>Ga0157363_1004475_pt1 | contig 12884 bp, 11 predicted proteins | sample AttsexASBM1_FD_111477 | JGI IMG/M metagenome (GOLD analysis project Ga0157363, IMG submission 111477) | Fungus gardens microbial communities from leaf cutter ant in Ribeirão Preto, State of São Paulo, Brazil - Atta sexdens ASBM1 | ecosystem: Host-associated > Fungi > Mycelium > Unclassified ...
GGCATACTATCCCTTCTAGGAAGTTGCCTGCGTGATGCTTGCGTCTGAATCGATGACGGCTTACGCCCCATAATTGCGGCAATAAGCATAATAGAGCCAAAAGTGTTCCACAGATGGAGAAGTCGGTCGATATCCTTATTATCCCACCGCTGTCTCTGTTCCGATACATTATCCGTCATTCTGAATCTCCCTTGAGGTTGTGGTAATATAACAAAGTTTTTGTTCTTTCCTGTTGTCCATCTCATTTTTTAATCATCTGAAACAATGGTTTTTCAGAAAACCATCATCCAGGCCGGAAAAACGGACTAGAATGTTGTATAAACAGAAAAGCTCAAAAATGAAGGATGCTTTCTAAATGGCTGATGATGACACAATGAGAATTCCCCCAGTAGGGAAGAATAAAAGTAAACAAATTCAGCGAATGCTAGCGACACGTCTTGCCAGCGCATCCTTCGATAAATTTCGTGCGGACAATCAAAGCCGGAATACCGGCATACTTTCGATTGCGCTCTTATTGTCTTTGGGTATGAACTTTTACCAGGCGACCAGACCGCCGGTTTATCAGTATGTCTATGCTGACCGCTCTGGTCGAGTCATGCCTCTATTCGCCATGAATAAGCCCAATATGTCGACATCTGATGTCACGACATGGGTTTCAGAAGCCGTGACGAATACACTTTCCTTCAACTATTCCAACTATCGGACGGTATTGGAAAATGCTGAAGCAAAATATTTCGTTCCTAAGGGATGGGCATCCTTTCAGAAAAACATGACGGACAGTCATCTACTCCAGCTTATCACGGACAACAACTCTATCCTGACCGTCAAGCCGACAGCCGCACCAAAGCTCGAAGCTGATGGTTTGATGGACGGTGTTTATGCCTGGTCTTTCAAAATTCCTCTTCAGCTAACAATGGATGGTACGAGAAGTGACGGAAATGGCAACTTAAGAAGTAATTCAGAGTCGCGAAATATGATTGCAAATGTTATTGTAGTCAGACAGCCCGAGATTAGTTCCGAAAGCGGCATCGGAATCACCAAGTTTTTCCTTTCGGAGGAATAAGACCATGAACCGTACAAAGCTTCTCGCAGCAACCGCCTTCTGCTGCGCTTTAGTGACGACAACATCCCCTTACGCTCATGCACAATCGGTTCATGATGGTATCAAAACTTTTGGTGCGCCCCTTCCACAGTCTGTCCTCGCTGAACTTCGGGCGAAGCATGCCATTAGCACGCATAAAGCACACGCGGCTGCGGAGAATGAAACAGCCGACGCCTTCCCAGAAGCCCCCGCCCCGGCTAATGCCCTGAACCCTACTGCCGGAGCCACTAATGGCGACGCTCCCGTCAATACGCAACTCAAAACCGCCGATGGGAAACCTTATTATTACGACGAAAATCATGAATTCCATCCCGGCGATGCTCCGCCCCCGCCGAAAGTAGCTCCTTCCGGTGGAGATGGATTGGGACACGGGCAAATTCAGATGGCTGACGCAACCCATGATACCCCTACTATTAACGATGGTATCACTAACGGTGGAGGAAATGCTTCTGACAAGATGCCTGTGGGCTCTAATGGCCAGCCCCTTACTGTCTATAATGAAGGCCAGGAAGACAAAAACGCCGAACTCAATGAGGCACTCAAGCATATGATGCCGGAGCCACTTGATATCATGGCCGTTCGCAGCAAACAGCGAATGGTTCATTCGGCTGACGCGGCACCTCTTCAGAACTATAAGCCGACAATACGCAGTATCAACCTATCCCTCGCTCCTGGCCATGAACCACCGATGATTCATCTCGCATACGGTGTGACGACATCTATCACATTCTCAGATGTCACCGGAGCACCATGGTATATCAGTCGCGCAATTACTGATGCGTCTTCATATAGTGCGACATCCTCATCCGGGGAAGAATCTGAAAAGACGAATATCGTAACAATCTCTCCTTTGAAAGATTTTACGCAGGGACGCAACCTTACTGTGTTCCTTGAGCACAGCGCCGTCCCCGTGATTTTCCAGCTTGAGACCGGAAGCGACCCGTCTGTTGACTATCGTGTCGATACGAGCATCTCTCAGAGAGGCCCTAATGCACGAGAAGATTATGTCGAATCTGCACTGCCCGCTACGGATGATGCTATGATGGTTAAGTTCGTCGATGGAACACCTCCAAAAGGCGCACGACGTATCAAAAGCGATAATCCGGCTGTAGAAGCCTGGAGATACCAGAAGATGATGTTCGTTAGAAGTGAAATGCCGATGATGTCACCTCAGCCTCTGAAATATTCAGCCGGACATATTAGCGGTATCCAGGTGTATGGCCTCCGCCCGACGCCCGATATTGTGGTATCTAATCACGGTGAGCTTGTAACTGTACGGCTGGGAGAATAAGACCATGGCTAACGATTTCAAAAAAACACTCTCGAATCTCCCTGCGACATTAAAAGGGAGTAAGGGACCGCTCCTTATCGCCGGTGGTATCATCATACTTGGTGGCGCGTATTCTTTGACGCAACATTCTCACGTCGCCCCAAACAAGTCTACTGTCGGGAATGTTCCGACTATCAACAGACATATCGGGGCTCCGGTATCACAGGATTATGCCCAGCAGATTTCAAAATACGACGATGCTCGGAAGCAGGCGGCTGTAAAAAACAATGACAGCTTCATCCCCAGTATGACAATCGGCGATGAAAGTGCGAATACACTTCCGACACACCTCGACACCAATGATGAAGAAGGGGCAGATTCAGCGACACCGCCGAAAATCCCACCCGTCACTACGCCACATATCGTGGACACGGCACCTCCGGCGGCACAGAAACCAGTCGCCGTGAAGAAACCGGTTAAGCCTGTCCGGTACGTCAGCGCATCTCGTATAGATGAACTTGAGAAACAGCTTGCTTCACATATGAATACAGATTCATTCGCCCCACAAGTTGTCTATTCCAACAAGTCTGTTTCTTCCGTTATCCAGACGGCATCTAACCAAGAAGAATCTCGTTGGAACGGTGGCACCAAAGCATCGCTTCAGGCCGCGAGCGCGAATACTGGGGCAAGCACAACTCCCAGCTTCGACATTCCGACCGCTGGCACAATTCTTCAAGGGCATATTATCTCATTGGTTGACAGCCGAGTTCCTGGTGTCGTGCTTGGCGTCATTGATAGCGGGCCATACAAAAATTCTCGTGTCCTCGGGAGATTCCAGACATCGTCAAACAATCAGCTCATGGTCAGCTTTAGTAACTTGGTTGTGACCTATCGTGATGATGAGGGAGAGCTGCGGTCAAAAGCTCTGAATATCAACGCTGTAGCTGTCGACCCAACGACATTGTCACAGGGAATGGCAGATTACGTGAATCAACATATGTTGGCCAAAATTTCTACGACACTGGCAACCTCATTTATGCAGGGTATCGGACAGGCCATCCAGATGTCTGGCTCGACGGCATCTTACTCTGCATCTGGCGGAACATTCGTCTCTCAGGGTCAGAAAAATCTTCAGCAGCAGCTTCTCCAGGCCGGTGGTCAGAGTGCAAGCCAGATGTCTTCCCTCTTGTCACAATATTTCGGGAACATGCCAACGACTATTAAGATTTATCAGTACAGAAATTTTGGTCTTCTTTTTGTCGGGCAACAATAAAAAACGGCGAGGAGGAAGGAAAAACACTGCAAATTTACCTTCCTCCTCAAAAATATGCTAAAACCCAAAAGACACAATAAAATTCGGAGCGACGCAAGATGTCTGAACACGACAACGACTTCCCAGACCACTCCCTGGAAATGCCTGAGTTCGAACATGATGGTCAGGATGAGCACTATCCAGACGGAGAGGATGCGGCTGATGAAGCTCCGCCTACAACGTCTAAAAAGAAAGGCAAGAAGGGTAAGAAGTCTCAGTCTTCTGGGAATAGCGGAATCATGAAGATTGCGATTCCTGCCGTTGCCGCTATCGTTATTGCAGGTGGTGGGTATGTCGGATACAGCTACTATCAGAGTACGACATCCATGTCTCATCCCATCGTGCATCATGCACAGCATGGAGACTTCCCGGTAAGGTCCGGAGGACTTGGCTCCGGTAATCTCCCCGGTCAGAACAATCTGCCACCGGCATCTGCAAATCCTGTTCGGACACCTGTTCCTGCGTTTACTCCGCCACAGCCGCAAGCCCCTCGACAGGCCCAGCAGTTGACGCCGCCACCTGCTTTGAATCTTCCACAGACACAGACCGCTCCGGCTCCAGTTGCGCCCCCTGTGAATGCACCACAGATGAATCTGCCTCGTCAGAGTGGAACGAACGAAGCCCAACTTCTTCCGCCTGCGTCAAATGATAGTTCTCCACAGCTCGGGTTCACTCAAAAACCAGCGACACCGCCTGTGACGACACCCGTTCCTGAGACACCGCCAGCACCAGCGGCGTCTGAGTCAATGATGGATGTTCTGAACACACTCAAAGACAACGAGACGCATACCACAGATGCTATCACGAAAGGGGCGGACTCAGTTAAAACAGAAGTTGACCAGAGAGCGGACATACTTTCCAGTAAACTGGATGAACTGACAGCCAAAACAGAGCAGCTTTCCAAGCAGATTGACGGTCTCCATCTTCCAGCCGCGACCCCGCCATCTTCAGACGCCGCCAACTCCGCCCCAGCGCCTGCACTTCATATTCCCAAGAAGCGCATTCTGCACAAGGTCGTAAGGCCCAAAAAGGTCGTGGAACACAAGGTAGAGCCATCTACTGACAACATCTCTGCTTGGCATCTCCGGGGAACCAGCAAAGACTTCGTCGTCCTACAGGATGCATCTGGCAAGTATCGTGTGGCCAAAATCGGTAGCGACGTGCCAGGAGCTGGTCGCATCAACGGCCTCGTAAAGAATGGTAACGGTACCTGGGTTGTTCAGACTTCTCAGGGTACCATTCAGGAGTAACACTAATGGCCGTGGACACGATTAAAAAGTTGATGGACATTGAACTCGATGTCGGTGCTACGAATTGGCGTGTCCCAGGCAAAAACGATAACGACACAGAATATAAAGTCGCGAAAGAAGCAATTTTCAAACGCGACGTAACTTGTAGATTCTGCGGCTTCCGAGGAAGCCCAGATACAAAGGCTAAAATTAAAAACAACGGAATGGAACTCCATTTTCTTGACGGGAATGGGCTGAATCTTGAGCATGACAACCTGGTTATGTCATGCAATATGTGTCGCATGTGTTTCAATCTTGACTATGCAGCAGAGCAAAAAGCCATTCTGGCCTTCATTCCAGATATGACCCAGGCGCAAATAAATTGTACTGTGCGAAGTATCCTCTACATCTCATATTTCGTCGAGCATGCTCGCAAGAAATATGAGGCAGAAAAACAAGGGAAACCTTTGGAAGGAGATATGCTTCCGGATTCCGTGAAAAATATCAGACATTTGCTTTCTTCCTGTGAAGCCGCATACGCCGATATTAAGTCACACTCAGCACATGCTGTAGAACTGCTAGGCACGGATAGGCCCGATGAATTGGGCCAAGCGATTATGCAGTATCGAAAAGAACTTGAAAACGCTGGGAATGCCGACAAAATTGGCGCGGAAATCAGAACGAAGTTCGATATGAACTCTGGTGGAGCTTCAACAGGCGATGGCAAGCTCCCTCCGCTAGAAGATATCCTTTATGGTATCCGCCTCATTCCGACACAACCTGGATGTGACCCGAAGGCATGGCATCCGCCGACAGGGACATATATCACTTCTCTTCCGAAAACCTGGGAAGAACAATATATCGCAGCCAAGGCAGCATTTGTTGAGGCAGGAATAGACCTAGGCATCTAACTGCATGGCATAAGTGGATTTTTTCTGGTAAGATACAGAACAATATTGATGACCATGAGAGTATGAGATGAGCAAAAACCCATTCCGATATGGATGCCTTTGGTTTGCGAGTACAGAAGAACCGGATAGCGGCATCTTCTCCATCGCAGGAAGTAAGGCAAAAATGTTCGACACTATTGGAGAACTGCCCTCAGATGTCATCTGGTGGTCTAACGTCTCTTATGCGGCGTGCCGGACATCCTCTCTCGGACAAATGACGAATATCAGGCACAACAAGTATCTCATACTATCACCTGAAGAGTGCCTCAATGAATGGGGGTATCCTGCGAAGACTCTGACGCCAGAACAGTGTGTCGTTTTCTCATCCAGACTTTTTAGCCGAATTATGGGTATCGCCTATGACCTCATCCTGGAATCGGCACCTCGGCGTCACAATCATCAAATCTTTTCCACCCATGACCTCAGGAATGATTTTGCAGCGATATTGCCGCGTTTTACGTTCCCGACCGGTGAGGCTGCTACTGTGCTTAAAGCAGGGTACTCCTTCGTGAATTACTCTTCCGTTGCACAAAGGATGCCTCGTGGACTAGCCAGGGTGCAACTAAGGCGTCCTAGACTGGCGCATGCCCTCGATATGCTATCCACCCCCGTGCCTGATGGTGAAGTCGCTTTCATCTCTGGTAGGAAAACTGAACACGCATACCACGAAGCATTAAATTCTGAAAAGCCCGTCCTATCGGAAGTATCCATCAGCAATGTCGACCCTAGCGTTGGTCCAGTTTTCGCATGGGGTATTTCTATGGATAGAAAATCGAAGGTAATGCGTTCATGGGTTCCCCATCCAGAACTCATCTCGATGTCAGCTTTTGCCGATATCGATGTAAAGAACATGTGGCAGGCAGAAAAATATTCTCTGCTTTATGAAAGCCTTCCACAGGCTATTATAAACTTTTTGATGTCCAAATATGCTCCACTCTCCTGGAGTGCCGGAGTAATCGCAGAAACTATCTGGAGGGCATGCTGCCTGAAAAACCAGATGCAGACTCCGACAGGAGAAGAGACACCTGATACGTCATGGCAAGGGCTATGGCTCAAATCGTCAGACAAAACTGTCTCATTCCTTTCCGCAATGGATATGACATCACTGGGATGGCAAGCCAGCTCTTACGGCTCAGGCCATATCTGGTTCGGTTGTCACATCACACAGGTCGACAAACTTATTCACGATGGCTTTGCATGCGGCCTTATCCCACGCCTGGACTGCATCCCAGCTTCCTACACTCCGAAGGAAATGCAGTGGCATGGCGATAAGAAATCAGCTACTATGGCTGCACTTATCGCCAACAAAAAGACGGATGTTCTTTTGAGTATGGACAAGATTATGACGGCCCCAGAGGGAGACAGAGAGCTTCTTCTTGGTCAGGTCATCAAAGATATGCAGAAGGCAGGATGAGATGAAAGCTATTATCGCAACTACACTAGGAATCGTTTTAGCGACGACATCTGCTCTCGCTAGTCCGCTCTCAACACCCCATAAGAAAATTGAGACACCTGTATCGACCGCCCCTGCCACTGACCGAAACAACACAGCGTCTAATCTTGGTTTAACTATTACAGACCCGGAAGCTGCGGGACTGAAATATGTTTTCGGGAAGAACCAAAACCTGGATGGTTGGCATTTTGTTTACGGCCCATTGCACGCGAAGAGCAAATCCGTCCAATACTCTGTACAAGGGAAAAATGGCAGCTTAACTTTTTCTTGTGACTCGTCCGGACGCCAGGAAATGGTGTTACTTCTCGCTGGAGAAACATCTCCGACAGGGACAAAAAAGGTATTCAGTTTCGGGATAGGAAACCTTAATAAAGCTGTCGAACTGCTGTCTTCCAAGCAGCAACCACATCAGATAGAAAGTATTTTCTACGGGACCGGCGGAGTAATGATGTCTCTCCTGGAAAATATTTCTGCGCTAGACGATACGATGCCATCCAATACGGCTGTAGTCGTCGGTGTTGATGGGCGATATCTAGAGCTACCCAATCCAGAACCGAAAGATGAAGCGATTGAAACTCAACGTCTATGTAGGACATGGTACGCGCAGCATATGGAAGACATCCTAAAGTCTGATGCCCCCCAGACGATACGGAAACCTCTTAATCATGAGAAGCCTTCGTCTCTAGCGGCCCCTCCGGGACAATAAAGGCGCGAGAGATATCTCGTTTATCAAGAACTACTGATTGTGTCTCACCCCCGGTCATAGATACGGGGTGAGCCGCAATATAGTCTTTGGAAATTTCCTGAGCGTTACCATATGCGACGCCGCCACAGATGAACAAAGGGAACTCGCCGGATAGTATCTTCCCTACGAGCTTCTCCCGCTCGCGTCGAGTGTCGACGACACTCAGCTTATAGAAAGCCAAAGTAGAAAGCCCCAAAACAAACAGGATTACAAAATAATGCATCTTATCCGCCTCCAATGCGCCTCAAATCTTTAATAAAATCATCTCCGGCACGTTCTCTCATCCAATCAGGAATCACAAGTGTTGTTGGGCGATTGGATTTTTCTTGCCGTCGAGGATTGTAGCTCACTCCCATCACAGAAGTCTCCATCTCGCACAAACCAGCATTGATGGCCTTGGACAAAATCGAAGATATGTAATGTGCCTTGTTATGATAGGAAAGAGCATATGAAATATGCAAATCTTTTTTGGCTCTCGTAACGGCGACATATGCCATACGGCATGCCTCGCCAAATCCGTCCCCAGGCATGGTCCCCATCATGCCGTCAGTAAATCCCAGGATATAAACGACCTTCCATTCAAGACCCTTCGCTGAATGGAAGGTCTGGACCCTCACAGCGTCTTCCATAGACGATGATGTGTTTCCCAGGGCAGACTGCTCCAGGAATTCTTCCAAAGGCTCTCCTTCAGCCAATACTCGAAGCTCTTTCAACTTTTCCATCCGGTTCATCAAAGTCTCGATTTCTCCATCTTGCTTAACGGACGCGCAAGCCTTCAAATCATTGACTTTGAGCATAATTTCGTTCTCGATATTAGTCTCCCTGATAATAGTTTCGACACAGTCGAGAACGAAATTTATATCACCACGATTTTCGGATATCGCACCCTGAATCGCATTGTAATGGGATTTGAATGTCTGTGTTTTCTTGGTGTCGCCCAACATCACATCGGAGAATGGCGCTCCATGATAAATTTCATGAGAGGCTTTCGAAATCCATGTCTCCCCCAGACCATATTTCACAAGACCACTTTGCGTGATATCATTCAAGAGCAGAATATTAGACGATGCATCGGGATTCAGAATCATCTTGAGCCAAGCTACGATAAAACGAACCTCTTTAGACTCCCAGATATTAAGGCTATCCGAGACCGTGGGAACGCCCGCCTTAATAAGACGATTAACCATCCGAGAGCAAAGAGACCGTGTCCTGCATAAAACAGCGATATCCGACGGTCTTTCTCCATCCTTGATGCGGCGTGAGATTTTCTCCGAGACGTTGGAAATCTCTTCGCTATCTGAAAAATACTGCTGCACATACGGAAGATGCGCTTCATCTCTATAACTGCCAGACGAGATAAGGTCTTTTTCTAGACTCTCCTCATCCTGGGACACAAAAAATGTCCCCAGCGCCAATATGCCTGGCGTACTCCGATAATTCTTTTTCAGGACAACGCATGTGGTGCCTTCAGCCCGACTATCTTCTCGGATGCCGCCGACATCAGCTCCGCGCCATCCATAGATAGACTGTCCATCATCTCCGACTGTGACCAAATCGCCATCCGTGGCCAATAAATGGGCCAATGCTCTTTGCGAGCGGCAAGAATCCTGATGTTCGTCGACGACGACCAAGTCAAAGAGAGAGCCCAAGACTTCTGCGATATCAGGATTTTCCTGGGCTTCGCAGACCGGGATGTAAATCAAATCACCCAGGTCTACGACATCAAGATATCGGAGCATTTCCTCATAGCGAGCATATGCCTGAGGGAAAAACCCTTCGAGCATAGGAAATTCTTTGAAAATTTTGCGAACATTTTCAGGATAGTTATGAAACTCCGCATCTGTCGGAGACAGTAGGTCTCCTTTCATTAAAGAGACGGCATTGATAAATTCCTGCGCAATCTTTCTAGCCGGGATACTCCCTCCAGCTTTCGCATAGAACTCAGGGTCCACCTTTTTGTCAGGAAGAATGTAATTTCCGACAGCCTGTAAAAGAGCGGAGTCTTCAGCTATCTGGAAATGATTGGTGCGACCAGGATGTATGCCATACCTTCGCATCAGCTTAAAACTATTTTTATGGAATGTTCCCAGCCATGGAATATTGTAAACGTCCTTACTTTCAAGACGTTCCTTCATCTCTTTCGCCGCTTTGTTCGTGAATGTAGCGACGAACACACGACCAGGGTTTGCACCACGGGCAATGCGTCTTTCTACGACACTGGTAATGGTTTCCGTTTTCCCTGTTCCAGCGCCAGACAGAATACAGACACTACCGAAAGTCTCCACGGCCTGTAGTTGCTCTTCATTCAACATGGTATTAAATCTCCATTTTGAGAATTTGATACCATATCGAGAGGTCGTGATGAAAGGGTTTTTGTGCTCAGGAATGAGAGTTTTCGGTATGATAAACCTTGTAATGATGACGGTGCCGCATAGGAGCAGCGGCGGTTGGCGTTTTCGCCGGGTCCTCACTCAGGTCCGGCAATGGCTGGTTTGCGATTGCATCCTGTCGTGAAGCAATTTGAGCTTCAGGAATGTTTTTCACCGTGCTTTCCAGTTTCACAACAATCTTATTCGGCAATGTGACGCTGCCAGCGAAAGCCGCATCAATCCCACCAGGGTCAGAGAAGCCACCCGCAACAGCGTTTGCGCCAGCAAAGACACTCCATGGCAAAGAGTATAGAATACCGAAACCAGAAGCGTTCGAACGGATAACAGCGGCTCCATGCCAAATACCATCCTGACTCAAGCATGTGACAACCGTGCTTCCAGTCGACTTCATGATATTAACGCTCTGCGGAGTATGCATAGCAACAGTGGAGCCAACTTTGTTCTTGATAATACAATGGGCACCGACATCAGGTGATGTTGTAATATTAATATTCTGGTCTGGACCGACACCGCCGCCTGTAAACACTCCAGCATGAGCTGCTGGGGTCAGCGCACAAAGCCCTAGAGCCCCACAAAACAACGACAATAAGCCAACTTTCTTGTGCATCTCGATGCCCTTTACAGCTTACACGCTTTAAAAACGCTTTCGGTTTCTTGACGTATGTTGGATATATCAAAATGAGCAGAAACCTGTAACCCATTGTTGATGGTGTAATGTACCACAAGGGCCTTGCCCGTTCGCAGATAATTTATCATATTCTGCGTATCAATGCGAGACCAAATACCAAAAGCCTCACCCGAACGCGACGGCATGAAGCTGTAATTGGAAAATTTTGAATTATCCAAAGCCAGGTCGACACTAACGGCACTCGTCCCAACAGAAGAGCCAGTCTTGAAATAAAGGCTTGGGTTGTCATTATGACAGCGAACATAAAGTGACAAGGGGTTGTCTAGTTTATTTCCTGCAACATCAACTTGAGTACCAGATTCTAACAGCGCAATGTAATCTTGGCCAGGCATGTCATTCTTTACAAGCCATTGGGCAGCACCGTTTGAAACATCATTGTGTGTCAAGACCTTGATGCCATAACGGGAAGCGATTTCATCATAGCAACTCAATCGCCCGGAATTATCACCCGATGACGCACAAAATTTGATACTGCTTATCAGCTTATCAGCTTCAGTAGAAGCAATATTCAAATTTCCCATAGAGCTTTGGCCCTTATCTTTTTGAGAGGGAACCAAAGAGTTGGTGGGGGTAGTCGGTTGAGGCGTCTTAATTGGAGCAGAAGGAGCAGACCCTTCCGCCGGGAGTTGAATGACATCTAGATTTTGTGCAAAAGCGGTACCGCTAACAAGCATCGTTGCCAGAGCAACTAGAGGGAGGGCTCTCATTTGAACCACCCCTTCTTCTTTTCAACCACTGGAGCAGCCTGTCTACCCTGCTGTGGTCTACGTGGTCCCTGCGGTTGTGTTGTGGATTGCTGAGCGGCTGCCGCTTGCTTTTCCCGAATCACCTTATCCGCCTGGTTTCTCTGCTGCTCGATAGAGTTCGCTAGCTTCTTCAAGTCGCCATCACGAATAGCTGCGCGAACCCCGTCGGCCATACCCTCTGCTTTCAGGATAGTCATATTGACCCGTCCACGAGACATAGTCTGATGGATAATGGCGACAAGAGAATCCGCCAAAAGCTGATTAGCCAAATCGTCCAGTTTCGACCGGGCAATCTGCACGAGGGCCGAGACACACTGTTCGACAGTACCACCATGAACCGTACAGATAACCAAGTGACCAGAAGAGGCCATGCGCAACATCTGAGCAGCAGAATCAGGAGTACGAACCTCTCCGAGGTATACAAATTTCGGGTTACAACGCAGACCATTCTTAATAGCCTGAACCCACTGTTCTTCTTCGGTAACCTCACACTGTAGCACCATTGCTTTTTCTGGATTTCCTTCAAAGTCACCCTGAAGGATATATTCACAAGGGTCTTCGACCATGTAGCCGACACCACCGATACTCTTCATATAGAACCTGAAGAGACTGATACCCGTCGTCGTTTTACCAGCGCCGGTTCCACCCCCGATAACGATAAGCCCCTGTTTACGCCCAAGCCCCTTCATGATTTCACGGTTAGCTTCCGTATAATTCATCTTGTCGATATCAGGCGTTTTCGTCGGGAAGCGACGCAGACAGACCCAAATTTCTTTCTCAACGCTAGGGTCAGAGGATACTGTCTCCATCCTTACTGCACGGAAGCGAATGCCTTCGAAAAACACACGGAAATCGATGGTCGGGCCGACTTTCCTTAGGTCGTTCCTCAACATATTCAGGTTGGTGTTGTATTCCGGCGGGACTTTGAGATTGACATATTCGTCAACATCTGGGCCTGGTGTTGGGTTGTAGCGAGAATGAGTGTTTGCATCGATGTCA
>Ga0157363_1004477_pt1 | contig 12883 bp, 10 predicted proteins | sample AttsexASBM1_FD_111477 | JGI IMG/M metagenome (GOLD analysis project Ga0157363, IMG submission 111477) | Fungus gardens microbial communities from leaf cutter ant in Ribeirão Preto, State of São Paulo, Brazil - Atta sexdens ASBM1 | ecosystem: Host-associated > Fungi > Mycelium > Unclassified ...
ATCAAACCAGCTTAAATTTTAAGCGCAAAGATAACTAACTTACTGTTTTTCAGGTGTCTATATCTTTAAGCTAAATATACTTAAAATGAGATCTGCATCACAGCGTTTAGTATTGATTTAGCAGTGTATAAAAATTACTTATGAAACGGACACTCCGATTAAGTTTTTATTACGAGCTATTGTAACTCAACCCTGCAATAGAAGATTAAGCTCAGAGATCGCCTGACACTTTTATTTTATAAAATTAAGCGGTAATATTAATATTTGATCGGCATCGGTCAGTTTAAAATCGATACGCAACAGTGGCGTTAAAGGGGCATTATGCTTCATCACTTATGACAAAACCCGATGGAGAATTCATTTCTGGATGGAAGTTATCAGACACTCAACCAGCCGACTTAACAGGTAATAGCAATGTCTTTTAATAAAAATGAATCAGCGCTTATGAACGTTATTGACGCGTTTACATCAGGTGAAATCGCAGCTCTGGATTTTGAAAAAAAATACTCCGTTGCATGGAGAATCTACAGAGATTCATTAGAGGTAAAAAGTGCTGATATCCTCACTCAGAGGTTTTTTGACTCAGTTTTCTCAGTGGTGGATTGTTACTGCTCAGATCCTGAGTTAATCGAGGAGGATGATTTAAACGATGATGAATTACTCAATGAAGTATCGGGCCTTAAAGCCTCGTGGGGCAAGCGCCTTACTTAAATATTACAATTGATAATGATAACGAAGGTTTATTCATTGACTAATACTGAGGTCAAGGTCCTGAAAGTCATGGCAGAAGAAAACAGAGAATGGACTTGGATGATACTGGATCGCACGCTTGCAACTCGAAGCATATCCGGATTTGGCAATGTCGCGAAGATAGTCATTAGTTTGATGAACACTGGGATGGTAGAACCTGTTTATAACGACAATTCATGCAGACCACGTTATCGACCTTAAAACTCCCTCAACTGGAGGAGAAGTGCAGAACCCGACTTGAAAGCAGAGAGGTCGCGTTACCCAATGTACGGGCAGCACTCACCCGCATCGCCGCTATCTATTGATGAATGTCTCAGCACAGATTTTTTATGAGAAAAAACCTTTTATGAATTTATTAAATGACGAGCTCTGTGGCTCACCATTTAATAAATTATTCATATAACCAGCGTCCAGCTTTTGCTGATTCTATGAGCATTTGAATAGTTAGCAATTTAGGTTTTAACTCCGGGATCTTATGTGCTTTTGTACGAAGAAGATTAGGAAGAAGTCCTTTCTCATAAGGCCAATATGAAATGAAGTTAAAGTTGCTACTGTCGACATCAAAACGTTGGAAGTAGTCTTTCATTATTTCATCACCAGTTTCTCTTGCCCAGGGATACTTCCCGGCGTTCAAGCTTGTTTCTGGCGTTAATGCTGGTTTGCTTTTTGCAAAGAGCGGCTTGGTATTGTAGTTTTTTTCATACCATTCAAATACTGCTTTTTCGATATCACTCACTATAACCGATCATCCTCTCTTGCAATACGATTATAGGTAACTAAAGAGTTGAATCCTATCTGCGCAACATCATTCATCACAAAGCCAATACCTAAAATCGGTATCCAACGTCCGGCAAACGCCCCCAGGTTTGTTACATAGCTAAAACGTAGATGCCGAATACTTTCATTGGTCAGCGTGGGCCAACGGTTGACGCGAAATTTAAGCCAGCGTCTAAGGTTTTCACTAAGAATTGAAGTTCCTGCTGTTGCACCTGCGGGTTTGCCTCGCGTGCTTTGTGTAGGTTGTCCCAGGATGATTAGCGCCAAAGCAACAACATCACTGACGCCTAAACGTTTTTGCGCTTCTTCAAGAAAAACAAAGAAAAACAACTCTCCCGCACTGAGATTACTTAACCCCTTGTAGAAGTAAGTGCCATTAAGTTCTTCTGTCGTATCCATACGATAACGTCCTTTTCATTGATAAGTTTTGCAGTTTAAAATTTGGCTTAATTTTTGTCCATATTAAAATAGGTCCATTTAAATCATGGGCCTTGCTGGTCGTTGCCCTCTGCTTTGCGGCCCCATTCAGAACTGTAATTACTCATTGCCCAATCACCATTGCCGCCCATAACATTGTTTCACACCATTACGTATCGTTCTAATTTGTGTAAAATCAGAACAAACCCTATATCGTGGAGTGTTCTGCTATGGTTGGCGTAAACAAAACTCACCTGACTGAAACGGACATCATTACCAAATTTATTCTGCCAGCAGTTGAAGATGCAGGCTGGGATGTGATGTCGCAAATCCGCCAGGAAGTGAAGCTCCGCGATGGTAAAGTGGTGGTGCGCGGTAAGCTGGCTGCCCGCTTGGCAGTGAAATCAGCGGACATTGTGCTGTACCACAAGCCTGGATTGCCGCTTGCAGTCATAGAGGCCAAAGCCAACAAGCACGAGATCGGCAAGGGTATGCAGCAGGGTCTGGATTACGCTCGCCTGCTCGACGTGCCTTTTGTCTTTGCTTCAAATGGTGATGGTTTTATCTTCCATGACAAAACAAATCCCGCTCAGCTTGAATCAGAAATCACACTCAACAATTTCCCAACGCCGGAGCAGCTGTGGAGTAAATACTGCGTCTGGAAAGGTTTCACCGCCGAGCAATTGCCTGTCATTAGCCAGGACTATTACGACGACAGCACCGGAAAATCTCCCCGTTACTACCAACTTCAGGCCATTAACAAAACGGTTGAAGCTGTTTCTGCGGGACAAAAACGCCTGCTATTGGTCATGGCGACCGGCACCGGCAAAACCTACACTGCGTTTCAGATTATTTGGCGTTTATGGAAAGCTAAAAACAAGCAACGCATCCTGTTTCTTGCAGACCGCAATATCCTTGTTGATCAAACCAAAACGAACGACTTCGTGCCTTTTGGCAGCGCGATGGCAAAAGTGACTGGCAGGACGATTGATCCGGCCTATGAAATTCAACTGGCACTCTACCAGGCAATTACCGGTTCGGAAGAACATCAAAAAGCTTTTAAACAGATTGCTCCTGATTTCTTCGACCTGATTGTGATTGACGAATGTCACCGCGGCAGCGCGTCAGAAGATAGCGCCTGGCGTGAAATCCTCGAATACTTCAGTAGCGCCACACAAATTGGCCTGACTGCCACGCCAAAAGAAACCGATGAAGTCTCCAGCACCGACTACTTTGGCGAGCCGGTTTACACCTATTCGCTTAAAGAAGGCATTGAAGATGGCTTCCTCGCGCCGTACAAAGTCGTACGAGTCGATATTGATGTCGATTTACAGGGCTGGCGCCCTACCAGAGGACAGGTTGATAAACAGGGTGAACTGATTGATGACCGTATTTATAACCAGAAAGATTTTGACCGCACCATGGTCATTGATGAGCGCACCCGGCTGGTGGCACAAACCATCACTGATTATCTAAAACGCACCAACCCGATGGATAAAACCATTGTCTTCTGTAACGACATCGATCACGCTGAACGCATGCGCCGGGCACTTGTCAACCTGAACCCTGAACAGGTGAAAAAGAACGAAAAGTACGTGATGAAAATCACCGGTGACGACGATATCGGTAAAGCACAGCTCGACAACTTCATCAATCCCAAGAAAGCCTATCCGGTGATAGCAACCACGTCAGAATTGATGAGTACCGGCGTGGATGCGCAGACCTGCAAACTGGTTGTGCTGGATCAGAACATTCAGTCGATGACCAAGTTTAAACAAATCATTGGGCGCGGTACGCGTATCAATGAAAAATACGGCAAGCTGTGGTTCACCATTCTCGACTTCAAAAAAGCGACTGAATTGTTTGCAGACGAACGCTTTGACGGCGTCCCAGAAAAAGTGATTCGCACCACGCCAGAAGAGATCACCGATCCGGAGTCTGATTTCGATGACCAGCTTGAAGACGAAACACCAGAGCAAGGGCTACCTGATTTGTTTGATAGTTCTGCAGAGGAACCTGCAACCTATGATCCGACATCAGGCACGGGAAATGCTGCTGTTGAAGAAGACTATGAAAACAAAGTCCGCAAGTTCCACGTCAACGGTGTCAGCGTAAAAGTGCTGGCAAAACGCGTGCAGTATTACGATGCCGACGGCAAGTTAGTCACGGAATCTTTCCAGGATTACACCCGCAAAACGCTGCTTAAAGATAATGAGTTCGCATCGCTTGATGACTTCATCAGTAAATGGCACTCTGCGGACCGCAAACAGCACATCATTGATGAGCTTGAACAGCTCGGGATAATTTGGGAAGTGCTGGCAGAAGAAGTAGGTAAAGATTTTGACCCGTTCGATCTGTTGTGCCATGTGGTTTACGGTCAGCCACCGCTGACGCGCAAAGAGCGCGCCGACAACGTTCGCAAACGTAACTATTTCACTAAATACTCCGAACCTGCGCAGCGTGTGTTAAATAACTTGCTGGACAAGTACGCAGATGCAGGCGTACAGGAGATCGAGGACATACAGGTCCTGAAGCTGAAACCGTTCGACTCGCTTGGTCGCCCGCTGGAAATTATCAAAAGTAGCTTTGGTAGCAAACAGGCTTATGAGGATGCAGTGAACGAGCTGGAAAGCGAAATCTACCAGTTACCGCCACGTTCAGCCTGATAACCGGATCCCCTATTCTGCCACCTGGCGCTAACGCTCCCGGTGGCATCGTTTTTTTAGATTGGAAAGAAAATATGTCGATTAGCTCAGTTATTAAATCCCTGCAGGACATCATGCGCAAAGATGCCGGCGTGGACGGCGATGCCCAGCGTCTGGGGCAGCTTTCATGGCTGCTGTTTTTGAAGATTTTTGATACCCAGGAAGAAGAGCTGGAACTGGAGCAGGATGATTATCAGCTGCCGATTCCTCAGCGTTATTTATGGCGTAGCTGGGCGGCGGACAGTGAAGGTATTACTGGTGATGCCCTGCTGGATTTCGTTAACGATGATCTGTTCCCGAAGTTAAAAAACCTCACCGCGCCAATCGACAAGAACCCGCGTGGTTTTGTCGTCAAACAAGCGTTCAGCGATGCCTATAACTACATGAAAAACGGCACGCTGCTGCGCCAGGTGATCAATAAGCTCAATGAGATCGACTTCAGCAGCAGCCAGGAGCGCCATCTGTTTGGCGATATCTACGAACAAATCCTGCGCGACCTGCAAAGCGCCGGTAATGCGGGTGAGTTCTATACCCCGCGTGCCGTCACGCGCTTTATGGTCAACCGCATCGATCCGAAATTAGGCGAATCGATTATGGACCCGGCCTGCGGGACCGGCGGCTTCCTCGCCTGCGCGTTCGACCATGTGAAAGAGCATTACGTTAAAACCACCGAAGACCGCAAAACGCTGCAAAAGCAGATCCACGGCGTAGAGAAAAAACAGCTGCCGCATCTGCTGTGTACCACCAATATGCTGCTGCACGGCATTGAAGTACCGGTGCAGATCCGCCATGACAACACGCTTAACAAGCCTCTCTCTTCCTGGGATGAGCAGGTGGATGTAATCGTGACCAACCCACCCTTTGGCGGCACCGAAGAAGACGGTATCGAAAAGAATTTTCCGGCAGAGATGCAGACGCGTGAAACCGCCGATCTGTTCCTGCAACTGATTGTTGAAGTGTTGGCCGACAAAGGCCGCGCGGCAGTCGTGTTACCGGACGGCACGCTGTTTGGCGAAGACGTGAAAACCAAAATCAAAAAGCTGCTAACTGAAGAGTGCAATCTGCACACTATCGTGCGTTTACCGAACGGCGTGTTTAACCCGTACACCGGTATCAAAACCAATATCCTGTTCTTCACCAAAGGTCAGCCAACCAAAGATGTATGGTTCTACGAGCATCCGTATCCGTCGGGCGTGAAGAACTACAGCAAAACCAAACCAATGAAGTTTGAAGAGTTCCAGACCGAAATCGACTGGTGGGGTAATGAAGCTGACGGTTTTGCCAGCCGCGAAGAAAACAACCAGGCGTGGAAAGTCAGCATCGGTGACATCATCGCCCGCAACTTCAACCTTGATATTAAGAATCCGTATCAAGGGGAAACCATCAGCCACGATCCGGATGAGCTGCTGGCGCAGTACCAGACGCAGCAGGCAGAAATCAGCGAGCTGCGTAACCAGCTGCGCGATATCCTCGGAGCTGCGCTGGCGGGTAACAAGGGGGCCAACTGATGACCGTTGAGAAGCTGATCACCGACCATATCGATATCTGGTCTTCTGCCCTGCAAACCCGTTCCACAGCCGGGCGCGGCAGTAACGGCAAAATAGACCTCTATGGCATTAAGAAACTGCGCGAGCTGATTCTGGAACTGGCGGTGCGCGGCAAACTGGTGCCACAGGACCCGAATGATGAACCGGCTTTGGAGTTGTTAAAGCGTATTGCTGCTGAGAAAGCGGAACTGGTAAAGCAGGGGAAGATTAAAAAGCAGAAGCCGCTGCCGGAAATTAGTGAGGACGAGAAGCCGTTTGAACTGCCGATGGGGTGGGAGTGTGCTCGTTTAGGTAACACTGTTGCAATTATTCGTGGGATTACATTCCCTGCGAGTGAAAAGCATAAAGAACCGTCGAAGGGGAAAATTGCTTGCCTGCGTACAGCGAATGTTCAAGACAGCATTGAATGGGATGATTTACTTTATGTCAGTGAATCTTTTGTGAAGCGTTCTGAGCAATTCGCTGAAAAAGGCGATATTGTTATGTCAATGGCAAATAGTCGAGAGCTAGTTGGGAAAGTTGCACATATCTATAATATTCCTACTGGCTCCGCAACATTTGGTGGTTTCTTAAGCGTCATTAGGCCATATGGCTTTAATGCTGCTTTTCTGATGTCAATATTACGTTCTCCTAATATAAAATCTATTCTTATTGATAGTTCAAGTCAGACAACAAATATTGCTAATATTTCTCTCGAAAAGTTAAACCCGCTTGTCATTTCAGTTCCGCCTATTGGCGAACAGAATCGAATTGCTTCTAAAGTAGAAGAACTCATGTCCCTCTGTGACCAACTGGAACAGCAATCGCTAACCAGTCTGGAAGCGCATCAGCAACTGGTAGAAACGCTGCTAACAACGTTGATCGACAGCCAGAATGCCGAAGAACTCACTGAAAACTGGACGCGAATCAGCCAGCATTTCGACACTTTGTTTACCACCGAAGCGAGTATCGATGCGCTTAAGCAAACCATTCTGCAACTGGCTGTGATGGGTAAACTTGTGCCGCAAGATCCAAGCGACGAACCTGCTTGTGAACTGCTTAAACGTATTGAGCAGGAAAAAGCACAACTGGTAAAAGAAGGCAAAATTAAAAAGCAAAAACCGTTGCCGCCAGTGAGTGATAAAGAAAAACCTTTTGCGTTGCCGGTTGGGTGGGAGTGGTGTCTTATTGATGATTTGGCTTTAGTTACTGGTGGAATTCAAAAACAACCTAAAAGACGCCCTGTTAATAACCATTATCCATATTTGCGAGTCGCAAATGTTCAACGGGGATATATTAACACAGACAGTCTTGAACGATTTGAATTAGAAGAGCATGAATTAAATTCGTGGTCTTTAAAACACGGTGACATGTTAATAGTTGAGGGCAACGGCAGTGCTGATGAAATTGGTCGCTGTGCAATTTGGGAACAACCAATTGATGACTGCGTGTATCAAAATCATCTCATCAGAGTTAGACAGTATATTGACGGTAGCCAACGTTTTATCTCTGGTTATTTGAACTCACTTTCTGGTGTAAAAGAAATGCAGAGATTAGCGGTTACTACAAGTGGACTGTATAATTTAAGTGTTGGGAAAATAAGAAATATAATGATTCCTGTTCCACCAATAAAGGAGCAAGAAAAAATACTTACTCAGATGGACAAATTTTTGATTATCTGCGAATCCCTCAAATCCCGCCTCCAATCCGCCCAGCAAACTCAGCTCAATCTGGCGGATGCGCTCACTGATGCAGCATTAAACTAAGGAACAGACGATGCCGGTTCATCATGCTATCTGGCGGGTGGAGGAGAATCCACAGCCACTGACAATCAGCAAACTCGCCACTGAAAAACAGCTGCAGAAAATGATTATTCAAAATTCGTCATACTATCCGACCAGTGGATGATTATCGGTGAGGAGGTCAATACGCTCGACAGTGGGCGTATCGATCTGCTGGCTATCGCGCCGGATGCCTCTCTGATCCTGATTGAGCTCAAACGCGACCGTACGCCGCGAGAAGTCGTTGCCCAGGCGCTGGATTACGCCTCCTGGGTGGATGACTTAACCGCTGACCGCGTGTCACAGATTTACGAAAAGTTTTCTGGTGGTAAAAATCTGGGGGAAGAATTTAAGCAACGCTTTAATGCTGAACTTGAAGAAGAGTCGCTTAACGAGTCGCATCAAATCATTATTGTCGCAGCGGAACTGGACCCGTCCACCGAGCGTATCCTCGACTACCTGAGCAAGAATGGTATTTCGATTAACGTCCTTTTCTTCAAGGTGTTCCAGCACGGTGATGAACAGTTCTTAAGCCGTGCCTGGCTTATCGACCCTAGCGAAACGCAAACCAATGCCGCACAAGCTACGGCTACCAGTGCCAATGCGAAGGAACCCTGGAACGGTGAGTTTTATGTCTCGTTTGGCGATTCAAATAGCCGTGTCTGGGAAAAAGCTCGCCGTTACGGTTTTATCAGCGCAGGAGGAGGAAGCTGGTACAGCCAAACTTTAAAACAGCTACAGCCAGGTGATCGTGTCTGGGTTTACATTCCAAAAACAGGTTATGTAGGCGTAGGCCTGGTGCAGAGCACCGTTGAACCGGCTAGCAGCTTCATGATTAATACTGAAGATGGTGAAAAGCTGGCAATGGACGTGCTTAAATTTGGTGCCTGGTATCACGACAACGCCGGTGACCCCGATAAATCAGAATATTTTGTCTCGGTAAAATGGCTTGAAACTCGCAGCGAACAAGAGGCCATAAGCGAGGTCGGCTTCTTCAGTAATCAGAACACAGTGTGCAGGCCGGCGGCACCAAAGTGGCGTCATACCATTGAGAAGCTGAAGCGATATTTCATAAACTGGAATGCCGACTCGTAATGCCATGTGTCAGTCAGGGCCATGATGCCATTTACAGGCTGCCGTGAGTACATCAACATTATCGGACCTGCATATAATTAAGGTTCTTTACTCACGTGTAGCTTGAAGTGCACTGGCTCAGATTGACTTAAGTTAAGCGGAAAATCGCGGAATGCTCTGCATGGCGCAAAACCCAGACACACAAAAGCGGATCGTAAGCAACTTAGTTGCTTCATAAAGTGCGATGTCGAAACTCGCAAATATCATTTAACCTCGTTATTTAAAATAATTAATATAAAATTTTAATTTTATATTAATACGTAAATGCATTAAATTTCGGTAACGAACCCAGAAAAGCTTTACTGGTAAAATACTGCACTCCATTATGCATTATTTTCCTCGACAGATTCTAAAGCATCAATTCCTACCCGGACCATCGCAATAGAACCAATACGGATGAAAGCATCTTCTCCATCTTCATCGGTCAACTGGTATCGTTCTGTTGATTCAGGCTCTAATTCCAGAATGTCAAAAAATGCATTCAGTGGACCAACATTATCAATTTCGTCATCCCCTGAAACTTCGGGCTCACAGTACAGCTCAATAACTGGGCCACCGTTCACCATGGTTATATGGACATTCCCATAGCTTCCTTCACTTCCGTTACTGCCCTCATCATCAGGAACAGGTGTAATACCATCAAATAAGAACTGGTGACAAATCACCTCTCGGGCATTCAAGGCGTAACGATGCTGCTCTGAGTCAAAAACAAAAAAAAGCTCACGGTCTGCTACTGCACTTTCCTGAAAGTGTGAGTAAAAACGACGCTTATCAGCCGGGGAAATAGGTAATAGCAAATAATCTTTTTGCCCGCGTAGCCAAAGTTTCACCGTCCAAATGCAGCTATCCATCTCAATGCCATTAGCCGCGATATTTTCCAGTTCATCGTCACTATGGCTACCTTGATTGCGCAGTTTCCTCACCAAGTTATCGCTATCTGGAAAAACAGCGCTTAATGGTTTTTTTAAGGCCGCGCTGATCGCTTGTGCGAGGCCCAACTTAGCTGCAACTTTCCCCGTTTCGATACGCTGGATCTGCTGTTGACTGGTACCAACTCTATCTGCCAACTCACGCTGAGTGATTAACAATAGGGTACGGAATTCTTTGATTTTGTTTCGCAAGATGAAATCCCATTCACTGAAGTGTGATGGATACCATTAAAACACATAACTGAGTATAAAACACAAAAAAGTGTTTTAGCTCGAAAAGGCAGTAATGAGCAAATGTATGAGCACTTTCTTATTGGCTTGTGTTGATTATTCATTCGCTTAGAGGTACTGACTTCGATATCTGAATCACCACGGATTTAACAGACATCTCAGAGTCATTCAAGATGACTTGAAGAGAGATGCCCATAAGCGGTAAGCGTTATCCCGAAGGGTTTAAAATTGAAGCAGTCAAATAGGTTGTTGATCGTGCTTATCCTGTTTCCAGCGTTATAAAACGTCTCGGCAGTGACACTGATACCTCCTCCACTTTTGAGGTGATGTAGCTCAATTTTTGAGGGAGACGGGGGGTTCTTGACCTGAAGCGCATGCATCAACTGGTTTAATGTGCCAGACAATAAACAGCCATCCAATTGCACTAATGAATGTGAGGAAACAGATTGGACATAATCCACGGTAAGGATGCATTCAACGAGATAGCAACGGGCGTTATTGTGAAGTTGTTCACGGACTATCCGACATATACGACCTTCGAGTTCTCCGATTTGGGATGGAGTCCGCGCAAACCAAACCGCCAGAAATAAACATAAACAGGCCTGGAACCCGCGCCAGTAAAGAAAGCGTTAAAACTATCGCCATGCAATGAAAATATTAAATCAATGACGAACAACCATCCGCAGCGTTCACGTATTTTGGGCAATTTTCGGCAACAAGTTCACCCCTGTTGATTTAACCCCTGTTTTTATAGACATGTGAATTAAACGGCTTGAAACGCGCTGTAAACGATTATCGTTGTTAAGCTAGCTATACATCAAAAACTGTTAGAAAAGCGCTGAGAATCGATCTGGCGAACGATGCAGACAGAAAACGTGCATAATTGGATGGATTTAGATGTGCATAACGAAGGGGACGTGGTAGCATTGGAGTTCTGGTGATCATAGATCCCAGAAACGAAAAAGCAGCCATCAGGTAAATGGCCTAGGAACCGACACCCGATAGCTGCTCATGCTCCAGTACAGAGACTGAATCGGCCCAACCAGATTTTGCACATCTGGTTAAGCCGTTGCGGAAGATTACGGCTAATTGACGTAGATTTCCAGAAGATTTTGCATTCATGCAAATCTTGATGACATCTCTGATCTGGGTTGATCCGTACTATATCGGAGTAACTCATTATGACAGACAAAGATTTTAATCAGCGCAAAGTAACCGACGACTACGCACCTGAACAAGCCCGCATCAAGTTAGCTTCTTTCTTTGATGGTCACCCATCGGCTTTAGAAGCAGTTCAATGTCTCAACCGTACTCAAGCGTGTGTACTCGCTGCTCTTTTAGACAGTAAATCCATTACGACATCGGGTTATACCATTCCTGCTGATTACGGTGTAAAGCGAGCTTCTGCTGTGATCCATGCCTTAGAGAAGGAATACTCCTTCCCTATCTCAAGCCGCCGTGTCGAAACAGAGTCAGATGTGGGGAACCGGACTAAACAGTCACTCTTTTTCATTACCCCAGAGGATCAAGAAAGGCTTAAAGCTGAGCCGGAAGTGGTATTCAAAGAACGTCATGATAGCGCCTGCCGTAAAAAGGAAAGCCAAGCTCAGAAAGATATCAGACGCTTGGTAAAAGAATACGGTGAGGATGGTGTTCAAGAACTTCTCAGAAGAGCAGCAAACGACGAAGCTGGCCCGGATTCTAACGCAGGTTGATAGCGTGAACTTTAATCTTGGTTGGGGCTTCGGCCTCAACCAATTCAAGCTATTGATCAACGCGGAAAACGTATAAGTAAGGTGCTCAGCTTGATGAATATGAGACTCGATGGACTCACAGTGATTTAAAGTGCTGTAGAGAATCCGCATCTAATGTGTCGCAATCCCACTCCTGCTGACGTAGGTCTCGAAGCCTCTTCCTGCTTAATTTAACACTACGCGTGTTACGTTTAGCCTCGTGTGCAAGCAATCGACCTTCAACTACCTTTAGTACCTTCTTCTTACGCATACATCACCAGAGTTCAAATTCCACTGACCTGCTCCCCGTTGGTGGTAAGACAACCAGCGGAGCGGAGCAACATCATCAGATTTATGTCAGTCAGTGAAGTTTATCAGGATAACCGTGTACCCTTGCGGGAGCGTGGCTGAAACGCTGGCAGAGCTTGCATTTGGTGTGCAAGTACCAAGACACCATAAAACCTGTTTATCCTCTGCACTGTCATCACGACAGGTAGCATTAAGAGGGCATCGGGCTGAAATGCGATTCACTGAAAGTTTTCGGGAGAGTTTTTAGACGTTGGCTACGTCATTAGCTTCTAGTTTAATGCTGAGGGGTACGACTGTTCATGCTTATACGTGTTTGAGCCTGAAACTACACGCCGCTGTAGGTTAACACTCCGATTCGCCACTACTAACCACCGCAGCAATTTCAAGTGAAGCGAATATAGAATTTTTTCCGCGCAGAAATGACAGAAAATTTTACCTAATCTATTTATCTTACAGGGAAACGAATAGATGGTGCCGAAGGCCGGACTCGAACCGGCACGTATCTCTACGGTTGATTTTGAATCAACTGCGTCTACCGATTTCGCCACTTCGGCACTGAAGAGGATGCGGAAAACGTTGGCGATTATACCG
>Ga0157363_1004478_pt1 | contig 12882 bp, 13 predicted proteins | sample AttsexASBM1_FD_111477 | JGI IMG/M metagenome (GOLD analysis project Ga0157363, IMG submission 111477) | Fungus gardens microbial communities from leaf cutter ant in Ribeirão Preto, State of São Paulo, Brazil - Atta sexdens ASBM1 | ecosystem: Host-associated > Fungi > Mycelium > Unclassified ...
CATGAGGAACCCATGTCCCTTGACGTCACTCCTAACCCTAACTCTAATCTAGACTCTAAGTCCTTCCAGACCACTCTAGACTCTATCATATGACTTCCAGGTCACATGCCTATCTCCTATCTCTCTTCCGTTGTAGACTAATAATTATACTAACTGTCTTTGTCTGGCTAACCCTAACCCTAGCCAAAGTCTGTCCACACTCTCATCTTATAACAATCCTCAGATCCCTCCTCTTTATCTCTACTCTACTCTTTTCTACTTTCCTCTTCCCAGCCCCATCTCTACTCTATTGTAGCCCCAATCCTCTCCAACTAGGCCGTGTTCCTCTCCTGGCCCTCCACCAAGTCCTGGAGGGACTTCCTAACTCTTCAGTACTTCTCTACTAGTTCTTGGAGTGCTTTTTCAACAGTACTTAGAATACCGCCATAAGTAGAGATCATGGCTGGGGTATTGGTGTTAGTGTGGGGTACATATCACTACTTGATAGCAATGCACCTTGCACATGCTAGAGATCAGCTAAGGGAAAGCTATCAGTAAAAAAATATATATATATAGAGAAAATTCTTTACTTACCTTGAATTGTGTACCAGACAGTCCTGCCTGGCGCGCACACATCTTTCACAGAGATTAGCACTCTCCAGCTTGACCCTAATGTCTTCTTGGTACCTCGCTGGTTGTTTTTTATTACTTTTTTTTGGAAGGCTGGCGATCCACATCATCCCCTGGAGGTACCTCCTTATGCTTAGGTCCGACAATCTGGGACCCTTCAGCACCCTCCAAAAAGGCAGCTTTTTCCTCTAGCACCTCATCTCAGAGTTGTTGGAGATACTCCAATATCCTCTTTTTCTTCTTCTTTGTTTATGTATTGTTGACCTAGGTACTATCACAGAATTTTCAGATAAACTCAATAGGACTTTGAAAGCTCAGTCCTAAGGGGGAAATACTGTTATATGCAAGTCCACCCATCTGGAAATTACATCCCTGTAGTAATATCATCTCCCAATTATACAAGCCTGCCTTCCATGGCAGCTACCTTTCTTGCAACATGCCTTATGACAGTGCTACAACCATCCAGGTATTCTGTCTTCCACAGTGGAGATACTCCTATTCTACTCAGTCTTTCATGATGGAGTTACTCCTGTCAGTGTTTCAACACTGAAACCTCTGCTTGGGGTAATAGGGGCTATACCACTGAAACTCCAAGCATCTCCTATAGTAAGAGCTCATATATAAGACTAGTAGTTATACTGTAATTTGCTAGTCTGATAATCAACAAAGATAAACTCTTATTGAACTTGATTCCCGGTGTTTAATGGCAACATACCAAAATCAGTACTCACCTCCATCTTGGACTTCTCCCTATCATCTGAAGTTGCAACCACATGGCAGACAGATGGTGCAGCACATAAGCTGAAGCCAAGGTTGTTCCACAAGTCTATCTTGCAGACTTTTACCCCTGGTGTGAACTGTATCTGACAATACCTATAGTATCTATCTCTATTCTCTCTTTATGCTCTTAGTAAAAATAATTCCACCTCTACTGTATGTTCTATCAGTTCTTTGTGATTAAAGATACCATCTATGTTTCTCATATAAATTGGCCTATTCAACTTATTCTTTCTCGAAAATTATGAGTTCACCACTAATCCTGTTACACCACTGTCTAATAATGCCTCCATCACAATTTCTTCTTCATCATTCTTCTGCTTAACTTTATCTTTACCATCACTTCTCTCAACAATTTCTCTTCTTTTATCTTTCTTACTTCTACTGTTTTCTCTCTTTTCTCTTTCTTTCCTTCTTTCAATCTCTTTTCTCTTAACACTGTTTTCCTATCTTTCTTCCTTTCTCCTTCACTTTCTTCTCCTATATTTATCACTCTGCTCTTTAGTACTTCAAATTTATTTAAGGACCTCTGTGTTGGTCCTTCTTTCTGTCTATTTTCCATATTTCTACAATAACAGGCAATATGCTCAAAGCTCCACAAACAAAACATTTTCTCTCCTACATTGCTATCTCTTTATTCATTTTTCTCCTTCTTTCCCATGCCTCCTGTTGTCTCCATTCTTCCTCTGTTCTTCTTTCCTCTCTCATTCTCATTTTCTCTACTCTTCTCCACTTGTCATCTACTCTCTTTCTTTCTTCTTCTCTATTCTTCCTCCTACCTTTTGTTATACTCTCTTCTCCTCTATTCTCTTTCCTGCTTCCTTCTTCTTTTCTCAACATCTTCTTTCTGCAACAATGACAACTGTTTTTGTAATTCAAATATTATTTTCTGATTCTCCATCAATTGTGTCAATAATCTCATTGCTTCCTCTTCTCCCACATCTCTGATTAATCTCTCTGTAAGTTTGGTTAGACTTCATTTAACTCAAACACCAAACACTGAGTACTCAAGACTGTGATACTTAATGTAAAAGTCAGAAAGCATTACAGGAGAAACTGTAATTGTTGAAGTAATTATATAATATAATATTACCAGACAAGAATAGAAAGAAAATATTATATGCTAATGAAATTATACCAGAAAACTAGAGCTGAATATTAAGTAGTAATCTCCAGGATTACATTCTCCATATTCTCTCTTTCAAACAATTCTGGGTTTAACATACTTTGTTAGATATATGAAGCTTAGACTCTAGCTTTTTTATTTAATTTTAATAATAATTTTCTTTTTCCTTTTCTTTTCTTTATTCTTGGATCTAGGATTAGAGTTAGAGTGACATCATGATCATACTGTCACACATCAGTCACATCAGATAACATGGTCACAGTAATGGTTATATAATCATATGGTCACATAGAACATGGTAGAAAGTTTAAAAACAATGATATTATACAACATATGTTGACTTCATAGCTGATATATGGTCTTTAGGGCAGACTAGAAATAGTTGAGCATGAACCACTAGTAGTTAGTATATAAAGGTAGATACATTATACTAAGAACTTTATTGAGTTCTCTTGTGTTAACTCTAATATAAGGTTTCTTTCATTGATCAACTCTAAGGTTATTGAATCATAACATACTTGTTGCTATGATATTTAACAAAATATTGTGATATTTATACCAAATTTTCTTTATATATGCTAACTAGTATTCTTCTTACCCAACCTTATACTGTCTAATGACTACCTGTCTACTATCCTACTAACTACTGCCCTAATAAACACTGGCTAATATCTCTAAGAAGAGAATTCCTAAACTAGATGTTTCCTTACTGAATAACACTATTTCTCTATATAGAAAACATAATAAATCTTCAGCACAAGACTTCTATACAAATGTATATATAATTTACTTCAACACCACCCACTTAAACAATGAGTAATGTCTAAATAGTAGCCTGAGTATAGTTACTACCATCTACAACTGTCTATGCTGAACAATCAGCTCTCTTTAAGCCTAGGGTCTGGCTATATGAAGTTTGTGGCATTTACTGCATTAGTTGCATACTAAGAATAAGTAAAGAGTAAGAGAAAGGAGACTGTATAATACAATGTCTCTAAGAGTAGTCGAGTCCTACTGTTGTAGCAACTACTAACCAAGGTAGTTAATAGTATACTAAGTAATCTTATACTACTAACATGTGGTCTGTGCTAATGATTATCCATGAGTCCACTATACTGTTACTACAAGACAAACATACTATAGCTGTACCCTTGATATTATTGTTCTAGTTTCTTCTACTATGTTTTATATCTATGATATGATATCATGTGATGCATCATATAACCATAATCACATGCCTCTTCATTGTTCAAAGAGATAAAAGAAAAATAAAAATAAAAGAAAAGAAAAGAAAATATAAGAGTTTAAGTATACTATGACAATATTTGAACTTTTAAGATATCTTACTGAATCTCAGATAACAAGGTATGAACCATATCTAACACTGTATGACATTATTATCCTAGAACCTTCTATGTCCTTTTATGTGACTTGTGACTGTAATATCATACTAATTCCTAACTCTAAGTTCAAAATAGAAAAATAAATAAAAAGAAAAACAAAGTCCACTATCTTCAACTCTAACAATCTAATCTATCCAACTATATCATGAATAATACTTCTCTAACATCCAATTTACTGAGAATTACTCTATTACTGATCATATGGTTCCTCATGATCTTTAGAAGCTCTGGACTTGATTTCTAAAAACTTTAGTATATTCAGAATAGTTATCTATCTCTAATTCTCAAATAGTCTTAGTACCAGTATATAAGATATGTAGATATTCTATAGCTTCTCAGCTTAAAAATCAACTAGTATAGTATACTGTTCTGAATAGCTATATGTTATGGTATGCTTGAACTCTTTTTAATCTATTGTCTTTGATTTAATTTTTCTTTTTCTTTTTCTTCTTGGACAATAAAGAGGCACATGACCACAGTCACATGAAATTATGTCATAGACCTAGAACTTAGGGAAAAAGGCTAGAAAAATAATATTAAGGTATATATCTATAGTATGTTCACCTCATAGTATATACATGTATATATAGCATAGGAATATATTGGGAACTCTTTATCAAGTTTTCTTATAATTTCTATGAGACTACTTAGTGTACTATTGATTGTTTTGATTAGTAGTTGCTATAGTACTATGCTTGGAAGTTTAACTTTCTCTATGTCTTATTTCTTGGTAATATCCTCTTTTCAAATAAGATTATTATGACATGCAAGAATGCAATATATCTACTGAAGCCAAGATTACCTAGGATTTACATTCATATGTATCAGATAATATTTCTATACTCTTCTAATAGCTTCTATAATTTTTCCACAAATAGTTTCTTCTTATATAAATTAGACTAGAAGAATATAAGTAGGTAGTATAATCTAATAAAAACTCTATTGAGTTTCCTTTGTATATTCTATATATTAATATTCTATATTACTAATATTTAATATAACTAGTAGTTGTTAACAAAGAAAGAACTTATTATTAAGAAGTCATAAGTATTCAGAAACTTTAGATGATATTTGAATAAGGTATTTTACTATTATACTACTACCATATATACTATAGTATAATAGTTCAATGTATTAGAGGTAATTCACACTTGCTAAGAGTATCTGTAAATGTAACATAAAATGTAAAATAGAAGACTAAAATTAGTGGTTTATAAGATAGGAAAGAGCCAGAAATAATACTACATAGATAATGACCTTAGCTTTAATAAATAATATTTTACCTAGCCTATTCATTATATGGTTATATTTTGGATGAGAGAAGTTTGAAAGGAAATAAGATGAGTATAGCACAAGTCTAAGTTAATTATTAGACTAAAGATGTCTTGGTATACTTGAACCCTTATATTTTATTTTAATTTTCTTTTCTTTTTATCTATTTGATTTTTTTTCTTTTCTGTTTTTTATTCATTTCTTAAACAATGAAGAGACACATAACCACTGTCACATAATGCATCACATGACATGATGTTATAAGCCTAGAATCTAGGAGAAGAAACTAAAAGAATAATATCAAGATGCATGTCTATGGCATGTTTACTACATAGCTAATATATGAACATTAGGGTAGGGCTATTTATTACTAGCACAAACCATGTACTTGTAGTATACATAGAGTAGGAATATATTAAAAACTTCTTATCCAGTTCTCTTAAACTTTTTGCAATATAAGACTACTATTGACTATTTTGATTAGTAGTTGCTACAATAGTAGAACTTAACTACTACTAGGAACACTGCATCTCACAGTCTCCTTACTTTACTCTCTTATCATCCTTAGTATATAACCAGTATGGTTAATTGCTACAAACTTCATATAACTAGACCCTAGGCTTAAAGAATATGAAGTAGCCACTGAAAGGTTGTTATGGACATTGGTGACCAGACTTAGGCCACCAGCTAAACATACTTATTGTTTAAGTGGATAGTATTGTATTAGTATACTTGTTGTTTTTCATGTAGAAGTCTTATGCTGAAGATTTATTGTGATATTTTTATACAAAGGAACAGTATTGTCTAGTAAGAAAATATATAGTTTAGGAATTTCCTTCTTAGGGATATTAGTCAGTGATTTTAGGGCAGTAGTTAATAGAGTAGTAGATAGGTAATCAGTAGACAGTGTAAGGTTGGATAAGAAGAATACCAGCTAGCACTTACAAAGGGATTTTTGGAATATTACTAAGTTATCAAACATTATGGCAACAACTACTTTTGATCAGATAAGCATGGAGAGATTGATTAGAGATATAGGAGAGGAGAAAGCAATGAGATTGCTGCAATAAGTGATGAAAAATAATAAAATAATATTAAATTTACAAAAACATTTGATAACATTAGAAAGAGAAAATGTAGAAAAGAATAGAAAAGAATAGGAATGAGAGTGGAGGAGAAGATAATATGATGAAAGGTGGGAGAAAAAAGAATAAAAAAGAAAAAAAGAGAAAGAAAAGAGAAAGAGGATAGATGACAAGTGGAAAAGAGTAGAAGAAATAAGGATAAGAAAAGAAAGAAAAGCAGAAAAGAAGTGGAGATGGCAAGAAGTATGGGAAAGAAGAAGAGAGGCAAATAGAGAAAGAGCAATGATGGAAAGAAAGTGTTTTGTTTGTGGAGACTTTGGGCATATTGCCCATTATTGTAGAAATAGAACATAAATAAAAGAGAGTAGAAGAATAGAAAATGGAAGATCAGAATATCAGCCCTCAAATAATAAATTTGAAGTATCAACAAGCAGAGTAATGAATGTGGGAGAAGTGATTAGAGGAGAAGTAAAGAAGGATAGAAAAATAATGTTGAGAGAAGAAAGATTGAAGGAAGGAAGGAAAAAAGAAAAAATCAGTAGAAGTAAGAAAGTTGTTGAGAGAAGTAATGGTAAAGATAAGGTTAAAGCAGAAAGATAATGAGAAAGGAATTGTAGTGGAGGTGTTATTGGACAGTAGGATAATAGGATTAGTAATAAGTTTGGAATTTGCAAGGAAGAATAAGTTTAGAAAGAAGAAGTTGGATAGGCTAATATATGTGAGAAATATGAATGGTATCTTTAATCATGAAGGACCAATTGAGCATACAATGGAGATGGATGTCAGGAGTACAGTATAAAGTATATATATAGTACCAGCTAGATGTCAAAGCTAAGCTTGACATTGTGCACTTTTAACATAACTGGTTCAGTAGCTGGTCTGTTTCTAACAGTGGAATTGTTTTATAAAGAATATAAGGAGAGAACTGAAATAGATGTAATAGGAGAACAGAAGTAAAGTGTTATATTGAGGATGTTATAGCTAGCATGCCATAATCCTGAGATCAATTGGAAGAATATGACAAGATGTCCAAATGAGTGTGGAAAGCAGTAGAAGACAAAGCAGACAAAGCTAGGATGGCAGAAGCAAAAGAAGAAAGAACAGAAGAAAAAAAATTGCAAGGAGAGAAGAAGAAGAAAGAATTTAGAAAAATAACAATTGAGTAAGAGATGGAAATAGCAAGAATAGTAGTGTTATAACTCAAAAAATCTTAGAGTTGATTAATGAATAAAACTTTGTATTTAGGGTTAATATAAGAGAACTTGATAGAGAGCTCTATACAGAATTGTCTACCTTATATACCTTAGACTACTGGTCCATACACTACTACTTTAACCTACCCTAAATGACCATGTATCTGTCTTAAAACTACCATGTATTATACACATAATATAACATCATTCCTTCCAGAATCTTCTACTATTTTTTATTATGGCATGTGATCATGTGACAGTGTGACCTGTGACATTCCACTGACCCATAACCCTAGTTCCAAAAATAGAATAGCAGCAAAGAAAAGAGGAGAAAAATAAAAGAGAAGAGAAATAAAATAGAGTTCAATTTTTGTATTTCTAATAAGTAGAGAAAATGGTTCCTAGAAGGTTTCATAGATATTTGAAAGCATTTGAGAAGAAGGAGTTAGAAAGGATACCAATGAGCAAAATATGGGATTATGTTATAGATCTCAGAGAAGGGTTTGTTCTGAAAAAAGAGAAGATATATTCATTGTTTAGAATAGAGAGGAAGGAAGTACAGGAGTTTTTGAGAGATCAGTTAAGAAAAGGGTATATTCAACTATCAAAATCATTACAGACATCACTGGTATTCTTTGTGCCAAAGAAGGATGGAAAGAAGAGAATGGTACAGGACTATATTTGAACAGTTGGATGATCAAAAATAATTATCCATTGCCACTGATATTAATAAAAAAAGAAGATGAGTAGAAAGTAGCATTCTCAATGTTAGAGGTGTCTTTGAGCCAATAGTAATGTTTTTTGTACTGACAAGCTCACTAGTGACTTTTCAGGTGATGGTGAATGACTTGCTAAGAGATATGATAGAGATAGAAGATGTAGTAGCATTTTATTGATGATGTGATGGTTGGAACAGAGACAGAGAAGAAACATGACAATACTGTAGAAAATTACTAAGGAGGATGACAGAAAATGATTTATTTGTAAAAGCAGGAAAATATGTGTGGAAGATTAGAAAGGTTGGGTTTTTAGGAGTTGTAATAGAACCAGATGAGGTAAAGATGAAGAAAGAGAAGGTTCAAGTAGTAGATTGGCCAGTACCAAAGAGTATAAAGAATGTACAGAAGTTTTTGGGATTGGCAAACTATTATAGATGATTTGTCAAAGATTTTGCAAGAGTAGTAAAACCCCTTTATGAGATAACAAGAAAAGATGTGAAGTGGAATTAGAGAGAGAGACAGCAGAAAGCATTTGAGAAGTTGATGGAGAGATTTATGACAGAATTAATCTTGGTGACATCAGACTTGAATAAAAAAATGAAAGTAAAGGCAAATGTATTAGACTTTGCTACAGATGAAGTATTGTTGATGAAGTGTAAGGATGAGAAGTAGAGGCCTATAGCCTATATTTAGAAGTCATTGAATGAAACTGAAAGAAATTATAGATTTCATAATAAAGAGATATTAGCAATTATTAGATGTTTAGAAGCATGGAGGTATTTTTTAGAAGGAGCTAAGGATTAGTTCAAAATTTGGATGGATTATAAAAACTTGGAGTACTTCATGAAAGCTCAGAAGTTAAATTGAAGGTAGGCTATATAGGCTTTATACTTGTCAAGATTTGATTTTGCTTTAAAGTATATAGCTAGCAATAGTATAGGACAAGCAGATAATTTGAGTAGATTAGGCAGAGAGAATAGAAAGGAACAATGAAAATCAGATAATGTTGAAAAAGAAGTGGTTGGAGATTAAAGTAATGAAAAAAGGACAGTTGTTGATTGAGAGAGCTAAAGAAAAAATTATAGAAAAAATTAAAAAATTAGAGACAAAAGATAATGAAGTAGTGAAAGCAGTGGAAGTGTTACAATCTTAGGTTTGGCTCAGGTTGCAACTTAGGCAAAGACTTAAGTAAGAATGGAGAATGAGTTGATTGGTAAGGCATAAGGATACAGGATAGTATCTACAGCTATATATACCTATTGATAACAAGGAATATATATGGCATCCTTGAGTATACAATGAGTAAAGACATGAGGAAGCCTCCACTACTACATGAAGTACTGACTAAGTATATATAAGAAAACAACAAGATATAGCAGATAATGAATCCAAAATGAAACAAACCCTAACATATGTTGTCCATGCAGCAAACACCTGTAAAACATGAGATCATTGACCATGCAATCATAACAGGAAGAAATAAAAAAGGCTGGGGTTAAAGTATTGAGAAGTGAGAAGTGGCAAATTGAGAACAAATTAAAGGAAGAAAAGATATATATTCTGAAGGATGAGAGAGGTTGAGGTTAGAAATTATTCAGCTTCATCATAATATACTGATAACAGAATATGAAGGATAGTAGAAGATAGTAGAAGATAGTAGAATTGATCACTAGGAATTATTAGTGGCCAGTAGTTACAAAGGAGATAAAGTGATATGTAAAAGAATGTGATTAGTATCAAAGGATAAAGAATAGGACAGAGATGCTAGCAGAAAAATTGAAACTAAATACAATACCAAAAAAACATAGCAATATATATTAGTGGACTTGATTATAAAGTTACTAGTATAGAGGAATCATGATTCAATTTTGGTAGTATGTGATATTTTTTCAGAAATGTCACATTTTATAGTAACAGAAAAAATAACAGCTAAGAGATTAGTGAGGTTGTTTAGAAATAATATGTGAAAGTTGTATAAGTTGCCAGAGAATGTGATTTCAGATAGAGGTCTATAGTTTGCAGCAGGGTTGATGAAGGAGTTGAATGAGATATTGGGGATAGAAACAAAGCTATCAATGGCTTTTCATCCATAGACAGACAGATAGACAAAGAGGATAAATCAAGAGTTGGAACAGTACTTAAGAATGTATACTAATCATAGACAAGAAAACTGGTTGGAATGGTTAACTGCAGAGTTTGCCCTTCCAACAAAGTATATATAGCTACAAAGTCATCACTGTTCAAAGTTAACTATGAAAGAGAATCAAATATGAGCTTTGAAATAAGAAAAAAGGGGAAGCATGTGAAAGCAGAGGAGTTTGTGAAGGAAATGAAGGAAATACATGAGGAGGTGAAAGTAGTGTTGAAAATAAAAATATATATAGATAAAAATAAGAAGGTGGTAGTAGAGTATAAGGTGGGAGATAGACTATTGTTGAGTACAAAGAATTTGACATGGCAGATGAGGAATAGAATGACAAAGAAGTTGAAGAAGTTTATAAGGCCTTATAAAATAAAGAAAATTATATCAGAGAATGTAGTAGAGTTGGAATTACCAGTATTAATGAAAATTCACCCAGTGATTAATGTGAGTAGGATAACAATGTATCAGAAGTAGGTAGAGGGATAGAAGAAGATCCCACCTTCTCTAGTAGAAATAGATGGAGAGAAGAGATATGAAGTTAAAAAATATTGAACAGGAAAGATATAAGAGGGAAGCCAAAGTATTTGGTTAAGTAGAAAATTAGAGAAGAGAAAATAAGAAGAGTATAGATGAGAAAAGAGAAGGAAAAGGAAAAGAAATTAAATCTAGGGGCAGAGATGTCTAAGAGAAGTGAATTATCAGGAAAGTATACAGTAAAGATTTTGTTTAGATAGGATGATGGAAAGTTTGAAGATAAATATTTGAATAAGTAGAAAAGAAGTTGGGCAAGATGGAAAGAGAAAGGGAGGTAAGTTTCTCTAGAGATAGAATCTTAAGGAGGAGTATTATTATGGTATACTTGAATCCTTATATATTAGTTTAATTTTCTTTAATTTGATTTTTTTAAAATCAACAATTTATTACATGGAGTGCGATGGCAGACCATGGTAGCTATGTTGTAACTATGTACAAAGCAAGCAGAGCTACATGAAGAGAGAGAAAAGAGAGAAAAGTTAATAAATAGAAAAAAAGCCTACTACTAACTATGAGATCAACTTTAAGTTAGCTAAGTAAGAGCATTATAGAAAGCAAATGTGCCCAGGTTGAATTCTAGAAACAGGACAAAATGACTTATTGAGTCTCTTCTTGGATTCAAATAATTATTAAACCTTTTATATTCATAAAGGATATGACGTCTTGACTCGATGGGATAAATCTCACAGGAGAACTGAAATCTTCTCTCAGAAAGAATCTGATTCTATATTTGCTGATTGGAGCATGATTAGTTATTGCCCTTAATGCTCTTATGTACAGAGAATTAGAGTGGCCAAAGAATTTGAGCCATGAACCGCCTTTAATGTAAGACAGTTCAATGATGTTATCATCATCATCTACTAGATCTAGAAAATGTTTCTCTTTGATATCTGATGCTTGGAAAGTCATCTTCTACCTATTGACAATGTCATTGCATTCTAATTTCTTGCTGAAATCCCATGATCATTTGCAAGAGAGAAGTGGAATGGGGTTGAAGGACTTTGTTTTCTTGTCGACTGTATTATGAAGGTGCTACTTACAATGACTAGAACATTCCCAAAATTTGATTGAATTTTCCTGATTATGAGAGAAGAAATTTTGAAGTTTGTTGAGGATGGAAGTTGTATAACATTGGAAAGGATATGACAAAGGGTCAAATATCTTTTTCATGGCATGAATGGAATCCATAATGACGATGATTTTTGATATATTATCAGAAATAGTAGCCTGATTTATTCTGCATTTGATAGCAAAAAGTTCAGCTTCTATACTTATATGTTATGGCAATCACTAGACACAAAGTCTAATAGTAACATGAACAAGTAAAGCTCTCAGTAGGTTATCGATATAGGGATCACAAGAGAACTCAATAAGGAGTCCCCACTATATTGCTACCCCATTTATACTATTACATGTGGCCTATACTATGACTATGCTTCTGCTGTGCATCCTACCCTAAAGTCTATGTGTTATCCATGAGTGCACCATATATATACCATGTGGTAACAATGTGGTTAACATGCTTCTTGACATCATCATCCAGACTCTTCCTGACTTCTTTAGACTCTTCTAGACCATAGACCTTTCTAAGCCCTTCTAGACTACTTTAGGCCCTATGATGTAATGTCATGTGACTTTCAGGTCACGTGCCTTCTCTCTCTTGGTATAGACTAATAAAATAATATTCTTTTACTAATATGTAAGGAAATATCTTCCCATGCTTCTTCATCTTATAACATTATGATGTTTGTAGCGTAATGGAGTATTTTGATGACAGGTTTGTTGCGGATGTGAATATGAGAGATGGAAGTAGCAGTATTGTTCTTAATGCTAGCATCAGTGATGATAAGAGCATGTAACCTCATCTACCGACTATTGCCTTAAGGAAAGTGTAAACAATTTTGTCCTAAGAAGGACGTTCTACTCTAAACAGCTGTTTTAAGAACAAACTGTTGTTCCTCTGCATAGACACACCACAAGTGGGTATGTAGCACAAGGCTGATAGAAGAAAGATGTAACTA
>Ga0157363_1004479_pt1 | contig 12881 bp, 8 predicted proteins | sample AttsexASBM1_FD_111477 | JGI IMG/M metagenome (GOLD analysis project Ga0157363, IMG submission 111477) | Fungus gardens microbial communities from leaf cutter ant in Ribeirão Preto, State of São Paulo, Brazil - Atta sexdens ASBM1 | ecosystem: Host-associated > Fungi > Mycelium > Unclassified ...
AACTTTAATCTTAGTTTAACCTACTTTTAATCTTTTTATAGATTTAAGAATTGGAAAAGGATAAAGAGTGAATTAAATGAGATTAAAATTAATTTACGCATTTATAGAAATAAACATTATGTCAATTTCTACCATATATTGATTAACTTAAATCTCAGTTTAACTTTTTATCTTTTTCTAATTCTTAGAATTAGAAAATATGAAAAGTAAGTTAAGCCAGGATTAAAATTAATTTACATTGATAGAAACGAGTATTACAATCAGATCTGCGATTACCGATCCCATGCGATAGCGAACTGTGTGAGAACGACTAATATTAATTAAGATACGTGCTAATTACTTTGTGCGTCCCGATCGTCTCTGATGTAAGATCGTGAGATTTTTCGTGTAAGCAATTCATTTATATGAACGATCTTCAGATCGTAGATAATAAGGATCGGTAGTTTCTGAAGCCAAGATCGAAATCGAGATCCAGCCAGGAAACGCGAGTCCTCGCAATAAAATAATCCGTGTATAACAGCCGTACCATTTATTCACAGTCGAATGTATTATATTCAACGTGACGACGATTATCACGTAAGCTCTGTAAATATATATATATATATATATATAAATAAAATATATTTAAAAAATGATGCGTGCAAAAACGTCATTGGAAACTGTATTTAACGCGCGACGCAATTTTTTCCACAACTTACACAGCTTTTAAATCGCATATATAGAAACGCTGTTTATATTCCATTTATGTATTCCGATTTCACATATTCGAGAATTTATGCCAATTTTTCAGTAAGCACTAACTAACAGTAACATAACATCAATATTTACACATTCAATAATATAAAAATATATAAAATAAATAATATAAAAAGTAATATAAAAATATAACATATGTTGTACATGAATAGTTACATTCTTTAATGATTATGCATTTAAATCTAATGAAAGGAATTAAGAGCAAGAATCAATTATAAGTATTGAAGAATCTTACAACAGCTGTAAAGTTGCGTTTTTTGCGAACGCAGTCATGCATTGTTAAATGTGAAAGTATAACATTGATGTTATATTACTGTTAGTTTGTGTATTTATTGAATATTTTTCAATTTTTTTCTATTGCTTCCAAAAGTTTCTACTTTAGAAGGTTGATATTTTAAAAATTTATCGTTGAGGTTTGTATCTCGAGGAACTTGAGAATTTTCAAGGACTGATACGTTCAAAGTATATATATATTTCCGAAAAATGTTTCCAGTTCTCGAATATTTGATTTCGGTGTCGCTTGCGTGTAAAAACGGCGCGGCGTTTCCGCTTCGTATTGATGATGATATAAGCGAGGCAGCGCGGATCCCGTGTATTACAAGCCGTGCCCAGCTTTGTTCAATCAAGCTAATGTTCCAATAATTCGGGGCCAACCGTTTAATGAATGAACGAATAGCTTCGACTGAGAGGTTCGATTATAAATGCAACGGCTTACGTACTATGTTGTGTATTCCGACGCTGCCTGGTCGCACTCTTAGCAAGGTCTGCGCAGTCCCGGAGGCCGAGGGTGAGGGCAAAAGGGTGGAGAACACGTGGGTGGACGTGTAGAACGTAGGTGTTGCGTGTGAAACTCGAGTGAGCTTTCTCCTCTTTCTTTCTCCGTTTTATTGTAAAACTATCGTGCTTTTAGAATTTTTGTAAAATAATTGATAGTGCCTGGTACTTTCTCCAAGAGTTTTAGAGTTCCTGATGCATTCCAGAAGCAATTATTCTAGCAATTAAATGCAAAAGATTCGAGAGTCTGAATGGAACGCAAAAGTTTCTTGTTATATGGAAGATTGTATCTTTGTCACTTTAATTAAGATCGAATTAAGTTGTAGCACTTTTTAAATATTCTCTAAAACTCCTAAGAAAGTGCCAGATTTTCGAAAAAAGTTTTAATAGAAACTTGGAATATTTTTTTAATTATAGAAATATTACAAAAATGATTCTATGAGATGTCATATTTTTCGTAAGTACAAATATTTTTGCTTTATATACATGCTGCAGAATTGGAGAGAAGATCAATTCAAGAAGCACTATTGAAGAACAAGTGGGCATTTATAAGATTCACGGTTTCAACATGTCTTCTGTTTTACCAGTATTTTAACTCGATCAGATTGAATGATTACGAAGGTGTCAACTTTCTAGCTTTCTGAAGAGGCTTACGGAAAAAACGTTTTCTCGCAGAAACTGATTGCATTTTCACTAAAGAGCGCATTTTCCGCTATCTCAGTCTGAGACCCCCCGCGAGACGAGAAGCGCTGGCGACTTTCCACGGTGGAGAACGCATGTTGGTCAACGCGCCCGCGCCTCCCCGAGTGACCACCTTCGGCGGGTATCCCGCGACCGGCGGGCGCTATAAGTCGCGGCAGGCGAGCCAACGCCAGTGAGGACGCGTTCGTGTTCGCGCGAGGACGCGTGGTGCCGAGATTCGAGGCCGAGGCGACGGGCGAAAGAGAGAGAGAGAGAGAGAGAGAGAGAGAGAAAGAGAGAGAGAGCGAGAGTGTGTGTATGTGTGTGTGAGAGCCGCGATCCTCCCCCGGGCTCCCACAACCCTCGTGCGCGCATCGTGTGCATGCCGTCGCCACCGCCACCGTCGTAGGGGTTGCCGCCGTAAATGGTGCCGAGCCCTGCGATTCCGCGATCCCGTCCACCCGCGAGACAGGTAAGACACATCGCGACCGCCCCTGAGTCGCGAGGCGCGAGTAGGATGGCGGGTTGAGTGGTCGCACACTTCTCTCTTGTTGTCTTTTGTCGAAAAAGAGGAGTATACAACTCTACCAAGCAGGAAACATAAATTCTCTAAATTCTTTAGAGTGGAATCTCACAAAGAATGAAAATTAAATTTGCCTTGAAAAAGAGTGAATTTTTGAGAAGAGATTTCACTCTTCAGGGTGTGACACTTTTATTTAATTATTAAAAGTTTTAGAGAGTATTAAAACATTCCAACAACATTGCAGCAACGTTACTGTAATGTTTCGAAATGTTTCTTGTTTATTAGGATAGACCTTTGCCCGTTTCTATCAACGTGGATTAATTTCGGTTCAGCTTTATTCTTCATCCTTTTTTAATTCTTAAAAGTAGAAAAAGAGAGTTAGTTAAACCAGGATGAAAATTAAACTATGTTGGTAGAAACGGACCTAATGTCTATTTCTACACTAATGTAGATTAACTTTAATCTTAGTTCAATTTCTTTTCCCAGTTCTAATGCTCATTTGTACCAATAATGTAGACCTGTAATGCCTATTACCACTAATGTAGATTAATTCTAAGCCCGATTTAACTTACTTTTTATCTTTTTAAGAATGAAAAAAAGATAAGGAGTAAATTAAGGAGTAATTTAATCAAGATTAAACTTAATCTACATTTGTAGAAATTACATTTGTATTAATGGATACAAAAATTAGAAAAAAAGATGAAGCGTAAATTGATGAACCGAAATTAAAACTAATCTACATTGGTAAAAATGGACAAAGCCGATATTCATAGTCAGTTTTTATATTTAAGACTTTCTTAAATTATATAAACAGATATTAAGATGTCATAAATCAATCACAGATCAGTATTCCGTTATTTTATAATTTAAGAACTTTTAAGAACTTTCTAAAACTTTGGAATGGAATCATTTTTAAAGAGTGAAATCTCACTCTTAAAAATTGACAATGGAGCCACTCTTTTTCAATACTAGCTCAATTGTCACTTTTTGTCTCTCTTTAGAATTAGATTTCACTCTAAAGATCTTAGAAAGTAATGTCTTAAAATGTTAATACAGCTCTGTGATTGATTTATGACATTTTAAGACTGTATTTAAGATAGTTTTAAATATCAGACTCAACTCAGACTATGAATTTGGCCACAGAGTTGTATTTGCATATTACTTAAAATATTACTTAAGTAAGACGATCTTGAATAAAAACGGATTATGAAGGCCTAAGAGATGTTCTAAAGAAAATGTTCAAAAAAATGTCCTAAAGACATTTTCAGGACGTCCATCGAATAAAGTGTGCTATGTGGGAAGAAATCAACTGCCACTCAATTTCTTTTCTTATCCACTTCAGGAAGATCTCTCTGAACAATCCCGAATGTAGAATGTGAAAAGAATAGGTGCGATTTTTTATTGATGAACGCTTTATGTTTGTGAAACTTTATGTTTGTCGAAGAGACCTTACAGTTTGAAGTAACTTTGAGAAAGTAACTCACAATCGCGAGTTCATTCTGTCCTCTATGAGATGCACTCAGGACTGTTGCATTGAATCTAGAGAACAATCTTTCCTTGATCGATCGTGATGTGTGCTTGATGACTTCCAATATGATGGAGAAACTGCTTTTCTCTAATGTTTCGAGATCGAAGATTCATACGCGTGTTCTCTAAATGAATACGGAACAAATCGCGAATCGGATCGAAGTTGAAAGAGTACATGCGATTCGTCCGAGTGATTTATGTCGGTTAATGGTGGTGTATGCTAATTAATGGCGATAGCAAGACACGGAAACGTTCGCATGCAAACGGATGAAAAAAACGGCGAGAACAATCTATTTCCCTTTTTAATTGCATTGTCACAGAACGCGAAACTTGATGGAATTTTACTTTTGTAATAATAACTTTTGTAATAACGATGCCTTTATTCTCATGTGTATGTAATTCATTTCCTCCTGACTTTTTTAACAATTCATATTCTGGATTACCAAAACATTACTGTAATCTCACAGAAGGAAGAATAATCAAAGAAACTTGCAAAAGTTATTTGCGCATAATATTTTAGTTCGATAACAAAATAGAAATTCTCTTTGGCGATAATTATGAAATAATAATAGTCTATTATAAAACCTAATTTGCAAGTGACGTTCACATAATATGTACATTTGACTCTTGAAAATTCATTCTACAATGTTTCGTTTTTATATGATGCAAATATCATATAATAGACTAATCGATCGCTCTGATCTTTATCGGCTTGCGTATTTAATCATAGGATTGCCGAACGCGATAGATTAATAGAATTAGGTAGTGGCGCTTCGTATTTAAAGTAATGTATCTAACATATTTTATGTTATTTTTTCTAATCTTATTATTAATAGAATTGATCACAGGATAAAGAGCGTCTATTAAACATCTATTAAACTTAGAGCGTCTAATAAACGCCAAGTATTCGAGTATAGTTTTAAACGATCCGTTTGCGGCTTTATAATTTAACTGCCTTTCTTTCATTTGCCTTTTTACAGATTGCTCGAGCAATCGCGCTGCCCTAATTTCAAACATATTTTTCATGTGTAAAGTAATGCGATTATTGACGTTCGATACATCCTAATCGCCGGCGAGTTAATTGACCTTGAGCGATTGAAATTGACACAATTTCTCCCCGCGGAGTCATAATCGGGGAAAAGAATTCGCTGAATCAGATTAAAAAAATCGCGTGAATTGTTCCATTCATTCAGCCGAGAAAAGTTTTACACGCTTGATCCCGCTTGCTCTATGCACTTGAATTTGAATCGAAAAATCTTTTTAAGAAAATATCGATCCTTATGACACCGAATTGTTTTGACCTTAAAAAGGTAACTAACTCTTCTTCACTTACGTTATCAATCAAATCAAGATTTGCCTATCACCATGTAATCTGAAGCATAATTCATTCTAACAAGCCTAGTAAATAAGTATAAACAGAAGATATACACGAAAAGAACAGTTTTGTTGAAGTATTTAAAAATTTAGCTAAATACAGATCTAAAAATTATCTTGGATTATTAAAATAATTATATAAGATTATATATGTTTAAATTAGTGGCGAGAATATCAAAATTTTTATAATATTGTTTGTTCGTCCGTCTTATATAATTATTTTGATAGTTTAACGAAATTATTTTCAGATCTGTTTGTAGTTAAATTTTTAGATACTCTAGAAAAACCATTGTTCTCGTTGTATTTTTTTAACAAGAAGCTTGCGCAATATTTTTGCTTGCAATATTTAAAAGATAGTGATTAATTTTAAGTATTAAAATACTATTGTTTAGTTTAATAGGCACTTAAAATAAATAATTTTTTTAGTAAATTGGACATCATTAAATTCGTTTTCAGTAATTTGGAGCAGTAATTGATGATAAATGTAATCAAGTATCATGAAGAAAAAGGTATAAATGATTTTTGTTCTTTGAGACTAAAGTGTACGATTCATAAAATCGATTGAAGTGAATGACGTCGAGGTTATGAGACACATTTTAAGATTGCATTGCAAGGTTGCGTTTATCGATGACTACGTGGCCTTGAATATTCTCTTCAATAATCATCTTCGAGGTGTAATCGTGATAATAACTTGCACGCGAGAAATGTTTGTTCATGTGCAGGGAAATATATTTCACAATATTTTGATTAACGTAGTAATGCATGCTTTTATTTGGACAAAGCGAATAAAATTACATTTAGCTTCTCGTTATACTTCGTGCTGATTTCCTCGAGCAAAACATGATTCCTTTTATCATGGTAAGAGTGTGATGAGCCAGAAACGAGTGGAATTTCAGGAGCTACATTCTTCATTGTGTCCTCTAAAAAGAAAATGGTTTTTGGACCGATGTCCACTTCTACAAGATAGCACTTTAGAATTGGCAATAAAAGAAATCTCTTTGGCTTTTCTAAGAACATGAGATAATAACCGTTTTTTAATGTGCAAACTGTAGATTGATGATGACTTAAAGTAAAGCCGAAAACATTCATCTTTATTATATTACCATGAATATTATTATGAAATATTTATGCTCGTAATCAGTCAGGCTTTATATTTAAGGCTTTCTTAAATTATCTTAAATTATCTAGATGCTCAGTAGTCAATAAAATAATTCGTAGAACATTTGAAGATAAATTTAAAGGAAACCTTAAATATAAGGTCTGACTATGACACATTATTTAAAACAATTAATTAAGGACATTAATTAAAGACAATTTTATATTGAAGCACTTTATATTTTATGCACTAATTACGTTAGACTCGTATAGCCCTTTTTTAATTTTAATTTTAGTTAAAGAATATTTTTTATTTATGCAAAAGACTATTGTACGTATATTTTTCTTTTTGGCATGAACTTACGAGCTCGTTTTTATTCCTCACTTGTCACGCTCGCTGAATCATAACCCCCGAGATCGGCCGAGGGTGGGAACTGGGAGCGGCGCTTTCGAAAATCGCACGAGCGATGGATTTGCGAAATTCTGTGAGGCTTCAGTTATCTAACACGCGCATGCATACGTGTTTATCGCCGAGAGTGTTTCATGCGAGAAATTATTCTCGCATAAGGTGCGGTCGAAAAACCGGTACGCCTGAATATATAGAGCGAAGAAGTTCCGGACGCGGTGTAACGTTCGCGTAATACTCGATTATTTCAAATAAACGGTCATTACGGCCTTGTATTAATTGTTGCATGGCAGACGTATTATTTTCTGGTGTAGGCCGTGCGTTAAAACAAGATCCCAAATGGGGAGTTTCCCTATTTCGAAACGAAGTTTATGTTGCGTAGTCGTTACGACATTGCGACAATAAAAGCTCGTTAGAGCTAAGAATATATAAACAGGATTAGTACCTGCTTTGCGAGAAAAAATACACTTTAATGTTCAGTATGGAAGTAAAGTATGCATAAGCGAAATAACATTATAGAATGGCACAATTTAAAGAATCTTTTTGTAAAGAGGCAAATTATATCAGAGAAAAGGTTCAGAAATTATTCATGTTTGGAAAATATTTTTAATATTTTTTATAAAATAAATAAATCTAATAAAAATGCACGAAATTGAACGAATTTTTAAAAAGATAATTTGCTATCTTAAACATAAAAGAAGTTAGAAATAATTTCTAATTATCTAATAATTATCTAATAAATATTTAAAAAGAAAAATGAATGTTTTCATGCAGGTTCTTAAATATAATAAATAAAAGTATGTTTCTTTTAATCTATGAAGAATATTTAAGAATATTTAACGATTGAAAGAATTGTTTCAGCTATCTTTTGCATCCAACGATCAAAGCGTTCCGCGGAAGAATTGATTGTTACGCAAATGTCCCACTGTCCGGAACTTTCTGGTCGCTAAATGCAGGTGTAAACGAGGTCGTTGACCCCCAAGGTACGCGCGATTTGTATTCTTCGTTCTCCTTCGAGGAAACTGATCGATTCACCGATCAACTGTATGATACGCGCGATTGCAATAGCGGCAAATTTCTTAGCCGCTGCCTATCTGGAAAGCAAGGCATCGGTGTGCAATTTAATTAAGTATTACGCGATGGATGCTAATTAAGGAGCTCGGCGCGCCTCTTCCTCAACTTTGTCACAGCAAATTGGCGGTTGTCATCCGCGGTTTCGTCATGATGAACTGTTACGCTTTATACTGGTCACTAGAACGTGAGAAGAAAGTTTTCCTACTGTATTACGGAAGCAAAGCATTATAAGATTAAAGGATAAGATTATACAATAGTACCAGAACTCATACTTCTTCATTGGAACGAGCAGAGTATGATTGATTGCTGCGGCAGTATTTTGAATAAACTTCTAAATCCAAATGTTTTAGCAATTTGTCTAAAACAGATCGTAAAATTTACAAGCGAAACTTCGAATAAATGGATGTTCTTATTTTTAGTTATTCAGATGAATTTTAGAATAATTTAATAACGTTTTTTTACTTTAATCGATAATAATTTTTTTTAATGTTATGCATTTTTTCTTTTTATTATATTCATTTCATAAAAATATTTCCGAAATAATGTATGAATTATAATGTCTGCAGTTTCTTGATATATTTTCAAATTTAAATCATTTTGTAAAAATCTCCTTTATTATTTTGAAACTTACTCATATTTCGCTGAATAATAATTTTTATAAATTAAAACATAAAACATTCTGTTTTATAAAATATTTGAAATTTTTAAACAATTATGATATGAATTTGGAATGAGAATTAATCGAATTAAATAAAAGAAATCCTATATTCAGTCAAAGTGGATCTTAATATTTCTATACTATTTCTGCGTGAATTTATATACATATCTGATTCTACAAACCGCGCGTCGAAATTTTCATCGGTCTTGAAATTTGCAATTATGAACAGAATCAGAGTTGTAATATTACTTATTAAACTGACAAGCAATTTAATAATTTTTGATGCTAATAAAGCATCATTATAACAACATTAATAATACGATGTTGATGAGAATCTTAAGTCTGTCAATAATTTATTGCGAAAAATATTACCTCAGTCAGGATTCGAACCCGGATCCCTTGAAATTTTGATTCAATCGTAACGGAGTCAAGTTTAGTTCGGCCCATAATTTTCGAATATATTCGTATAACACGGAAGTTTCACTGCGCTCGCAATCACGATTGATAGCACGATTGGATATAACTTGTTTTACATGCCTCATAATTTAAGATCGCGGCGTCGGTCACTTTTACACGCGCGATGTTCTTATTTAAATTTAAGCGTCGACCTCGTGATCGATTAGGGTATTCAAACAGTGACTAAAGGTCAAATTTGCGCGTAGAGAAGTACGGTATTCAAACAAACATTATAGGTTGGCTTTATATTTTGCATATTATAGATATGTTATTCGAGCAATGAGTGAGAGTAAACGTTGCACGATAAACGATATCAGAAGAGCAAGTTTCGTAAATATACATAGTACATTACATGACAGTCGCAACTGCGTTGTGAAATTTTGCAGATAGAAGATTCTTTTGAGAAGTGCAATTATAGTAGAAGAATTGCGCGGCAATAGAACATATTAATAATATGATATAATATTTTTTTACAAAATGTAGTAATTTAAAAAATTTTGTCAAAGATAATAAAACGAACGTCTTTATGTTGGATATCTATATCGGAAATACGAATCTGTCTATATCTATGAATGAGATAATCAGTGTGGATTAAATGATAATAGTGCGCACACATGCAATATGAATTTACAAATATGCAACCTGTCGCACAGAATAAATTAAAGGCACGAAATAAATTGCAGATGTTGACCTCTGATCTCTTCGTACATTTAACGCAGAGTGTAACCATGCTTGATTCTCATTTCCCGCCGATGCAATGCCGTGTAGTCATGTAAATTTTTACATTAGGTAATAAGAACTAGAATTTGCCATGCTCGATGCTTAACGCGTTATTAAATTAAGAAACAAGGTTTAATTGGACGAAAGTTGTTTATATCGCGCAACATGATAAAATCAATTTCCGTCTTTCAAAATCACACTCTCTAAAAGTGAATCAGTGACTTCAGTGTTACACTTACAACTGATGTAATCAGCTAATATTTACTATTTTTTAATAATAATACACTGATTTATTTTTAGAGAGCAGGCATTAAACGCAAAGCACAAAGAATAACGGTAACAATTTCACGGTTTCATGATCATTTCTATAATAATTGCAGAAAAATGCGAACAACTAAATGGTATCGTGTTTGATAACGAGAAATATAATTATGACTTAAATTTCTATACTTCCCTCAGTTTTAAATTTCTATTCGTTAAATACGGCATGGCCGCGTAACGATGTAATCTTAAATTTCAATCTTTGTAATGATAACGGTAGACAACTCGTTGTTTTTAATGAGATAATTAGGAACTGTCATGATGGGCGAAAGTATGCGCCCAGATATCCGTGTTACTTCTGGCTCCTATTCTACCGTCCTCTTCGGGTGCAGTTATTGATGTACGATGGTAATTACATAGAGTGCACGGTGCATCAATGCATAAGCGGATGTGGAGAATTATGGAAATCGCGAACTTATTATCGAATCGCGAGATCCAGCGTAGGTTAGCGAATATTCCTGCAGGTGCTCTTCTTTCCTGATCGCGTAGAGTATAAAATATTTTTAATATATTATATGTACAACATTTTTTACTCCATAAAGAAAGAAAGCAAATCAAACAAAGAGTTTAGTATCATTTTCACCAATGATTAACTTTAATTTCGATTTAATTTATTTTTTATTTTCTTCTGATAATTAGGAAAAGATAAGGAGTAAGTTAAAGTTAATCTACATCGATCGAAACGAGCATTAGAAATAAGATTAATTCTTCATTGGCAACATAAATTTTAACTCTTCCATTAGCAATAGAGATTTTCAAGAAATACGTCAAAATTTGTTATTGTTCCACATTATATAAAAACCTGAAAAAATTCTGACACACTTTTCAAAGCTTTAACAATGGATTTTTATTATAGAGGTCGGATTATATTTTATTTATTTTTTACAGATTTATATTAGTCTATCAAAATTCATCATCAAAATATTGATGGTGCCTTAAAAAACTCCAATTTCCGGTTTAAATTGCAGACAGAATCAAAAAGATTAAAATATAACCAAATAAATACTCAATTTCGCGTATTTGCGTCTACTTGCAGTGCTTGTGCACTTTACACCCGCATTTTCGACAGAAACACAAAGGTCCATACGGTTTACGATTACATGTTTCTTATTTACGATTTAAAGTAGTTAATCGCGCACTAGAAACCCTCGATATACGTGTTCACTCTTTTACTCTTTGCGGTTTCACGATTTACGGCGCATTCATACTCTTGTACTCGCTCGTCCATTAATTCATGGGTGAACGATACTTATAAATCACTCGATCACCGTTGTAACGGTGAATTACATCTCGGACATTTTCCACTCGTCCGAATCTTAATTGCGAATAAAATACTTGTCGTGGTTGACAAAATAAGACGTGTTCATTTAAATAGAGGAGACAGTGATACCTAGGACACATTTCTTAACAGAATACAAAATATTAACAAGCTCAACATATGATATCAAGTAAAAATTTCTAATTAAAAAATCATTTAGTAATTATTGTCATATCAAGAATATATCACAAAATTATTGTTACAAATGTATCGAATGGCATCATTATTGCCGATATTTCATTTTTTGTTTGTGCATTTTCATCTATTATATCTTATTTTACTGTTGTTCAATTTTTCTTTACTGCACAACAATAAAGTTATTATTATTATTATTATTATACTTTTTCCTGATTTCCATTTGATTGCTATCTTGATTTATTACGTTTTTGTGTTCTACTTTTGTGTAATTATTTTTTTAACAGTAATTCAATGTTAGTTCCAATTGAAAAATAATGCAATTGAGCAATCAATGTTAAAAATTTCATTACTGTTAAAAAATAATTAATGTGTTTTGAGGTCAACACATTCCTAGATACCACAGTTTTAGATTTCTTGTTTCTAGATACCCTACTTCTTCTCATGGATTGATTTACATTTTAACATACATAAAAGTTATAAATAATAAAATTATAGTTACTTAACTCAAGGGACTGGGTTAATTACATTGCTCCTTTGATATATCTAAATGTATCGAGCGAAAATCTTATTTTTAATTTATCGGAGAGATTATCGTAGACTATGGGTCATCTTGGTCGAGAGCATTTCGATGATCGTTGAATTAGGTATTCGGTGAGCTGTCAGATTTGGAAAGTATATTGGAGCGCGAAACCTCTTTACAACCTATGGCGACGCAGCGTTGCGCGACGAGACGGGACGATGCGATGCATCAGTCACATCGAGAATTTAGCTCAGCAGTAAGCGTGATGAATTTGCTCAGGCGATCGTTTGCGAGAGCGTGAATAAAGTGTTGTTCCTTGTATCCGCCGACTAGATACTCTCGTACTTGCGGACACGTGCCAAGCCGCATAGAACAAATGATTATACGTGCGCATTCGTTAATTGCTAACCGCGTTGAGCTGAATTCTTCCTTCCGTTCGCAAAGAGAGCTCAGAAGCGTCTATTAATATCTCGTAAAAGTATCTTGTAATCGAGGATTCGACAAATTTTCCGCAAATAGTCAATCGCGAAGAACCGTCAT
>Ga0157363_1004480_pt1 | contig 12880 bp, 5 predicted proteins | sample AttsexASBM1_FD_111477 | JGI IMG/M metagenome (GOLD analysis project Ga0157363, IMG submission 111477) | Fungus gardens microbial communities from leaf cutter ant in Ribeirão Preto, State of São Paulo, Brazil - Atta sexdens ASBM1 | ecosystem: Host-associated > Fungi > Mycelium > Unclassified ...
ATATGGTATTATAATGAGGACATGCTTATAAGAACAACTGTTTTCATTTATTTTTATTCTACATGTCACATAACACTTACAAAAGTACCACAATTAAGAGCTAAATAAAACGTTTATACGTAAAAAATAGATATTTTTTCATTCGAAAGTGGACATACATATAAATTTTTAGCATTCTATTTTATGTTTTGAATTTCGATCTACATAAATTGCTTTCACTTAACGTTAATGGAACTATATATCTATAGATATATAGAACAATATATTATTAGTAGAGTAAAAACAATAAATGTATTTTTACAACGCAACATCAAAACCTTCTATATATATTTATAAGATTATAGATTCACATATTCAATATTTTCATCAGATTAAATAATTTCTGAATTATGAATAATAATGACAAATGTATACATAGACTACGATTTAATTTAAATCTAAAATACGCATAATATATTACGAAGTGTAATAAAGTACGAGTGAATTTTTAACGACGTCTAAGACTACATACAACGATAATTGGAATAATTTAATGATACATAATATACATAAACAATACATAATATATATACAACTCGTTAAGAGCGAAAGAATAATATCGTGAAAGTAATCGCTCATATATATTTCAGCGATGAAATCCATATAATATATCCACGCGTTCAAAATATCTAAGCGATGCAAACTTACCCCTCGTTAATAATAATCGAATAATTAAGGGTCGATTGCACCACACATCGGTTAGATCTATCAATAATTAACTAATACTTCTTCTATTTGTAATATAGCCACAATGTGTTAAACGAGTTAAACTGCCATTGTAAACTTATAGGATAAAATTAGCCAATACTGTTACTATCGAATCTAAGTCACGAATAATTTAACAGATGATAGGTGATTCTTAAAACTGCATAGTATCGGTTTCTTAATACAATTTCCTCAATACAATTGTTTCTGTTCATCGAAATCTGTATAAAAATTAGCTCGAAAAGTAATGTCATCGTTAACGAACATACAGTTGCATCTCTCACAAGTAAAGCTCACCTGTCTACTTTTCAGTTTCAAAGATCTAACGTATTGCCATTTTTAGATAAATCCAATTTTATTCGAAAACTACTAAAAATATAAAGGCAATTTACAAAGCAGAATGTTATTGCTTTTAACGATTAATGAAACTATTTATTATTAAAGTACGGGGATTCTCTTTTGCCTCACGCATGCCTACGTATGCGGTAACTCATTAATAAACTATCATGTTACTTATTCCATGTAATACATAGCAGAAGTTCAGGTCTCTTGCATTTATACGCGCTACGAACATGCAGCTTTCCATTAAACTACCGTCATACCACATCGCTATATTTCATCGTTTCTCATTTTGATTACGCGGCGCGTCCGTCATCAAATTGTCTGGCAGACACGTCGCATCATTTTACAAACGATAAATTTTGTCGCTTCCCATCGCCCGAGGACACGAACAGAGCACGATACGAAAGTGCCGATTAAGGTTCTCGCGACCTTTGCTGCTCACGTTTACGCTGATACTCCTTAATACAATTTTTGTACGGGACTGAGGGAACCCAGGAGCAGCCGCTGAATGACGCCATGCACACACCATATTTTTCTTGGCAATCCTGGGGGCCTGGCGTACTTTCCCACAGACAATTCTTTCCGCCGCTGGACTCTAGCACGGCACCCTTGCGCCTCCAATGTGTGTATAGAATCTGCGATACAAAAACCAGGCCATTTTTTTCCGCGCTCTTCCTTACAATCTCGTATTCTTAGTCACGTAAACTCGCGTCACGCATAAATCAGCAGTGATTGAACAAATGCGCAGATATCTGCGCAGTTTTTTGGTCGCGTATTTTTAGGACACTCCATTTTTGAGAAGCATTCTCGACTGTATAAAATCGACCGAGATTTACAGCGTATGTTATTCATTGCCTTAAATCTTTCACGCAGCGAGTTGCGTTGGTTTCGCGGAAGCAGTTGAAAAAATATTTGATTTTGCATATGATTTATAAGTTCCTGTTCAATGTACACTAAATTCGTATTTCGATGTATTAGAAATTCTATTCTCTCTAATTTCCAAATGTACGATAAATTTGATTCTAGTATGGCTATAATCAAACAACGTAATATATCATGAGAAAAACAATATTATTAATTATTACGATAATCCTCACCAGTAATAAAATTCTAAAGCGTTGCTGTTTAAACTGTTAAATTCATAATTTCAAATTATATCCAGTTAAATTATTTTGTAATCATTTCCATTTAGGTTACCACTGCAATTTCTACTCCTACTCAATATGTATATATTTCCCGAGGTTGCTACTACGATTTTTATAGGTTCCTATTTAATAGATTCTGTAAGTTCCTATTCAATATACCATACGCATTAATTAAAACAATGAAGTTAAACATTAAATGTACTAAACACTCAAATTTAATTAATTACTTATTAGAGCTATGTTAATATGCTTTTGTTCATGGACGTTGTTTGCTTTAAAACAAGCTAAGCAATTTAACCACAGAAATAGATTGATTTGCATTTTGACATATACAAAAGTTAAAATAAAACAAAATATTATTTAACTCAAAAGATATTATTTAACTCAAAGGATTATTGTTCCTTCAATATCTAACAAATGTTAGAATATCTTGTGGTACTCTCTAGTTAAAATTTTTATACTAATATATTCTTTAAAATATTAAGAAATTAATAATCGAAGGAATACATTTGAAGTGACGACAGATAAGATATAATCCACTTACATCACACACGCAACCCTGTTGATAGAGTTGTCTCAATCCCTTGCGTTGCCTAGTAGTCGTGTCGGCCCATCTTATCGAGAGCCCGCAGTTCGATATGAGTGCTTTTCCCGAGACGATTCTCCCGTTTAGAACGTACGTGTCGCCGACGGTCAGTGTCACTCCGCACATCGAGTCCGTGGATGGTGTCCGTAAAAGGTTTTGTATCAGTGCCATGTCGGCCTTTGGGTTCGACTGCGGGAGGAAGAAGCAGAGGCGTAAGGTTAAGCATAGATTGCATTTCGCGAGCACGACGAACGTCTGTCTACGCGCGGTAAGGTTTCGTCGGCACAATAATACGCACCTTGAACACCCTGTTTATCTTGACCTTGTAAGCGATCTCATAGTCGTTGATGGGGAGAACCTTTTTCACCCTCACCACGACGACTGTGACAGAAGAACGTCATTAACTGTAGTCAAACTTTTACAAAGATCGAAAAGTGATTCTCACTGTTATTTAGCGCATAATAGTCGTATGATTTTATAGAAAATTGTAATACATTGGCTATATATCAATATATTTAAGATACATAAAACTTATACAATTATTATAGAAGAAATTATAAAACATATTATAAACTTAAGTTAAAAAGATTATAAAATACATTATAAAATATTACACAAAGTTAAATATTAATATAATATTCCAGTCATTAAAATTATTATATATAAACAAAAATAAGATATTAATACAATTCGTTAAAAAATAATATAATATTTGAATAAAATTAGAATTGAAATATTTATTAAAATTTCAATTTATATTTTTTACGTTATATATACGATATCAAAAACTGAAATATATTATTGACCGTGAAATTACCAAAATCTGATTCACAAAACTTGGTTTGAGGATGGGCCTGCGCACAGCTGCATGCTGTAGTTTTCTGCACCGATGCTAATAGCACGATTAACAGTGAGAAGTGCATCCATATGAGTAATCGCCCCATCTGAAGAAAATTAAGAGATGCATTATTTATACAACAAAATAATCCCATTGATAATTTATTGGAATGATCGCTTTGATCGCTTCAATTTTGTGAACAATTTTGAAGAGCCAGCATGTAACAGTTGATGTCAAGGTAATTTAATCACCGTGAGATGAAACGTGCGTAATGCGACGCAATGAATTGCTATGTATGCGGAAAATCCGTTTATCTGCGAAATCCGGTTACAAGTGTTCAAGTTATTCGGGCAACACATTACTTGTGTGTGAAAGATACTCGACTCTTTGAATAACTATACTATATTTGAATAACTAATAGACAGTGAAATTTATTTTGCCGAGATAATTTATAAAAACATGAAGGTAGAATAAAATATTTTCAAGTTGCCTTTATCATAGAAATAGCATTAATTATTATTATTATTATCATAGTTGTCATTGATGCCATGCTAATCGTGATGAATTTAGCAATCAATTTGGATTATTACGCTATAGTATAATGTCATGTAAACTTTATAGTTTTGATATTCAGATTACCATACAAACATATAATTTTCAATAACACTCAATACTTGATCTAAATAAATATTATCAGTAAATAACGGATTTTAATTAATTGAATATGATATTTATTTATATTCAAGATGTATGTAATAAAAGATTACAATATATTATAATTAAATTGCAGATTTCTCAGTTCAATATAAATAATAAATACGCATTGCCTCTTGCAATATAATACGCAACAAATATCAATTAGGCATGATATTATTACATGAAAATTTTAAAAAACATTCATAATTATAATATTTTCATGTTTGATGCATGGCAAAAGGCAATAAATTCTCGGAAATTATGAAATGTATGAGAAAAGAAAAGACAACAGTCTTTTTTGATAAACTAAAGAACTCGCACAAGGAAATGCGCTAATCCGACCTAGTTTATCGTCGCCAGCTGAACGATCTAAACATAGCTGCAAAACGGTAACCAAAGTCGAACGTGATCTAGAAACACTTTGCGCGGCCGAAAATGTCTCATTGAGATGCGCTATCTATCATTTTAATGAAAATATTTATAATCTAAATAAAAAACAGCACACCAACTATGAATTGTAGTATAAATGTTTGATATCTGTGTTTATTATGTTTATTGAATTTCTTCTAAATTAATAAAATATTAATTAAAAACAGTTATACTTTTTGAAATAAATTGTTGAGACAAAAATTTCAATACAATATAAAAATTGTAGTAAAATTCAAAGAAAAATATCCTTTTGTTTTTCATTCTTCTATTACGAGAAAAACTAAAAAAAAAAAAAAAAATAATTTTCTGATAGAATAATAAAAACATTACAATAATAGAAATATTTATTTATCTAATACACAAGTTCATAAATACATTAAAATGTGCGAGATACGGACTAGCGATCGTATACATTCAACAAATGGAATCGTATTCTTGATACGAATTTATTAAAAGCATTGAACGCACGGATCAGTCGGATACTATTTTATCGCAGAAGCGTTATATTTCGAGCTCTGCAAATTACGTTCATGGTGTTTCAAGTTTTTCACATCGACAATTTGCATGGAACCTTTGTGCCTACTCGTCTTTCTCTCAGCAAATCTCTGCGAGATCTACCGCGATATATCGTAAAAAGACAAGGGCGCAGTTATTGCTATGGTAAATTCATGTAGGGATATACCAGGATATTCGCAACCATATATCATCGTTGAGAATCTCTCAGCGTCTTCATAGATTCATTTTGTAAAAGTGGCGAGATTATTAGAAATAACTGTAATAACAGATAATTTCTTTACTGAGTGCATTAATATTATATAATTATATAATATTCTTATCTAATAAAAAAGTATAAATTGCAATATTCCGAGATTGACATAAATTTGTTTCAATTCGTGACAATATATAATCGAAAGAAAACATGCAATTTTCTTTGATATACTTAGTATGATGTACGCGGATCTAAGCGACGCGCAATATCGTAGGTAGACCCATAATCATCATTTATGTTTATGCGAATTTATTGTCTCGACTCGTACTCGATTACAGTAATGTACTAAAGTGGTTTGCCCGCAAGAAAATTTACCGGTCGCGGTTTAAATAGCGGAATTGTATAGTAAGGTTTACCACTTAAATTCGATCAATCTGCAGAAAAGAAATTACGTTGTAAGAATTAATAAAGATAATTATTAAGTGTAGTAAAAAGAAATCCATTATTTTTCCATTTAATTTCATGCAAAAATAATGGATTTCTTTTTATTACACCTAATATATAAATTGGAACAAACATATTTTTTATTTTCTAAAATTAATCATAATCGTTTGTTATAATCAACGAAATTAAATTTATTATTGTTGATGATCATTGTTTAATTTAGTATATAACTCTTCCTTTTTTAAAATGTCAAAGTTGACAATAATACAATTTTTTTTAAATATAAAAATATATTAAAATATATTTATATTTTGATTAAAATATATTTTGATAGTGCAGATTAAGCAACATGAATATATTAATCAATCTGTAAACACATAAATATTAATATATAATATAATATATGTTTAATATATACATTGACGTCAGCCGATAAACATATTGTAACATAACAAATTTTTTAATCATCAGTTTATAAACTCAACTTAATTCTAGATTACCTAATATCGTCATTTCAGTTAATTACGATTAATTTAATTGACTTTCAAATTCACAAACATACATCATTTAATTGCGAATTGAAACTAGTTGCAAGAAAGAAAATAAAATATGACCTTCGTATTGCAATATTTGCATAGCCTTGTTAGAAATCAATTGCGGTCTAGTCATTTGAAAGATGCGCATTCATTTCATTAATACGAGTTCTAGGAAGAAGAAACATACAAGAACAACTATCACAAGATTTACGTTATATTTTTACTTTAATTGAAATATTTTTACTTTAATTTTACGAATTAACGGCGAACAATGATAATGTTTAAATGGTCAACTTTTTTCAAATCATTTTAACGCAAATAATTATTTGCAAAAATTCGCAGATCAAAATACCATAGGAAGAAAGTTCTCAAAATAAAAGTTAAAAAATTATTTGCCATTTTTTGTCACAAAAAATTTGTTAAATCTAAAAGTTCAAAATCAATTATAATTATGGTTGAACGATCCAAGTCGACAACCGTTTAACCGTAATCTGTAATCAGTTTTACAGTTATATCTCAAAATTACTATATTCGAAACAAAAATATGACAAATACTTTTTTTTAAGTTATTTTTTTCGAAGATAATTTTTTGTGCAATATGATATTTCGATTCACTAATTTTGGGATCATCTTATATATCATTATATATCAATAAAAGAAAAAAAATTATGAACAAAAATTGATAATCATCTTTTATAATATATGTGTAAGTTTTCTCTATATACGATCAGAATTAAATATTTAAATGAGCATAATGCGAAGGATCGAATGTACCGCTCAGATAATCGAGATTCTATAGTACTGGCGAAAGGATTTATATGGGCAACGTTCATCGCGTCCACACCCAGATAAGTGTCCTCTTGCCGATGTTGGCCGAATGCGCTTCATGCATCATCATGCAAAACGGATTGATTGAGGGGCTGATGTCACAGGCGGCCGATGCCGTATATACACTCGCATTATTTTTATTTCCGTTTGCGACAATAAATATCACGGTGTGTAAGAGAGAATGCGTACTGTCTGCCGGTGATACGTCGCGATGACACGGTGTCGAGCGATTCGTCACGCGCCTCAGGATTCACTTCGCGATCCCGTAAGTGAAGCTGCCGCCGACGATGGTGGCAAGGAACATCGTAATCTTACGCACGATTATACGCGTATGTGTAATGCACACTTGCGCTTGAGAATAAAGTCGCGCGCGAAATCACATAGGGAATGTTGAGGCATGTTTTCGCGCGCGAGATCCTTTTGCCATTAAAGATATGAAGAATAGCTAATGTAACAAAAAGGAGCTCAAGTAATTTATGTAATTAATTTTTGACTTATTGGAATAATCCTTATTTGAAAAAAGTTTATTCATTTAAAAATAAATAACAATTAATTTGATTAAGAATGAATTCAAATAATTTTGCATGTAATATTTAATGATTATAAAATATACACATAAATATATTTATTCGAAGTGTATTACATTATCAATATATTCCTTTGCATCAATTAAATCAACTCGCAATCAAACAGGTTTAATTTGATTATTTTATAAGTAAGACAATACTTTATGAATATACAGTTCATTAAAGTATGTATATGTATAGATATAACATTATAATCCGATAAATTGTACTACGTAATTTACGATTCATAATTTTCTCTGTCTTCCTCCTGTCAGTTGCAAAGGTTTTAAATCTCCAGTTACAGATATGCGAGCAAACCGCAGCAATTAATCTTAAACTTTGAAAAAAGAATATAAGAGAATCTCATTAAAAACGACAGCCAAGGTGCTTTTATTGTATATAAATTACTCAAGTAAAGCATAAATTTATTTTTTTAACCATTTCTTAATGAACAAGTTAATATACATACAGGAATATTCTTGTTTAATTTTTTTTTTAATAGACAATGATGTGGTCTCTCAAGCAAAGCATTTCAATAAAAAAGATAACCTCACAACTATTTTTCTACTTGCTGATTCAGTCTTATTCTAAATTAATATTTCACAATTGTATCGAATATACGTAAGTATGTCTAGGCTCAGCACCTTGTGGCACGAGAAGCATTTTGTACTTTGAACATTCCCTCAGCAGAAATTTGTAATCCAATATGTTCATCCGTCGTAAGCAATAACACATACGCAACGTAAATACTTCACGACAATCACGAATTGCAAGTCACTTCTTTCATATCACATTTCCCGTATTATTAAATTGTCATGTGAGAAAAAAGAAGAAAAATAAAAAATTGGTTGCATTGGAAAACGTTACATAAATAAATGTAATAAAATCTAGATAAAATAAATGAAATAAAAACAATTTACTGTTAATATCATAATTAATATATAAAAGTTTTAAAAAATATACATAAAGTACAATCTCTAATAATAAAATTACTGACGCAAAAATCTGTTTGTCCAAATGAAATTCATATGAAATAAATGTATATAACAAAATCGGTTCAATTAACATTTCTCTTTTATTCTCTTCTCTAGGGTAACTGTCCCAATTACTGTGCCTGTCCCTATTAGTGTGCTTTTGTATTTCGATAAGTCATAAAGAAAACTAGCACAAATAAATAAAAAAAAATATTTTTTTTGATTAAGTTAAATTATTAATGCATACGATATCCCGAAGATAATATTTTATTTTTTGAGTATTAAAGTATTTTAAATATTTTTCGAAAGATACGAGGAATTTATGTGAATCCAGTAATACATACCACAAGATTTTAAGCTTGTTACTATGTTTGTAGTGTGTCTTGTATAAGCTCTGTATAAGCTTGTGCTGTATTGGAGCTGAGAACGTTGTGTTATGAGTACTTTGAAATAAATATAATTGAAATAATGATTTATGTAATATTAATATAAACAATTAGCTTAAATTTATTACCTGTTTTATAATAAGTAACTATATGTTAAAATGAGTTATGGATAGGCACACAAATTGGGGACACACTAATAGGGCCATCGCCGGATAGAAGACTCATTAATAGGGACAAAACATGTTTTCTATTTATGTCAAAAACATTATAAAGTATTAACATTTTTTATATTAAAGAAATATTATATTAAAGAAACATACAAGAAAAAGAAATAATTGAAAAACCGATATTGATTGCAAGCAGATAAAATTAAAGCTACAATATTAAATAATTAATTCAGTAATAAGCAAATTGCCTAAAAGGCACATTAATAGGGACAATTACCCTATTCATTTGTCTTATTACTTACAAAAATACGACATAAATATACGATAATAAAGTAAATGGGTTCTCTTGTACGTTACAGAATTATTTATTATCGTGCAATATAAAATTATATTCACTAAATTCTCATAATCGAATAAAACATATTTCTTATTCCTTTCATTGACAATAATATGTATCTCACAGTAATCTTTCGCGCGGTTCTCCGGGTTCTCTTGATAAATATTATACATCATGAGTTATTAAAATACAACCTTCGCCTGCTTCGTTTTAGTAATGATTTATACATGTTTCGACAGAAATCATAAACACGCTAGTAATAAGTAAAAGACGTCATTATTAAAAGACGTCATTATTAATACGATGAAATATTTATGATCTGATGATATTCGAAGCGATTCTTTATTATTAAGAAATCATGGATAGCCTTAATATTTGATCGCGCAATAAAACCATCTGACGCACGCCTGATTTTTATTACTTGTCCAAATCGTGAGAACGCCCATCGTCCCGACCTGAGTGGTACGTAAAACGCCATCCAGACGCCTTTCAGAATCATTCTCTCGTTCGCGCATATAAATTCCCACACGGTTCGTCAAGATTTATGGATAATTTTGAACTGGGTTCGTCCAGTCAACCGTCAAGCGTAGAATTTCGTTGTTGAATGGACTGTCGAGGGAATTCAGGGGGACACGTTTGCGGAATTAAACATACGGATAAAAATATTCCCCCTTTACGGTAGCCAAGTGTCTAGGACTTCGGTGTCGTGAGTGAACAATGATAGTACTCCTCTTAATCCCTGCTCCCTTGCGAGGCGCCGTCCACGGTCACGGCGAATGCTTGGCCTGCCATTGTCAAATGCTCCGTGAAACGGTTCCGTCCTGTCGACTGGTAATCCCATCAAATGGGAAAGAACGGCGTCCTTCACCCGAGAGTTACGAGTCCCATTGTCGACGCGTGGGCGGACACCCCGATTAAATTCGCTTGCTTTGTAAACTCAAATTACTATACCGTGATGTGGTTTGCATTTACAAGATACACTTTGCGTCAAGGGACCTTCCTTTCTCATGCAATCTTCAGACTTGATTCACGAGAAATATTTGGTAATAGTAATTATTATAATTACAAGGGGATTCTTGCAGAAATAGATTAATCATAACACGGAGAGAATTTTTTTTAATTTACCTTGAAAATATGATAATTATGATACAATACAATATTTAAAAAATTTTTATAATCAAACTTATTTTATATTTTATTATAGTTTTATTAATGAATGAGAGAAATTTACATAAAATTCTTCGAAATACAATATTGTCCCACTATCATATTTTTAGGATAAATTCTAAGAAAAAATTTTCCTTTGTACTATAATTCGTACTGTATGTTCGTATTACACATTTACATAAATTACAAATAACAATAAAAATAGTTTAAAAAAGTTAAAAATAATTAAAAATAATTAAAAATAGTTTTGTGACTCCAAGAATAAATAAATATAAGTAAAATGCCTATGTGAGCTTCCGCGGTTGTTTCCGCGATAAGATATAATTTGCAAACATTGAAATATACTTATCAATAAAGTAAGCTAACTTCGTTGATATATTTCAATTTAACTGTTCGCGAATTATTAATCTTATCGCTTTATAAATTATTTACTAACTGCGGAGACTCATACAAACATTTTCTTATATTTGTTAAATCTTGCAAATAGAGCAAGGTTTAACAAACTAATTTGTAAAGTAAAGTAATGTATACAGTACTGTAGTCAATGTATGCACATACCAATTTGATAAGTAAATATATTCACAAGTAATGAAATATAAACTCAATAGAAGCATACATTTTTATATCTGATTTAAAAAAAGGAAAACAGCACAAAAAATGCAGCAATTTAGGTAAACATTTTTGCTAACTTTCAAATAAAGGATCTTTCCAAAATGTCTAAACTATAAAATTTTAATTACAATTCCGACTGTAATATGGACTGTGATATAGGTATCTTTTCTAAATCATTTATGGAGGCAATTTATAAGCAATTAAAATTAAAAGATTATGTAGAATGTGCAATTCTAATAAAGTTTTAATAAATTCATTTATATTCAAGTGGACTGTACTTTTTTGAAAATTTCATTCAAGACTTAAGACTTTGTAGAATATATAATGAAAAAAGATGTTAAGAACATGCAAAAAATGATCTAATGAATACAAGTGTATCTAAATGTAGAAATATCTATTTTCTATTATTCCAATGTCAAATTAAATTAAATTGTATCCAATATGAACTACCTTCATGAGACACATGTACTTGATGAAAAGCGAGAGGACATTATTGGAAAAATATAAATATTTGATATATTCTTTAAATATCGACGCTTTTGCGAAGCAGGTTTGGAGCAATCTCATGTTTTACTTAACACTATTCTGCGACGTATTGGCAATCACGTACTATATACTTTATTCGATGAACCTTTTTCGTCCCGGACGCATTTACATACTCATTAATCTCCGCGCTCTTGTATCGTATTAACATATCCCTCTATACGCGCTACGTACGCGCTGCGGTTAAATCTTCTTTCTCAATGAATTAGTGATCGACCACGTCAATCGATCCGATATCGATATTCCTTTCGGCGCTTTTCGTCGCTGGTGCCGGTTTGTGATCACCGGCAAGAGCATGCGTATTTATTTATATGCATGGAAATCGGTCTGACCAACTTTCGAATTTTCAGGGGCGTATATCGCAGTCAGTTCGATGGATCAGCCGAAATAAACCGGTTATTCGAATGATCAAGCGTATCTCATGTCGAACTTGCGGAAAAGATTATAGATGAGTACAATAATAAAGTTTCATGGCCATGTCTAATAATCAATTACAGATAAGATAAAACGTTTAGTTTGGAATGTTATTGCGAAATTACTTCGCCAGAAGGAAAATAAAAATATTGGGATTAATTAATATAACATTTGCTGTGTACAGGATTGAAAATATAAGATTATGTTAATAAAAAGTTATTTAAATAATAATATACCTATAATATTAAGTCATAAGCACAATTATATTCTCTAAATCTTTTAGAATGAATCTCACTCTTAAGGATTGAAAATTAAGCTGCCCTTTAGAATGAGGTCCCATTCCAAAGAGAGAGTAAAAATTTAGAGAGTAAAAATTTGACAATATAATAATGATAAGCAATAATAAAAATACTTTAG
>Ga0157363_1004481_pt1 | contig 12879 bp, 5 predicted proteins | sample AttsexASBM1_FD_111477 | JGI IMG/M metagenome (GOLD analysis project Ga0157363, IMG submission 111477) | Fungus gardens microbial communities from leaf cutter ant in Ribeirão Preto, State of São Paulo, Brazil - Atta sexdens ASBM1 | ecosystem: Host-associated > Fungi > Mycelium > Unclassified ...
TCATGTTTCAATATTGCAAATGAAAACCAAACGAAATACTCTTGACGTTTACTTTTGATAATGGAAATACAATTTTGTGTACATTTCCTCGCGTCTATACTAAGAAAAATTTCTGAAAATGGACGAATCTGAAGATTTTGATCATACAGATTAGAATTCTGGTTGTTTAACTAAAATTTAAGATTCAACTAGAAAATTCTAATTTATTTATTTTCATGTTCTACATGCAATAGTAGATCAAATCAATGACAAATAAATTAACAAGTATGTCGGTACACAACTTAAAATCAATAATTTAATAAGGCAAGTGCTTTAATCATTTTTTTATTATTCTATTCGCGATCAAAGATAGAAATGTCATTGAACACAAGAACACTTGGGCTAATCCCTTTTTTTAATTTAATGCGTTCGTAATAAAAAGAGTTTGCGATGTTCCATCCACAAAGTTTTATCATTCCGTGACGTAAACGTCCAAGATATTTGACATTTGTTCTTCATAATTTGCAATAATTCTCTATCGTAAGACATAAACCTCAAACAATCTCGCGCTTTCGTAACTAACGCGTGCAGCAGTACTTAGAGTCACGATCTCGTCCGTATATCATCACCGCCGCATCGCGCTGATAGTGGCAGATGTATCAGAAGGTGGCGAACGGAACTCCGAGTAGGAGATACCAAAGAGTGGCGGGAGATACGTATTCGTGCGGGCGTGAACGATAGAGACGGAAGCGACGGAACGATAGACCGAAAGAGAGGGAAGAAAGAAAAAAGCACACACAAGAGGTGGGAGCTTTCGCGGGCCGTGAGATACCGTCGGCGGGGACAACAGGGGGCGGTTGGAAAGGAGGAGGGAACGTGGAGGCCATGAGGAGCCTTACGGCGGTGGGGACGAGTGGCGGTGGCGACGTTGGCGGTGGCGGCGGTGGCGGAGGCCGCTCGTCGTTCAACACGCAGGATCAGTCTCGGGGAGAGAGACCTCGCTCCGTCGCTTTCGCCTCGCTCTATCTAGTACCTCCGCCGCATTCGTACATGCTGGCACCGTTCTTTACACGCTTAAGTTAAAAAGAAAACGCGAATTTGCCGCATACGGTAAAGTTCGGCGAAAGAATCGCGGGGATCTCGACGAACGTACGGTAACGGCGCCGGCGTCTTTCGTTCGCGTCGGTAGACGGGAAGCCTGTTGCGAGTCGCTTCCGTCGATCCGTCCACTTCCTCACCTCCCTACTTCCTTTCTCCCTGACGTATTTCCGTCAGGTAGAAGGGCCGTCGCACCTTTCCCTTTTCTTTGCTCCGATATTTCTTCTTCACGACGAATCGATCCGCGGCGTATCGTGGTGGCTGCGTCGACTGTTGTTGTTTATTACGATCAACGGGGAAGCCGGGTCGAGGGACGTGGAGCGAAAACGAAAGGAAGAGAGAGGAAAATCACGAGGGAGCTGGAGAGCGACAAGAGAAACTCGCGTGCGTTCTCGTTTCGTCCTCTTTGATCGAGCTCGCACCCTTCTATCGGTCGACGAAGAGAATACGAGGGAGAGTAGTGGGTACCGCGTGTAAGAATCATGCCACGACGTTATCCGCGCTATCAGCTCGAAATGGCGATCTCGGTGTTGTAAAAAAAAAATGTAACGCTATGTAATAAATGCAAAATAATGAAAGAGAAAGAGAGAGATATGAAAGATGAAGACCACTTAGGAATCGCGCGCTGATGTTTAAACCGTGACGTAGTACGCTCTCGAGTGGTGACCCTTTTTCTTACAAGGACGTGAATGTAAGATTAATTAGCGAAGGGTACTAGCGTAGTGATGAGAGGAGAAGAAGAGAGAGGGAAAACAGATGGGAGCACCGACACAGCCGGGTTGAAGTATCAAAGATAAGGGAGACTTTGTGTTCGCCGGTATGTGTCTGGTAGTCCTCAGGGCATGCTAAGGAAAAGGACGAGAAAAATCCCTCGATTTTTCTCAGTCTTTCTCTTCTTCTTTCTCGTCCGATAGTTTCCAGAATTCGCGAGTAACTGTCGAGCTGGTGAATGTCGAGTATAGTGATGAGATTGGGTCGCTGTCTAAGCGTTTTAGAGGTCGACGTCTACTTTCGAATGAGACAAGACGGGATAAAACAACGTTACGCTATGCTCCGTTTCTGTTGAGAAACTTTCCGCAGTCAGCTCGTATATTTTGCACGCGGAACGAATGAGGAATAAATAGTCGAAGGGGAATTATAGGGTTGTACGATTAGATCTGGCTTTCTGCTCACGTCAGACCGCTAATCTGGATTAGTCATTTCGTGGATCGTTCAGCGAGAGTTTTATCAAAATAAATTATTCGAGCCGTACGTCTGAAGATTTTTGGAAGCTTAAGAAAATATATGTGAAACTATTATAACAAAAATAATTATAACAAAAAGAAATTCCTCCCACGTTTATATTTATTATATAAAATTTTGTCATATGATTGTTTTTTTATTTTTTTAATTTGAAGTTCAATTTCCTTCTTCGCGATGATCATCTATAATTTACGAATAATATTTTTTTCACGGCGAACTATAAACTTTGCATTCTAAAATGAAAAAAGTTCTCAGAATTTAGAATATTTAATGTCACTCAATTGAATTTTCTGTTTACACAAAATGTTATAAATTGTGGCAAAAGTAATCAAAGTAAACTATTGTCAGTTTTTGTAATATTAATATTAAATACTATGATAATTAAACTTTAGATTAACTTCTCGCAATGAGAAAATCGAATGGAAATTACTCAGATAGTAAAACAACGGCTTTTACGGAACTTCCGGGAAACCCAGAATGAGACTCTAGAGATTGATTTATTGCGTCGTATCTATTTATATTACGGTAAAGATTACATCGATAACCAACTTGTTTCAACTTATTTTTATACATTTATTCACGATGATACATTGATACGTAAATAAGAGGAAAGAAACCATATAATATACCGGAATCGCGTTCCTCTCTCAATGTTACGTAAATAAGCAATTTTATCGTTCCAAAGCGTTCTTAGATTAAACACTAACAAAAAAAAAAAAAGAAAAGAACAGCATCCGAACAGGATCTTAATCGATTCAGCAGGCCTGTTGCTCCGACCGGCTTGAAATTTTAAACGCTGCTATTAAATTCGAACCTTACGTGGTTGTGTACAAGTATCCGTCGATCCCGATGCTGCGAAGCCCACGCTTAAACTTTAAGCACGAACGGGTAATGCAACCGGATGGGGTAATGGGTTAAACGCGGCCGAGTACTCTCTCTCATATATATCTCTCTCTCTTTCTCCATGCAGCTGCGGCCCTTTATCGGCCATCACCGAGACGCCTCGATCGATAGCGCGCGAATATGCAATACGCAAAAAGCAACGCGCTCGAGTCTCGGTAGCTCGGTAACGGCATAAAATTGTACGCGTTGTCGTGATGTCCGCAGGACGAGGTGAGAATAATATGCGCTCGCGAATTGCGCGCGAGGGTGCGCGAGCCGGAAGGGGACCGAGCTTGCCACAGCAGTGACCTGTGAGCTCGCAGGCGGTACGTACGTTCGATGTGTCGTGAAAGAGCCCGTGTCAACGGCGACGATCTCGCGATCGCAGTTTTTTGGACGAACGACGGCTTCTCGTGAGTAATCGGGTTAGTTCCTGCCAGCCGAGTCTCCTCTGGGTAGCCTCGCTTCTTGGTCGTCTCTCCAATCGTCACGTCCACGTCTTCGTTGGGCGCGCGAAAGAGCTCGAGTTTGAAAAGGACTTCGAATTTTAAAACGATCAACCTTCCTATCAGTGAACATTACTGTTCTTTTTCGAGGATACGTACAAGGAATACATCGTGCGCTGAGACGTCGCAATATCCGTAGATATCGTTGAATCACGTAACATTAAACCGGTAAGCTCTTCTCATGTTTATTAACACTCGTGATCCTTCAATTAGAAGGAAAACATAGAAAAACTTCTTACATTTTCTTTGTCTTTCTTCTTTTGTCTTTCATGTATTGCTCCATTTCAGTGATCTATTCAACTAAGCAGCTATTGCATTTTTAGTAAAGATTGAAAGTGGTACACGGAAAAAATTTTCTCTTCAAATTTACTCTAAAAATATGACATTTGTGATACAATACAATATTTTAAAGATTTTTACCAAGATTTTGCACTTCAGTAAAATTAATCAAATTTATTTTATTGTAGTTTTATTAATGAATGAGAGAAAATTCTTTGAAATATTGAAATGTTTACAATGTTGTCCCACGATTATCATATTTTCAGATATATTTATTTTAGGATAAACTCTAAGAAAAAATTCTCTCCATGTGCGTCACGAATTAAGTTTCGTCACTATAGATATAGGAACTTATATGTTCATTCGTGATAACAGCAATCCCACAATTGGCATAAAATAGACTTTTCCAAATCTATATATAACATCGAAAGTTGAACTCGTCGAAAGTACATTTTCTTTTTCACAATAATGTTTACAAAAACAACACGTGACAAAGGAAGTTAGGAATTATACATCCGCACAAAATGTAGAATATGTACAATATGTTGACTTTTTTCTATAATTTGTTTCAACATAAAACAAATAGTATTACAATTTGATCCATTATATGAGATACCATTATTATTATAAAAATCTATGTTAGATAGCTCAGAAAAAATGAATGAGTAGACACATAGAGAGTACGTTGAATGCGTTTAGATTCTTCGTAAAAAAGATTGTAAATATCACACTGTACGATAATTTCTTAACTTCATTTCCTTAAATTACTGTTAGTAACAAAAGTAAAGTGTTAAAATAACTCTGAAGTAAGTGACCATCAATAATACACTGAAGATTTAAGAAAATTAATTAGCGAAAAAATCTGCAGTCATGGCGTGACTTTTCTGGAGTATTGTAAACGAAAACACGGATTCGCATGCTTGAGCTGTATTTAAATGTTCTAGAGGAGTAAATTAGGGAATACGTTGAATTACCTTGAGTATTCGCGTCACGAAAAAGTCAAGTCGTTGCTCGCGTCGTGTATGCCATGATGAAATACCCTGTATATATGTTCAATTAGAATTAAGAGCTTTGCAACAGCTGTTCCAGCAAATTAAAACAACAGATTAAAACTTTCCGCTATTAATCCACTATCGTTATTTTCTTGATGGTCAATGTGAATATAATGAAGTAATAACCGTATTTTATCCAGCGAAATTTTTTTGTATGGGAATTTTCATAATTAAAATGAATGTTACTGTCGAAAATGGAATCAAGGGAATGTTAATCAAAATAATTATTTGTGTGAAATGTTAGAAACTTATAGGAGTACGTTTTATCAGATACAAGTAGTAATAAGAAAATTATTTTATTGCTATTTTATTGCTAAATTATTTTATTCCGCTCACGTTTGTGTAAATAAATATTTTCTTAACGCGAATAGTGTAAATTAACACTGCTTAAATAAAATAAAATGCAAACCGAAATACCGAAGAGAGAGATGTTTGGTCATGTTAAAAGATATTTGAACATGTTAAAATTTATTACCGAATCTTGAATAACATCCTGTAGCTAAAAAGGAAGCAAATATAGTTATACATGATGGAATTAACATTAGTTAGATAATTTTTTTTTAAACAACAACGCATTGTTCTTAATTGTGAATATTGTGATTATAATCACACGTTTATTGCGAATTTATAATTATACCTACAATATGATACTTTTCTTTTCTGAACTTTTGATATCAAATCTTTTAGTATCGCAAATATAGCGATTTGCAAGAAAAATTTAACAGCAGATAATAATCGGCGAGTCATATACAGTTTTTTTTATCAGTTTGCAATTTGAATGACGTAACCGGTAACTCTCTTAAAGCCATTTTTGTACGATAACATGTTTTGTGACTTGACGTCTGAACGATTTAACACTCATCTCGTTGCGCATTAACAACATTTTCCATCGTTTAGCCTCCCGTCGTCCCGTCTAACCGCGACGGAGCCCATGAGGTTTGAAGTGTCTGCATAATTCATAGTCGATCTCATGGCGGTAACCTCTCGTCCATCATCTTCGGCTCGTCGGTCGTTTTCATGTTCATCGCGGCACACTTGCGAGGTGTCCTCGAGATAACGTCATTGAAGGCAATCATTCTCTCGTTTTCTGAACATGAAAAATTCGATGTCGAGTAAGTTTTGATATTGAAATAGTATAACATCAAAGTGCGATCTCTGTTTCTTTGATATCTTATTAAATAAAATTAGTAGAAATGAATTTAAAATTTGACAGATGTTACGCATAATAACTTTTAAGATAATTTTAAATAATTAAAATGAAGTAAATATAACATGCTTTTTTGAGATGAAAACTCTCTTTCTGAAATCAAATTAATTTTAGGTGATAGCTTCTTTAACCCTCTGTGTGGATCTCTTTTTGAGGCTCTCTTTTATTTTATAAATTGCTCGCTTAATTTTTATGAGATATGGCTTATGGGATAATTTCATAATGCTTTATTCGAATCTGAGGTCGAAAATAAAAAATTTGAAAGATGGATTCAATATAACAGATAGATTTTAAAAAAAATTACTGTAGAAATCGATTTTAGAGAATTTTTTATTGCGAAGTATAATAACATTAAGTTTCCAGTTTTGCTTTATTTGAAGCTCAATAATACGTAAACAGATAATACTGATTTTCATACTGATTTTTAAACTCTGATTATAAACTCTGTGACAAGATTTCTTTTACATTACTATTCTTTCGAAATTCGATTTTTCAGGCTACATTCAAACTCAGATATTCTTCCTAAAATCGAGTTTCACGATAGTCAAAATATATTTGAATTTGAATTTTAAAATTCTGAGACTAGAATTGAATTTAGCGATCCCGAACTTTTCGGAAGCAAGATTTTCCATTACATGGAAAACTTTGGTCCTTAAAGGTTTAAAATTGAAGAATGTTAATTATTTTTGAGAGAAGATACAGAATTTAATATGTTCTTGTTCGCAAATGTAATTTTTTTACGGTTTTTATAAACACTATATCTATAAGAATATTAAAACATCTTATATCTATTTTATAATTATGTATAATTTGATATTAGCTATAGATATATACATCTAAACATCAGCTAAAAGTAAAAAAAAATTTCATAATTTATTTTAAAGATAACTGGAAATTACTATGTTTTTAAAAAACTAGATCATCCCTGAGGCCCTAAAATAATACTTAAGTTTGGGAATTTTTTTTTTGGGTAAATAAAACTGATTAAAAACTGTGATTAAAAACTGTGATTAAAAACTGTTTGGAAGGCTTTAGTGTACATATATAACGAATTAAAAAAATATTTTTTTATTAGCCTGTATCTAAAATGGCATATCGACCCATTCGCTGAATTCGTTTTTTCTACAGTTTCAAATCGGTGTACAGGATTTCAGGCACACGGTTTGACTCTGAACAAAATACAAAGAATTTTTATTATCTATTTTATGTCAAAAACTAGAGAAGTACAGGGATTTTTTAAAATATCGATTTTTCTCAAAATGGCAACTATTTTACAAAAAAATTGCATTTTTGCCTTAAAATTTACATATAAAAATAATTAATTACATTTTTGTCTTAAAAATCATGTATAAAGTATTAATAAAAAAATTTTCAATATTTCAAAAAAAGCCTATATTCTTCTTTGCAGAATGTATTAAAGAATATTCTATAAAAATTTCAAGTAAATCAGATGAAAATTGAGTTGTATATTGTATACTAATACAATATACTTTTAAAAATATTGTTTTGAGAAAAACAGTTTAAAGTTTTTTAAGAGGATTTTTTGTAATAATCGACAGCTCTAACAATATGATAGAGATGCTATTTCACTACAAAATTATTTCCATTGCATTTCTATAACTAAAAGCTAACGATTTAAGCAAAAAAATTCAATTTTTTCAAACCTCAGGGATAGTTTAACCCCTTAAATATAATACTGGTGAGAAAGATTTATCAATAAAGAATATATAACATAATCTGTTTACGCTTATTATATAATTCTTTATTGATTTACATTCGATTTTCTTATTTTAATTTAAACTCTCATGAATTTAGAAATACTAGAATTATTCTAATACAAGTACGTGTTTGATATGAAGTTGAAGGGATACATGTATCGATTTTTCAAACTTTTTAAGTACAGAGAAGCTGCGTTAGTCCAGACATATACGTTGAAAGTTAGTATAAGGTCATATAATAATAAATTCAAGCATAATTTATCTTTTATCTATATTCTTTCATGTATTTACGATTGCGTAGATTGATTAATATCAATTAAGCATCATGTATTCACTTTCTTTCGTGAGACTTTATCAAGTATTATTCAGTTTAAATGATAATTGTCAAAATTATTTCAATTATCTATATATTTTTATTGTATTCTTTGTTATATCCGCATAATAAACATAAATGTTTAAAAAGCGATAATTTTTATAAATATTTATAATTTTTTAAATAAATATAATAAAAAACGTACATACATAATAACACAATATACAAACATATACAAACAAAATATTTTAGAGATTAATATTATATAGATTAAAAAAATTTTTTTAATATTTGCACTAAACTTAATATATATTTTGAAAATACAATTTTTTATGATATTCTCGATAGTTTTAAACATACTCTATAATTATAAACTTTATTTTTAAATATCAAATAAAAAGAACAAAGTCTTAGACCATAATGTGAATATTGAATAATGAAACTTGAATAGTCTAAACTGGATCTTAAGTAATATTTTGCTTAAATAATATTTTGACGTGAATTTATATATCCAGTTCTGCAATTTATGTGCCAATCATTTTCAATTTTGAAATGCAATCATATTCAGAATTAGGATGGTAATATTACAAATTAAATTGAGCAATTTAATAATAAATAAAATGAAATTTAATAAATAAAATGAAAGGAATTGAATAAAAATTGATTTGTATATAACTTGTAAATTTTTACTTCTAAATGTACCTATCTAAAAATTATTTAAAATTGATCGATGTTTTATTATTGTTCCAATAATTCGCCTTTTTGCAACAAGTGTTCTGTGACATCGAATTGATAAAATATTAATATTGAACCTGGATGCTCATAATTTATAGTATAAATGCATCTTTGTAATATATAAAAGCAAATGTAGATATTAATGATGAAATCTTCATACAAGTACCACGGAGACGATGCGTCTATCCTTATTCATCCGCCACATTGCACTGGATCGACAGCAATTTGAATAATTTCTTTCTGGCTCACCGATAACTTCTTAAAAAGACTTTCGATAGCTATGTAAATCGTTCCAATGATCATTATGGTATCCGATCAGAATGAAATCCCCTTTTGTGCCTGCTTAAACGATTTTTATTACACAAGGCTTTGTCGCACAAGATCTCTGACTTTAGAACTACACGAACATTAAAGGATTTTCTTTGCATAGTTTCATTACTTGTTCATTATTCCACTAATACAATTTTGTTATTTCTATAGATAAGATAATATAAAATAAGATAAATAAATAAGTATATATATATATATATATATATATGTATATTATATATATATATATATATATATATATATATATATATATATATACACATATGTGTGTTTTTATTTAAAATTTATTTTTATGTATTTACTTACAAAATATTCAATATGAAATATTCAATATAGATACAAGATATATCAGACTATCCCATATTATTTTTTTTCTCGAAAATGTAGTAGTCGGAAGTTGGGGAAAAATTTTTCATCAACTTTTGTCTAACGATAATATTTTGATTTTTTGGAAACTAGGTCAAGTCTGAAATTTTAAATAGAAACATAGGTCGATTAGGATCATTAAAAGGTCTTTTAAAAACAAACAACTTTGGCTTAAATTTTTTTTTACTTTATTAATACTATTTACGGTTTAAGGAAAATAAAAAAATTTTATAGAATATGAGCCATCCATTTGTCCAGACATTAAAAAAAGATTATCGAAAGTTTAAATTAAAATCTTACGTGACAAATAAAACATTTTATGCTTTTGTGCTTTTAGAAATGAAGGGAAAGATTGGGAAAAACTGTAGTACCTTAAATTTTTAATTAAAACATAAGATAAGATATTATTGGATAAGTCTATTGAAAAAAAAATTTTTTTAATAAAAAAGTTTTTACTTTCTCAACATCTTAATTATTTCATTTTTTATTTATTTGTTTATTTTAATAGTTATATGTACGTGCTCTTGTGTTTTAACGTCTCTCACTAGTAGCAAATATAATATTCTGTAACATATAGTATGTTTATCATACATGCGTGCACTCTGATCGGACAACTCTAAAAACTTTATTTTAATGTAAATTTTAAGTAGTTGCTAACTAAACTGAGATGTTTTATCTTTTGGTTTAATATTTCAATTTTAATATCTGATTATTGAAATATGTATTCCGTCAAATACTATTGCGATAGTTGATGATTCTATATTTGGACTTTCATATGAGTTTCATACATATCTCCGTGTTCTACTAAAGACTTTAATTGTCTTTTTTTATTATATTATATAATGCTCAATAATTATTTTGTAAATCTTTTTGCGTCACACCGAAAAAGACTCAAATTAGGGCCAAAACGTTTGTCATTTATTATTAATAACATAATTATTACACACTATTATTCAATATCGGTTTATTATATTAGTTTTTTATTATTTTTATGATTTTTAATATCTCTTACAGTTAACTCTTATTGTTTTCTTTTTAATATATTATATAAATAACATTTTATATAAATAATGTAAATAATATTTAGATATAATTGACGTAAAGGCTTTTATAAAACATTTTTACTTAAGCCATTCAGATTTTTTATAATATGAATGCATTAGACTTTCGATGATATTGAATACGATTTATATTAAATTCGCGCGCATATGTGTGTATGTGTAAAGTGTATTTTTCTATATGCTTTAATGTTCTTCGTTATCAATCTCAATTTCTCAATATTTACAAACTATTAGAAATATCTTTTACTATTTTTAACGTATTGTTATTCATCATTGTTTTTCCATTATATATATTTTTGTTTTAATTTAATCAACTTCATATTTATGGTAGTATGAATAAATGCAATTAATCTTTAGTATATACGATTTGGTCATTCGTATTCTACATATTTCTTTTCTTCGAAAAACTAGGCGCATCAAATAATTAGTTGTAACATTCATATAATTAAAAATGTACAATCATATGATACTTTCTAAAAATGTTAAAATATGAAAGAATCAATAATAATTTTGTATATTTGTTAAAGTGATGCAAATTAACCAGAGAACGAACGATCTATCACGTATAATAAAAGATTGGAAATAATTGTGTACTAAGGGTTCGCATTATTTTTTTTGCATTATTTTTGCATGAATCATACATCTGTTTTCAGAAATTATTAAACTATTTGCAAATTATAAATATGATATACTTTTTTTGCATTTGTCAGCTTCATTCCCATTTCGTGCTTTTCTTTTCTATTTACAAATTATAACACTTCGTTAATGATTGATATCTGCAAATGAAACTATAAGTATCTGCAAATTTTTTCTTACTCTTATATAAAAATAGCATTTTTTAAATTAGACGTTTTACAAATTGAATGTTTTATTGAAAATTTCCGGTTTCGTGCTTCACTATTCCACCGATGTAATTGCGTGATACAAAAATTGCGAACCACTGCGATATTCGATGACTGCATCGCTGGACTAATAACAGAATGAAGGTAGAATCTGGCGCAACCTTGGCTCGCCAATTCAACTTCTATCGTATCTAGATGGATTTTGGCTCTTATCGAACTATGGCAGTTACCCTTGACATTCTAGTGCTAGTCTAACTAGATCGCCATCATTGGACATAATTGGGTGTATCATAAGTCAACGATTTTGAATAATTCATCCTATCGAGTGCAATAAGAATAAGCCTAGTAAAGCGTACAACGCGAATCATGCAAATGCGATACATAATTTTAAATAACGTTTTGTTTTTTTTATACATAATAAGATGATAGGTAGGATAGTAGACAGTATTTTTTATTTAATTATATCTTATAATTCTAGATTGAAATATTATAAGTAGTATTTCAGTCTAGAAGGTTCACAGAATGAAAGAAATTTTTTGCACATATTTTTAATATCTAACTTTAATATCCTGATATAATATTATATCACAAGCAATAATTGAAATAAACATAAAAAAAATTTACATGATGTCATTTATAATCTGCATTTATTTAGGATATATATTCATAATATAATAATAATTATATAATAAAGAAAGAGAAAGATATTAAATAAGCTAGAGTTTTTAAAAAATATATTGGTTACTACTTGTTATCAATTATTAATTCGCAATTAATTTTTTCGTGTCATCGATAGAAATGTCAAATAATTTTTATCCTAGTTTTCTAAGGTGAGCTATTTCAAAGGATCAATACCGAAGCATCTAGCACGACAGCAAGATTTAGTGCGGCCTTGAGCTATTGATCCTAGCCTTCTCATTGTACGTGGATCTTTTCTTTCGATTTACTTTTTACACGCGCAATCCGTCGTCCGTATTGAGAATTCGCTTAATCACATTCAGTGCAATTGTGATATCAATCACAACACGCAGCCTTTGTATTGTGATAATGACGATGTATCGGATAATGACGATCGATTAATCATAATAACGCTCATTTCATGCGACGTCCGTTATTCGAGCAAGAGTATTCCCCTCGCAAATCTGTATAGGTACTCGAAGTGACGTGCGTTTTCACGCACGTCATGTATTTCATGTATAAGCGTAATGCGGAAATCAGTAGTTCTCAAATCAATTGGTTGTCTACTATCTAAGCTTTAATCTCGACAGA
>Ga0157363_1004482_pt1 | contig 12879 bp, 1 predicted proteins | sample AttsexASBM1_FD_111477 | JGI IMG/M metagenome (GOLD analysis project Ga0157363, IMG submission 111477) | Fungus gardens microbial communities from leaf cutter ant in Ribeirão Preto, State of São Paulo, Brazil - Atta sexdens ASBM1 | ecosystem: Host-associated > Fungi > Mycelium > Unclassified ...
ACAAATTTCGAAAATTCTTCTTGTAATTATTCCAACGATCTTATGAATAAGTAAAATTCATTCTAAAACATTTTACATTATTTAAATTATTATTCTTTTTACAATGAATTTAAGTCCTAAAATGGAAAAGTTATCCTTTTTTTTCTTTTAATCAATTCTCTTTCTGTGTAAAGTATCGAAAGTAGCGAATTGAAAAGAATTATTATTTAACGTTATCGAATTTAATTTGATATTAATCAATATAAATAAGATTGATTAATAAATAAACGAACTAAATTTATTCGTTGATTCTCATGCGGTTATTTCCACGTTGATTTTTAACGTTCCTATATTTTCTCTTCTGTAGCGGCGTCATCGAGTAGCCACAACTACGATGGTTCGAAACGACTTTGTTTGCTCGTCGGATCCCTACATATCACGAACTCATGTAAACTCACATACAAGGGTGTATTCCCTGCGTATCCTGTACCTATTCGTGAAAATCCACGCGTATTCATGTAACTCCACCTCCATGGTTGAATTTGCCGAAATCACAGAATGTTTGAACGGATGGTCCGTGTACGTGTATTTATACGCATGCGTGTATATGTACATATATGCACAGTGTATTTACCGTACACATGCGACCGAGTACGTGCGCAAGTATTCGCGCGTCTATACGTGCTTCCCGTTTCGCTATTGCACACGTAACCCCTCCTGTCCTCTCTTCCCTGTCCGCATTCAGTTTCCATGTCCCACCAACAATCCAATTTATACGCCGGATTATTCTGGGAACTATCGTTGGAACCGAGGGCGGCTTTCAACCCTCTCCCTTCCTCTTCTACCTGGTTGTTGCCCCTGTTGGACTCTCTCGAATCCCTCTTCCTACGTGCCTGCGCTGGCTGAATCGCCATGGCCGGTTCGAGGGAGCGATTCGCTCGAGCTGGTTCTGCTCGAACATGGCTGATCACGTCCTTTCCTTCATCTCCCGATTAGACGATAATATAGTCTCTCATTATTTTCTGCTTTTATGGCTATTCATTGTACTCATTTTAGCAAACGTCTTTATGATGCTATATGACTTTTTTGTTCATATATATATATATATATATAGATTAGGATCTTTGCAAAATTTATTTCCCGCATGTAGAAGTTTACGTAAAACTACTACTGTCTCAATTTTATTCATGGAAGGAAAGCAATGCTACAAAAGTACGCGATTGAACTTATTGATGTGGTCGAGATACGATTGCCCTGGTTCCGTTCAAATATCTTTGCATCTGATTCTTGATAACTTGAGCCAATATTGTCCAAATGTTCTCTTTTACTTCCAGTGCCTTCATTTCGCTCCTGTATTTAACGTTCCAAGTTCCACATGACTGTACTTAATTGCTCGTGATGGAGTCTTTAATTGAAATCAGAAAACTTTTATAATGTAATGAAGATTTCTGATTTTATCTTATGAACATTTAAATATTTTATTACATCTGAAGAACATTAATTTGCAATTGAAAATATTTTTAACGAAGTATTAATTATTTCTGCCTTATTTATGAGTTGTTATCATTTTTAACGCTGCATAGGATACGTTTTTAAAACTGTTTTTTTTTTCAAAAATAGTTAATTATATCTTTTCATTAATATTTATAATTATTCTTTTTTGATATTCAATTTTTTAATCTATTCTTTTTATCATCGTCCGATACAAACTGCTCAATATGCTGTATCAATGTGGTAATAATAATATTTTCTTATTGGCGATTAATGCTATAGACTTTTGAATCTTTATAAAATATTTATGACATACGATATACTTTAATATTTCATATTACATGTTTATAATGTATTTTGCCTCTCTGGGAGGACATTCCAAAAGCTATTTTACATATCTTCGTATAACATATACCTCTACTATTCATTACCCATTCTTTGTGATTCTCTCTGTAAGATCTCATTAGCATCTTTTTAGTAAAACCAAAAGGATTGTAATAATTGCATAGATATCTTCCAACTTCACGTACAAGCGCATCGCATATATAAGGTTCATTAAACTTCGTAATATATTAATAATTTAACAGTAAATACGTTGATACGTCCAATTCTCTTTTTAAATTTGAACCCTCTCCCTTCTCTATCGGAATTTCGTACAGAGTTTCTACTAAATTCATATAGATTTCGTCACAGTTCCGTCATCAAAATAGAAAGCACTTCACGCACAAATGCCGCAATTATCCGATTCGTATTTCTTGCGCGTGCAGCATTTGTGTCTGGAATGTAAACGTTGACGGAGCAAAAATCTTTCGAAAAACAACAGTCAAAGCTCTTTTATAAAAAATTCAGAGCTTTCCGAAGAAACGAACGATAGACCATATTGATTCTCGATTAAGACGCTCGGTCTGACCAAAGTTTTTGTTCGCTGCATGGTTGTGCACTCTCCGGAAATTTACGAGACAAGTAATTTCCTCGTTTTCTATGTGCTCAACTTTTTACAAAGGTTTCTCCCTATTTTTGCTAATAAATCCCATTTCCGCGGTATTATGTTGCTGAGCTCAAATAACATGAGATCGTAAACGACATGTACGATTAATGTATTCACTAAGTACTTTTTTTCTATTTAAAAATAATAAAGTCTTATTTGAGACTAATGTTTTAGTAGTTTTCTGTTTTTCATAAGCAGTAAATATAATTTTTAAATATTACTCAATGTGTGCAATAAATTAAATTTTATAAAATCTATATTAAATGTTTTTTTTATATAATAGAAATCATTTACAATATCTATATATAATATCTATTTATAATAAATTTGGAATATAAAAGAAAAATATTTTAATGATTTTACTTGTTAAAGTACCTTTAATTAGTAGCAATTCGTCTAAATAAAGAAATTTTCAAACCATGCAACAATTGAAATAGCCTGTGCCATTGTTAATTTATAAACATCAGTTTTTAATAACTAAACACTTGAAAAAACTAGGTAACGATTTATTTCGCAGCAGGTGTGACAACAGTGAATTTTTATTTAAAAACACATAGTATTTCGTTTTCATTTAAATGTATCTTGTAAAGAACACAGATATATTGTATGTGGCCGTCCTGAGGAGAGAATAGAAGCGCGCGATACAGGGATGAGCAAACTGTTAGATGCAGACAGTTTGTGGCGCTTTAGAATGAGAATTTATATTCCCCGTCTGAGACGTAAACAATGCGCGAGACGCGGTAATAAATCCGCAGCGAGCTCTCTTTCCTCGCCCTCCTCCTGTATTGCAAGTTATCTAGGTCTAGGAAATTGCCGTTTACTGTGCCCTATTACCGAAGTTACATGCTGTTATTACGTTCGTCACATATTATGTCTCATAGAGATACTCATCTGACATCTCCTTATCTCACAACTTGTAGTAGTTTAACATATTTTATTAAAATTACCTGCTAACGATCACAAAAACTTAATAGAATATATAACTTACAAATTTTTATGTTTTGACACTCTTTGGACAATATTGATGAAAAAATAGTTGATAAAATTTACAAATAATTAAATGACTAATATTCTCTAAAAGCTATATTATGATGTTTTATATATAATTTAATCAATAATTTAATCAATATAATTTTATGAATAATGTAATGATTCATGATGATATTTATAAAAAAATTTTTTATGCAATATACCTATATACATACAATCGTAACTTTTATATGTTGATAAATTTGTAATTTTATTCCGCTTAAATTAATTTATAGATAAAAATGATAATTTATTAATAAATAAAGTTATTAATAAATAAATAATCTATTAATTAATTTCTTCTTAAAGCTTGATTCATAAAAAACACTTTTTTCAATCGTTTGTAACCTACAGAATCTACAGTTTTTTTACATTGTTAAAAAGAAATCTAAGTTTGTAAAAAATCAATCATTAAAATTAAAGTAATAAATTGCAAGATACTATTTAAAAAAAAAAAGAATATAATTATTGTATAGTTCCGTTATAAATGATATTATTAAATGGAGCACAATTAATCTGATTAATAATTTTAGTGATTTAACACATTTAATAACGACTAAAACAATATACACATTTAATAGCGATTAAAGCAATATACTGTAGATATAAGTTTTGACAATAAGAAACATTTTCTTATGTACACATATAATATTTATGGAGCATCGAAAGGAAATTTACTTCATTAGTTACTCAAATGCGTTTTATATGGATATTAAGGCTTGAATTATCACAAGTATAAAAAAGATTAATGCAAAAAAGGATTGATTATTACGATGCTTGACGAAAGATTTTATAGAGAAATATGAAAAGAGAAGAGAAATTGCGCATTGTAGGTTAATGTCCCGTAAAGTTACAATAATGTCGTCGATATCGACGTTTATAACTGCAATAATTGCTGTACTTTATTAACAAACTATTAAAATACGAATCATTATCAACTCATAATCATCAATCTTGTTGCGAAAAATAAATGATAAAAGAAAGAAAAATGAAAGTGTCCAGGAAATACTTATCTGAATCGTATAATCAACTACACGTTTAATATGATTACAAATTAATACATGAATTAATTTTGTTTGAAATTATGGAATTAGCGATTTTTTTTCAATATTTTAAAAGGAATAAAAAAGATACAAATTTCATTATGTCTTCGAATATTAGAAATTCAGCATCTCTGATAATATCTCTAAGATTTACATTTAACACAAGACAATTTACACTTAATTGATTTATTCACCCTGTAACAATTCGCTGATTGTATTGTTTTTATACGCCAATCGCGTATGCAATAAAATTATCATAGATACATCAACAAATATATAAATATAAATCATTCGTGCGAGAAGGGTTCGTGATGGTAAAGAGATAGAGAATTCCGCCCATAAGGTACACGCAAATATGAATCAAGATATATAATGGCGATAAAATGTTACTGATGATTACACTTAATGTCTTCAGCCTTCACGCAATTGTCTCCGATTGACACACAGTTTCTTCATTGAACCTTCTATTATACACTGCACGCATGTCATCACCGATTGTACACCCATATTTATAATATCGAATGCAACAGCAACGACTAATTAACGATTTTATCATCGGACCGAATCGAACTGATTAAGATGAATCCTCAATATATAACATCGAAGAAATTTCTTTGCAAAGACATTTTACAAGATATCTTTTTTTTATTTAATTATATCTCAATATTTGTTAAAATAATTTTAGATGCATTTTCTGCATCGTGAGAGTTTCAAGTTTCAGTTACTCACGAGGAGACTACCGTACACTGTTGAAGAAATCGCGGTATGCCGACGGCAATGGTAAAGGTCCGATAGAAAGAGCTGGCTCGAAAAAAAAGAACCCTTTCGTTTTTATAGTGCAGTAAATAAGAAACTTTCTCCTAACCCTTTTTTAGAAAAGTAAAGCGACACATCAGCAGGCTGCTTTCATCAACCTAGACTATCTTTTTTACTTCCTGTGTGCTTCAATAAAAGATACTTCGTAGAATAATAATGTATAGTTAAAAATGCACGTGCTACACGAAGCAAGTGTACATACTAAACTATTTTATACTCCACGCATCATTACCAGAAGATAGAGACCTTTATTAACGATTATTCTTGTTTCTAATTACAGATTACTAACATGCTAAGCCGTCAAAAGCGCCTGAATACCGGTAAGTTTAAAACATCGCAGATACACAATGTGCATGAAATGATTGTACATAATTACGCGGATTTTCCGGTAACGTGATTAGGAAAACAATGGTACAGCGAAGAAATAGGTTAGCTTACGAGAAATTTATCATAATTCGAAGTATAGCGGACATTTAAGCGGCGTTATGCTCGTCTTATTTCGCACAAACATAATTTGAATTTGAAAAAGGCAGTTTTTATAGCCGAGTAATTTGAACTGGCATGCATATAAAATAGTGTAACGGGCAGTGTTGTAAAAAGATTCACAGAGACGATTACGTTGAGATAAAAATGACAATGCATCAAAGAAATAAATTGTATCCGCAAGAGACTAACCGTAACGGTCAAGTATCCTAGCAATTTTCTCGGCGCTGCCGACTTTCTAGAACGACGATGATGCAAAACCGTTGAAACGAAACCGCACATGTTTTATTATAGCTTTAATTGGAAGTATCCTCTTAGCTGTACTTTACGCTGACTATAACCATAGAAAAACGTGAAATATAGACGTTGCCTTTAAGGAATTCTTGTTGTTCATCGTGTCAGAGCAAGTATCGATGGAAAATAATATTACTTCTCATTACTCATTTTTGTCGGTCAAAGTGAACGGCTAACAAATTTTATCTTTAAGCGATACGTGTCAAACTCGAATATCATAAAATATTATGGAACTTAAAATTATACCTAATTTATACCAATAAATTTTTAAATTGATATAAATTGTGATGGATAAAACTGAAGGTAGGCAGCAATCAAGATTAAAAAGAAGATAAACTCAACTAATTTTTACGCAAACAGAAAAATAACCTTAAAATTATTTTCTAAATATTACGTTACTTCCATTTCATTGAGTTATTTAAATACAATAATAGATATTGCTATTGCTTGAATAGTTTAAAGATTTATTTTTTTATATAAAGCTAATATACTTTTTTGCTTTTTGACATCGTCATTTCTAAATAGTAGCTAAAAATTATATAGATCTGAAAATAATTTTATTTAATTATCCAAATAATTATTGTAGAACGTTTAAGTGTTGATGACAGTGCTGCAAAAAGTTTTAACATTTTAACAATCAATTTGAACATTCTGTATAATTATTTTGATGTTAAATTATTTTTAGATTTAGCTAAATTTTTAGATATTTCAAAAAGCTATCTTTCCGTGTACGATAAAAAAAATAATAATTATACATGGAACAGAATTGTCTTTTAAAATTTACCCTGAAAATATAACTGTATAAGACAATATTTTAAAGATTTTTACTATGCAATAAAATTAATCAATAAAATTAATCAAACTTATTATATATTTTATTGCTTTTTATTAATGAATGAGAGAAATTTAAAATAAAATTCTTCGAAATACAATGTTGTCCCAGAACTATTATATTTTCAAGATAAACCTCTAAGAAAAAATTCTCTCCCTGTATTAAGACAGATGAATTGAAAACATATAAATTGAATTTTGACATTTAGATATTATATTACATAAAAAATATCAATTTAATTTGTTATTGGATTTAAATTTAATTAATCACATGTTTGTAAACCTTTTTGATTAATATGAACCGATCATATCAATATATAATTATTGACGAAATTATAATTAATGACGAAATTATAAAACTTAGTTTTTATTATATCTCCTCATGTTTTATCTTAATTTAAAGACAACGCAAAAATATCGTAAACAAAATTTCCTTTCCTTACGCACGCATTTTCGTAAACCCTCTTTCTTTCACATTTCACCCCTATTATCCCTTCGGCATCATTCGATTACTTGCGAGAGACATTATTTATAACTTCTCTAAGAGGTAGTTTGCAAAGTACAACGCCATTATAAATTCACATTCACGTTCAAACAGCCAGATCTCGGCGGTGGCGGTGGTTTGTCGCTGTGTTGTAGTTTCGGAAACGCACACCAAGAACACGACACTTTGCACACCGCGACACACCCTGCGCCGTTAATTCGTTATTTTACTTCACCCTTTACGGCGGATAGGTACGATTTTCTCTGCAATTTATAGTAACCGATACCGTCGATGGCCATTCGTATTCGAGCCGACACTCTTCTTATCTCCTTTCTCTTTTGCGTTTTGTGTCTCTTCCTCGTCTTCTGCTTTTCAGACGAAAAAGAAATTCTCATCACGACGGTCTGATGCGTATATCGATAGCATCATATACTGCATACATTAATGGGCGAAAGCTTGTATAATGCGAATTTGCAGGTACTCCGATACTAAGATGAGATTTTGCTCAATTTAAAAAATGTATTCTTCAAAGTGTGATTCAATTAAACTACCGATTGTGTTTCCTGTTTTAAGACTAAATCGTTATGATTATATATTTATACATCATCGTAATATTTATACATCATCGTATAAATGTAAAGTTTTTAATCTTTTATAAAAGATATCGCAAATGTAGGTGACTTGGGACAGTGCAGGTAACTTAGCACGTACTTTTGTTAAATTTAATCCCTGAGTTACTAAAGAAAATTTAAAATTTAAACTTTCTTTAGAGACTCATGGATAGATATCACGATTAAATTTAACAAAAATACATACTGTCCCAAGTCATCTATATTTATGGTATTTATCTGAAAATGTTTATATTATATAAATTTGTTTGAATTAATGTAATATAAGACTTTTGAAAATTGAATAAATGATCTCAAGTTTTTAATGCACGCGGAAACATGTGCATATAGTTCATTTGCTGAGATTAATGCATATTTGCCGTAAGTCAACTATAAGACGAGCAGAAATTAATTAACCAACCAGTATTTGCTATGAATTCCATATTTAATATCGTAAGACCAGCAAAGAAATTGCACCTCTGTTTTATATCGAATTAATTGATGCCGTTAAGTCATAGCCTTCGCGCTTCTCCTCTCTGAACTTTTGCAATTCTACTACGCGAGACGCGATGTTTTAAAGCACTTGAAGACGCTTTACTACCTGCACGATGTGCATGTCGCCACGTATTTCATTTTGTATAATTGTCAAGCATTCACATCGTTTTCGATTTTACGACTTAACGAGGAAATATTTGCAAGTCCTCATCTGCGATTTTGATAAACTTTAGATATATCGTGGAATAATAATCCGAAAAATGCATTTTTTAATAAGTACTTTATCGCACGGTAAGGTTTGATTTACACGATGTTTTTTACTGAATTAATATGGAAATTAATATGCTAGTCTTTTGGTAAATTAGAAAATTAGCATCTAAAGAATAAAATGAAAAAATAAAATAAAAAATAAAATTCTGTATATTTTTAATGAAGAAACTAGCAGTTAAAGAAATATAATTTATAAAATTATATCTACTTAATTGTTAGTTTTCTAATTAGTTAGAAACTAGTGCACTTATTGCTAGTAAAAAAAGTAAATTAGAGAGAGAAACTATAGAATTGTCTCGAAGCTAAATGTTTGATTCTATGAGAATATAAGTAAAATCATTAAATATAGAAAATAAATTTTTGAAATCAAATTTTTATAGTATTTAACATGTCATAAGCGTGTAATTTTGAAATGTGTTACATATTTTTAAAAGCTAATTTGAAAAATATCGTTCTTATAAACACGGTGAAATTAATAAAAGTAAATTAATAAAAGTAATATTAGAAATACTTAAAATAATATAATGTTTTCGATAATCTAAATGTAATATTGATGTAATAATATGTATTAAATAACAAAAAATATTTTCTAAAGAATCAAATATAATAATTTTATCAAACAGTTACTTTAATATATGTTTAAATGTTTATAAATTTGAATATTATTTTCAATGAATTCACATATTTGAAGAAAATACTTGTAAACATCTTAAAAGCGATAACACATTTTCTTCGTTTTTTTAGTAAAAGTAAACGATAAACATGCAATCAATCGACTCTTATTGTGTTATCTTGTATTTGCGTAGAATTTTTTGTAATTATCTACAGTATTATCATTAATGCTGCGTTAATATTAGTACGCACAGAAACTTACGGATTAGAGTCAATTATATTGATCATTGAATGTTCAAGCGATATGAAAAATGATAAATTAGTGGATCTGGTTTTGGTAGCAATCAGTGAAGTCAGCAACCGGTTTGCTTTTTTTCCTATGAGCGATTTAACTCTCCAAACCGCTCTGTTTTCTTTAAAATAAAATTAGCGATAAATTAATTCTATTTTTCACTCGTAGCAGAATCATGACAGAAAGTTGTTTGCATGAATTTTATGGTAGCGATCTATATTTCTGTAATATTCAATGAAATATATTGCACGTGAATTAACGTGCACTTGCTGTTGATATCGAAAAATAATTCCCTGCCTGAACACGATATAATTAAGACGATACTCGTTGCAAATACCGCCAAATAGTAACGATTATCTCAACTATTTAGACGCAGAAGTTGCGGATTAAGTTTCCATTATTTCAAAAGTGCCAGAACCATGAAGATACGGAGCGTTGCATTTCCTATCCCATGATGGCTGACAACGTCCCATCCCACTCTGCGCGCAGTTCTCCCACAAAAGCAGCGGGTCCAGAAAGGACGAGAACCTAGCCTAACCTAACCCTTATTTAAGCTCCCTTTTGCACTTGGCGGCCATGTTGCTCCGAGGGTTGGGCCATCAAAACGACGGCGACTCATTGGCCGCGAGAAGAGGGAGAAAGAGTGAGAGCACCTTCATTTCTGTCTTACTCCTTCGCTATGTCTCTCATTCCTCTCGTCTCCTTTCCTTGACCCTCTCTTTATCCAACACTCTCAGTGGCACATCTCTCTGTCTTCCTCTCAGTTTTTCTCGCTCTAAACTGACGCCTTTTTTCCGTCCTTCATCTCATTCTGAATTTTGTTCCTATCTTTATCTTCCGCTCTTCTTCCCCTACGTCCCTTCTGCCTCTATCTCACTTCGTCGATCTCTTCGCCACGAGTAAAGTTAGGTTTATTTTTTATTATTTCTCATGTTTGTCGGATATGTTCAAAGTTATCCTCCTGCTATGCGACCCCTTTGCGTTTCTTGAGACCACGTGAAATTTATTTCGCGAGTTCGATGTTCTAGATATCGCTACGTCTACGATGGAAAACCGCGTTTGCGAGTGATGACACAATACCTCATTTATACAAAAAAGAAGCTATTTTTCTAGTCCATTTGCATTATTTCGCAATTTTTACTAAGATTTTGTACGATTTATCTCGTTACCATTGAACCTGAATAACTAAAATATTTATTTTGTTATTTTGTAGAATAAATTTAAAGACTACTTCATCTTTGCAATAGTATTTCTTACAACCATGATTGCCCGTTAATCATTTTGATGTAATAACTAAAAGTTTTATCTAAATTCTAATTTATTTGTTATTATTTTAAGAAAATTTTGTTATAGAAAAGTTTAAATATTATTTTTGTTATATATATTTTAGTAAAAAATAATTTGTTTTACTTTAAAGGAATAGAAATTATCGGAATGTACATATATATACAGAATTATAAAGTATATGTGTATAATGTATTTAAATTAATATATTTAACTTTTTAAATGTCTTAGATTAATATTTCTTGACAAAGCAGACATATTAAATTAACATTTCATAATTTTAACTATTTTATAGAAAATATTAATATCACGAATAATTTTACGTGAAACTATGTTTTATTAGAATTGAAAAGATTAATAGACAAATCATATGTCCAAAATCTTAAAAATGTGTTAAAGATGTTTCACATGATGTGTAAAAGATGTTTTAATGATATTTTTTAAATAAGACGTCTTATGTTTTAATTTTTTGAAACATTTATATATTTTCTGTATTTTCTATTATTCTATTATTATTAATTTAATTACATAGAAATTATTATTATACAAAAAAATGGATTAAGAAAAAGCTTTTAAAAAGATGTAAGTTAAAACAAGTTTCGAGGAAATCAGTTATCAATAAAATTCTTTATACGTTTAAATAAATGCATAAAATGATTAACTTACTTATTACTATGAACCTTTGCCAGCAGCACCTTGCTTCGAAAATTCTCATGATTGCACTCGTTCGCTACCTGACGTGAACTGAACGAATTTTCTAAAAAGGAAATTTTAAACTCACAGTTTGTTAGACAACCCTTCCCTAGCTTTCTAATTCTTTCTAACTTTATTGCGTTTAGTTGCTTTCTTTAACCTTTTTTACCAATTGCATACGCTTCAACCAATGACAATAATGCTCTGAATTCTTTTCCTTTTAACCCTTTTTATGATCGCTCAAAAAAAGGAAAAGTCTGTCAAGCTTGACAATCTTGTATAATAAAATTCGAAGAAGGTTTATTGCTTACTCTAAAAGTGTCATTTTTGAATGGAACAATATATTTCTTATTTATATCGTTGAAAATTTATTAGAAAGTTTTGTGCTCTATACTTACGACAAAGTTAATTTTACGCTTTTTAGTTCTTGCACAGTGTAATAAATAAATAATATGTATTCTCTTTTTTTTATATGTAAATTATTTTATTTAATCTTATGGAAGTATCTCTAAAGAAAACAGAGCTAAATTTTTAAGTATAAACAAAATAATTCATTAAAAATTTCTAATAATTCTTTTTATTTAGTTTATTATTTAAAAAAAAAGAATAATTGCAAATAAAACAAAAAATATTCTTCAATTTAAAACGATATCACGAAATTGCATGTATTTTGAGATTTCTTGAATTCTTCTATTTATAGATTAATAAGATATTTCTTTTTTATGTGTTTTTTATCTAATTTTAAGAAGTAACATTGACTATTTTATTTCTAATTAATACTGAAAGAGTAATACTAACTGTGTGCTACTCATAATAGATTTTGCTGTTTAAAAAAATACTGGAAAGAGTAGAGCGCAAGTTTAAAAATATTATTTAATTTAGGTTAGTTTCGAAATACGTTTGAAAATATACATTTTATATATTTTTTTTGTTTGAAAAACATTTGTTGATACATATAAAAACTTAATATTTCTTTAAATTGTTATAATTTTTTAATTTATTATATAATTATTAAATTATATACATACACATATGCATAATTTATACATTGCATATTTCTTTTTTTTTATTTTTATAGAAGATATATATATATACATATATATATATATATATATATATATATATATATATATTATGATTGTGATTTTTGTTAAAAATATATTTTTATATATACAAAGTATATTTAT
>Ga0157363_1004483_pt1 | contig 12876 bp, 5 predicted proteins | sample AttsexASBM1_FD_111477 | JGI IMG/M metagenome (GOLD analysis project Ga0157363, IMG submission 111477) | Fungus gardens microbial communities from leaf cutter ant in Ribeirão Preto, State of São Paulo, Brazil - Atta sexdens ASBM1 | ecosystem: Host-associated > Fungi > Mycelium > Unclassified ...
AATATGGCAAAAGGTCGTTGATGCAAACGGAGAATATTTCGCTGATTAATATTTTTTCGTTTGTTTTTGAATAAAGATTGAATTTTACAAAAAAAGCTCAGAACTTTTTTGTACACCTAATACATAAAAAGTTCTTTTAATAGATGAGGAATACGACTTGTTCGAAAAGACAATCGAGAAGATTCTAGAAAAGAGCAATGAGTGAGTGTAGATGAGAAAACGTGTTATAATGATGTCAGTGTACCTGCCTAGCAAACGAGAATGAATTGAAATGGATTGAAATTCAGATTTTCAGAAATACGGATTCATGAATGTTAAGATGAATCCTTTTCAATCCTGAATGCATTTTTATTTATAGGAATGGCATGGAGTATATTTCTATGCTTGTCAATTTAAAAATAATATAATATTTTGTGTGCATCGTGAATACGATTCAATTCAAAATTCTGAATAGGAAATTAATACAGTTTTTCAATCCAGTTGAATCTAAAAATAGTATCAATCATTTCTGTGCATCATGAATATTGTCAATTCAAAATTTTGAATAGGAAATGCAGTTTTTTAATCCAATTGAATTAAAAAAAGTTTTTCTTTTAAATTGAATGCCATGAATGCTATTCAATTCAAAATTGTGAAAATCTATTGTTTCATTTAAAAATGCATCATGATCGAATGCTACTTTATTCAGAATTATGAAGAGAAATTAAGAAATTCGTTTTAATTCAACTGATTGAAGAAAAAAAAGTTGCATTGAAAAAATATATCATGAATTCTACTTCTTAAGTTTCTTGAAAGAAACTAAAAAGAACTATGTAAATATGTATAATAAATGTATATATAAATTACTTATTTTTAATTAATAAATTAATTGTTTTTATAATATTCTTGAAGCTTCCACGGATGCTTTCTATATAAAGATTATGCGTTTCGCGGGTTTCCTCCATCCAGATTCATTCTTGGAATGCCAACGTTTCGTGAACCTTCCATTCAAAATCCGCGAAATGCATAATCTTTATTTTTTAATTGCTTTTATGTATATCTCATATTAATACGTTTCCTTCATTATATAGCTAGTGCATATTTTTTTGTATAAAAGTTTTAAAATAATAACTATAGAAGTTCATGTAATTATTACTTTAATTTATTTAAACTTTTACACGTATAAAAAATTTTATATGGAATCCAATCCATTTTTGGATTTAAAATATGAATTCGGATGGATTGAAAATTTCCATTTCAACCTATTTTCATTTGCTGAGATAGCCGTGGGATATGTAGGAGAGTATGTGTATGAATGTGGAAGTATGGCTAGATGTAAGAGTGTGAGTATATATGTATGTGTGGAAGAGTGTGAGCGGATCCTCATATCCATAAAACGCTTATTGTAAGTTCCAAGAGTGTATACTAGCTCAGCAAATGAGAATGGATTGAAATGAATTGAAATGGATGCAGATTTTCAGAAATATTGATTCACGAAACAAATGAACAAATATTGATTCATGAAATGAACAAATATTGATTGTTAAAATGAATGCTTTTCAATTCTAAATGCATTTTTATTCATTTATAGGAGCATATTGTATGGAGCATATTTCTATGCCTTTCAATCTAAAAATAATATTAGCTTTTTCTGTGCACACAAACTTAAAATACGCATTCGGATAGAAAAAAATTTCAATTTTAATCCATTCTCGTTTGCTGGGAGTTTAGCCACAGAAAACAGATTTATACCTATTAGCTGACCAAATTTGAATCATAGAAGCTTTAAGACTGCTAATTGTGTGTAATTTGGTTTTTTGACCGTTTGAAATAAAAATAAATATTTATTGTCAATTAATTTCTATAAGAGAAAAATCAGTGTGCAAATAATTCGACAATGGCGATCAGAGTTTCTTAATGGAAATTCATGATGAGCTTTGAAGTGGTAAGTCGCGCATATCAACATCAAATTTTTATCCAACATATTCTCTAAATCTTGTACGAGTAATTTTTATCTGTTTCTTGCACTTAAAAAATATTCGGGTAGCAAACATTTTGACAGAATGAAATCAACCGTAATAACATAGTATATTAGCTAGCAAAGTATATACATGGTTAAAATTAGCTGACATTATATAGTTTTATTGGTTATATTAGAGATGCATTGGCCAATATTTCCCAATTTAATGCCAATGTTAGTTATACATAATAAATGTCAATGTATAGCCAATATTTAATTCTATAATATTGACTTTACATTCATTGACTTTACAGCATGTATTGACTAAGATTTCCCAATGTAATGTTAATATTAGTTACAGAAAATTCTAATATATTGCCAACTCTAATATGTCATTCTTCCTCGAAATTAATCGGGTTATTTTCTACGCGATATTCTACTGAACTGCGAACGTCAATGGCTCTCGTAATCGGCAGCTTAACCTCGGAAATGGCAGAAGGGGCGGTTCTCGTGCCGAGAATAGAAGATCGTTTGGAGAAACGAATAGGGCGACTGCAATAAACATACATTACATGACCGTAATTAATAATAAAAAAGTAACAAATGTATTCTGATAAGCTTCGACTCTTGTTCGTACATATTCGACAAGATCGCGACGATAGCATGCGATAGAAATGCGTTATACTCGCCTACGTTTTCCGATATGCTCTCAATAATGCGTAGCAATTATGCTAGCTCTCAATGGCACGAGCTCACGCCACATAAGAATAATTCTCGCAAGATCGCACGAACAATAGACACTTTGATAGGAAAACTATAGGAAAAACGATTATGGTGTACCATAAATATGGCATGACCTCATGTTCGCCCACGAGGATTTCGGACCGTCTTACAGAATGTCGAAAAGAGATAGAGAACATACAGACACCACGATACAGAGATCCGATACAAGAGACAAATTATTACACGACAATACTTAACGGAAATGACCAGGCTGTGGCTTAGGTGGATGCGGAAAGTGAAGAAAATATCGTAACGAGTCGCGAGAGGCAGCGCGCTTAGACACCGTTACCGTGAGAAATCTGATGCAATAGTAACTTCATGTGCGTCTCTTCTTACATACGTCTCCCCGAAATCGACTTTACAATTCGACTTTATAATAGACGCTCGTTTCATCCCTATTTTTTCTCTTTTTCTTCTTAGACCTCGGTGCGTTATCCTCGGCGATCTCAGTGTCTTACGTCCTTCGCATGTGCTCTCCGCTTGCTCGCCACAGCAAGTGCTGATCCTTCCGGGGCTACGCTATTATATATTATAACTATTTGCACGAGGAAGTCTTATTCCATCTAATTTGTGGCTGTGTGCCCAATGTGGCGAAGAAAAATTGGCAGGAAATCATTAAGTTCACAAGGAAATGTTATTCATTGTCGTAATACTTAGAGACTTGTAGACATAAGTAACGTACAAGCTTTGGCATATGACATATGATTTATTGCCGTCTCTTGGAGACACGGCAATAAATTGCGATTAAACAGCGACTGCCAGATACCACAAAGTTCGCACGATGCTAGCGCGGTGAATGCCTTTTGTCCAATCAGACGACAGGGCCAGCTCTAGTTAATGCGGGGCCGAAAAAAAATGCGGGGCTGATTCTTGAAAATAAAAATAAAATAAACGTAAAAGTTTGATATATTTGATAATAAAATTTATAATAAAATTTATGATAAAATCTTTTATATAATAAAATATATTTAATAAAATATATTTTATAATAAAATCTTTAAAAATAAAATAATAATCTTAAAATATAACTTTTTTCGCTTTTGCTAAACCAAAGTTGTCAATTATATTAGAAAAATATATTTGATGATAAAATTTATAATAAAATTTATGATAAAATCTTTTAAAATAAAATAATAATCTTAAAATATAACTTTTCTCGCTTCTGCTGAAGCAAAGTTGTCAATTATATTAAAAAAATCAGTCTCATGTGACACCTCTCTTTCTATTGACATCAAGTAATTATATTTATTGAATTTCTGAAGAAGGTTCGAACACAAGCAGCCGAAACATGTCAAGATTTCGAATTTAAGAGAATAGGTTTGAATATCAAATTCATATAATTATCAATAAGATATATAAAATAATTTTATGCAACAAGTTCTGCGGTTAGCTTTTTTAGTTCTGCGGTTTGGCTTCTTAATAGTAAACTTATATCATTGTAATTGTAATAAAATTTTAATCAGTAGTATAAATATATTATATTTATACTGTGTAGTATTTGGATAGATTAGATTTAATTTTAATTCAATCAGGTATTTCAGTATATCTAAAAGACAATTTTGATTGTTTTTTAGAATTACTTGAATAAAAGATAGCAATTCTTCAAACAGATATGTTCCATCTATATCAGAATTCTGTCCATCCTATAAAAGAATATGGATGTTTTTGCAATTCTTCATCAAGTCTTCTTTGGATAAATTTTTTATTTCTTCAAAATTGTAGAGAAATCCAAAATTATTCCTGAAATTTTCTGAAATAGCTTAAAACTTTCCTTAAATGATTTAATGGCTTGATTGATAACGAAGAAAAAATATTCTATGCGAAATTTTTCTTCATTTGTTATTGGATCATCGCTTTTATAATCAAATTGTCATTTCATGTAGCAACTCGTCTTTGAGAGAAATATATATATATATATATATATATATATATTATATATGGATCGTATCCGATCGGATACGAACTCGATCGGATACACAGTTGCATTAGGATACGAACCCGATTGCACATAGATCCGATTGCACACACAGACCTATTGCGCACCGGCCCGATTACCCATCTTCTTTATTATTGTCACAATTTCATTATTTTTTGAATTTACAGATTGGGATTTTTCTTTGTTAGTTTAATTTATTACATTTACAAGGACAATATAAAAAAATGATTCTTTTTCTTGATTTTTAATTTGTAATATTTGTAATATTACTCAATGTAATTATGAGAAGTAACACAGCTTTAACATGTATAATTCTACAAATATTATATGAATAAATAAATATGAGTAACTCTTGTTTATGTTTTTTCTAGGTTGCCAAATAATTTTGAAGAAGGAATTAGATGGCATAGAGTTAGAATTACCTAAGGCAACTAGAAATTTTTATGTGGATGGACATACTCCCACTTCGCATTAAAAAATTTTCTTTTTGAAGTTAATTGAATTAAATGTGTCAATATTTGTAAGTATATTATAAATATATTTTATAATAAATAGTATTATTTAAAATTAATATGTGTGATCTTTTGCTTGAACACCCTGATTAAAAAATCGAAAGAAACGAATAGACTACAAAAGAAAATATCGCTAATTCTAATATCACATACAATTTTCAGTACAAGTACTCGAATAGCAAGAATAGTTCAGTAGAAGTAGAATTTTACCGGAAAAAAATTGTAAACTAGCATTTCTCTTCACGAGAATCTTTGAAAAGAAATGCGTATGTTGAGATTCGAAACTTGTGAAAAAAATATGCGAAAAGAAATCGAATAGTTGCAAAAAGCACGTTTTTCGCTTATAAAACGAAATATTGATTATATGAAAAAAAGTTCAGTATGAAAAATGTAGATATTCGAAATACCTACAAAATGAAACATGGAACATTAAAATCATCGAAAAGATTTTTGTTCACACGCTCTCTGTTCATTGAGATTTAAACGCAAAGCTTCGAAATTTTCGTAAAATGTAGTCCTCGTAATGACGAACAAATCTAGCCCTGAATGAATCTGAAATGTTCATTAGTTTTTGCAAAAAAAACATTTGTTCACTAAAAATCTGTCCGCGGGAAACTTAATTACATCTTTGAGCACAGCAATTTACAGAGGTGATTTTTCTTCTTCAAGATTTGCACTCTGCTATCACGTTACATATATATTTAATAAAAACGATTTTTTGTAATTAAACTATTATAAAATGTCAAAAATATAAACAAAAAGAGGGCTAATGATTTTTTCGTTGTAAGTCGTGCGAGAGATTTATTGAAATCGATGAAATCAGTCGTTTCGACTTACATTCGAATCATTTTCAGTGTATCTCATTATTATTATACAAAGTAGAAGTCTTACATGGCTAGACGAGAGAGTTAAATCAATCCACCTCCATTCATTGTGGCACAAAATTGGCAAATCAAGTGGCAACAAATTGAAGATGAATTCTATCATGAAAATCGTTACTTTAGTATAAATTACAAAAAAAAGAATAAGAAAAAAAAGAATGAAAAAATGAAAAGGCAAGCCACTCATCCGTCAAACCATGAAAACGTTATAATTATAAATAGAAATAGTTCCGTTGATTATCGTATTTTTACTTAAAGTCAAGATATACCAATCTAGCATGACAATCAACAATTGAATGAGTCAAAGTTACAGATTAATATAAACGAGACACTAAACATGTACGCGAGCAACTCAACCTCAGACTCGATTTACATGTTATTATAAGCATAGACAATAAAAACGAAAGATCAACAATTATCACGAACCATTTACAGTATAGAAAAAACTAGCCACAAAAGAAACGCATGGTTTAAAATTAGTGCAAATTATTAAGAATAGAAATATATGTAAAACTCAGTGTCAGATTGTAGATTTAAATTATTTTTTTGTAACTGAATATGTAACATTTCAGAAATACGTCGCCTGTATAAAAAACGCTCGCTATCAACATTTATCTGCATTATCTCAATCGAAATCTGGTTCAGCTCCAATCTGTGCTTTGTGATAACAGAATGATTGTTATTATTTTTGCGAATATCATTTCGGTGTTCCGCGATTCTCGTTTTTAAAGTCCGCTTCTGATTAACGTATGACTCAATTATATACCAACTATGGCAACAGATATTTATAAGAGGGATCGTGTAAGAGATAACAAATCATGTTAATTCCTATTTCTTTTGTAATTACATACGGTTAAATGATCGTTGTTTCAAAATTAAGTTTACTTTTATTTGTACATTGAAAATGACACTATCGTTGTCGAAACATATGTTTGTTATTTGAATATTATAAATGTTATTGTTTGGCTTGTAGCTCTTCTTTTTTATTTGTATTGATTTATTTATATGATATTTTGGAATAGATAACAAAAATGCTCTCAACCATTCCAATAATAGTTCCTCCTTTTTGTGAAAGAAGAAAGAGAAAGAAAATTCAAATATCTCCTAGAAAAAGTAGATTTATGGTACCAATCGTATTCAAGAATGTTTTTATTCTTAATAATCGTAACGTCTAAGAAAATCAACTCTCACCTATCTCCATTGTAAATTGTAGATGAGAATAGAATGACCTGAGATTAAAGACCTGTAAAATCTCCGAAGTTCTGTCAAGAGAAGCCTTCATGACAATGTATCGTACATAGAGATATATGGAAACCTAAAGTGTTCAAGACTTTTTTTTCTAAATCTTGTACAATACAATGTCTGCAATTACTGGTGATCCCATAGGCATATCGAACTTTTGTCTATAAATGCAATTATCGAAGGAGAAATATGCAGAGTCAAAAATTAATCGTAAAATAATGAAAAATTCTTCTTTCGAAATGTTAATTTTTGAAATTGATAGACTCTCAAAAATGTATAACCAAACACATTGCTCAGAATCATTAATAATTGGAAGTGATCACACTAACCAATAATTTTGTATTCATTAAGGGCGTTCTACAATGCAAACATCTGTCACCAGTTGAAACATTTGTCACGACAAATCAATTAGAAATGTTAATGATATTTATGCTTCTGATTGGTTGTCGCGATAAACAGTTCAACTGGCAACGGTTGTTTGCAACATTGTAGAATACTCTTTAAACTGACTTTTCATATGTAACATTCTGCGGCAGCAATTCGTTGTTATTGGTTAAAAATTTTACATGAGATGAAAAATTCACTTTCAACGAAATATACATTTTGCCGCATTTCGTTGAAATTCAATCGAATGAACAATAATGAACAGCAAAGAATTCGAAGCTGAGAAAATCTGCAATATTTGCAAAAAATGTGAAAATTGAGTACATTACAATAAGTACATACAATGAGTACATTTTTATTAAGATTTCAAGTAATATTTTAAATTCTAAATAATTACCTAAAATGATAGTTGTCCAAATTGTAACTAATAGTCGCCATATAATAATATAATCACAAGTTTTTATCTTTTTAAGTTTTTCATAATAATTTTCAAGCTGAGCAAATAAAAGACATATTTGATATTGAACTTTAATACATATGCTGTTGCTGTTATTTTATTTATTCCTTTTCAGCAAATTCAGTGGAAGTAAGTTATGAAAAATTTGCATCGCATGACATTTTTGCTGCCGTAGCGTACTACACATGAAAAGGCACCTTAAGAATGCCATTAGGTCGGATTTACATCTTGACGGAAAAACGAAAAGCGGAAAAATACTGCATGTAATATTAGGTTATCGAAACAGGCGGAACAGAACGCACGAAAACGCGAAAATTTAGTAAAGTTTAGTTAATTTTATCTTCCGCATTTCCGCATTTCTGGCATTCTAAGGGTTATTCCACACGAACTTGCATAGCCGCGTAACCATATGCATAAAGAAAATTATTCAATATCATATTTCTATCATAAAGACAAACATAAAATACGATTGGATGATTTTTTTTATAAATATGTGTATGCGGCTATGCAAGTTTGTATGAAATAGCCCTAAAGCGCAAACTTTATGTTATTCCGTTGCATGGATTTGCACTCTTAGGTTCGATTGCACCAACGTCTTTGAGTTTAAGCAAGGCTTAAAACTCTCTCTCTGTCTTTGTCTCTCTTTCGTTTTAAAACGAGACAGAGAGTTTTAAGTCTTGCTTAAAGTCGAAGTAACATTAGTGCAACCAGATCTTAAGCGGGAAGCAGACTCTTACATAACGCATAACATATAAAGCATATAATTCAACCAATCAGAGTTCTTTATTTTATGGAAAGGAAGGAAACGGAGGACTTTAATTAGTTTACTTTCTTATATACTATACAAAAGTCTGTGCTCCCCGCTTAAGAGTGCAAATCCTTGCAGTGGAATAGCATAACATAGAACGAGAGCAAAATCAATCACAAACATTCCGCAGTTTTCATTACGCGGCTTTCCTTCCCCATGGAGCGGAATGAGCGGAATGAACAATAAATCCGTACATAATCTTTTAAATATTGTTTTATCATTCATTTTTTATCATCATGTATTTAAATACTGAATTAAATATGTTTCTTATTGGAAATATTGAAGATGTTAAAATTTTATGAAATTTTATGAAATATATTTTATGAAATTAGTTTTAATGTGATTTTAATAAAAGAATGACTTGTGATTGATTGCGCAAAGTCCGCGCTCATTATGCTACATCAGTGTTCTTAGACGGACCGGGTTTTTGCGTCCAATGTAGCTTCAGTAATGTACCGATCACTAATAAATCGGAAATCATTAGTCGCCTATATAAAATTTTTTTAAAAATGTTAAACATTTTAATATATTTTACATATGAATACATATATAGAAACATATTATATATATTTATATATATATATAAAATATATATGTAAAATATATTAAAGTTTTTAACATTTTCAGCCCTAAGCGACTGAAACCGGCCCATCTAACACTGCGCTACATGGGTATTGGAGGTTCACGTTTCAACAAAAGTGATGGAATATGTTTATTCCGTTCTCGACTACGGAAAAAGATATGTAAAGATTGTCTTTCTCTTGGTGGTTTAATATTTCTCTGTTCGGAACAAAGTTTTCTCTTTCTTTTTGAGTCTCTGATTGTTTATGTGATATCAGGTGTCTAAAACTAATCTAATGTTACATAGACAGGAACGCGATTCCGTATCTGTTTTACACCTACCGACAATTGTCGTTGCGCAGCTTTTTTATCATATAAAATACCTGCGCAACGACACCGACAACTATCGGTAGACGTGTAAAGACAGTTACGGAATCGCGTTCCAGGTCCAATTTGAGCTCTGGAGCCATAATGAAAAGCCATCGATGCAAGAAAATTCAATGTGGGTAATATTTCGGGAACTGGAAAGTATTGATACGCATCTAAGTGACGCTTATCAACACTTCATAGGTATTATATACTCCTAAAATTTTACTTTTTTACATTAAATTTTTTTAGTAAGTCGTTTTAGCTCTGGAGCTTAAATTGGATAAGACTGACATAGATAATCAATAGATATGTGTATACACAGTATGTGCATATGCGTATTAATAGGGTTGGCAAATAATGTGTTATTTATAAAGTCGTTACTGTTACAAGTTACTTTTTTTTGGTAACGAATATATAACGACATTATATTTTCTTCTGAGTAATTATATTTTTGAACGATAACGATTTCATTAGTTACTTTTATCGTTACTTTATTTCTAACTAAAAATGTAGTCATAGCCCTAGAAAACAGAAATAAAACATCAAGTAGCTCTCTAATGCTAGTTTCCACCAACATAGATTAACTTTAATCTTGATTCAACTTACTCTTCATCTTTTTCTAATTCTAAGGATTAGAAAAAGACAAAGAATATATTGAACCGATTAAAGTTAATCTACGTTGGTGGGCATAAATCATGTGATCACGACGCTTTTTTTTTATTGTATTCATAGTTCACACGTATAGACTAACTTAGATATAATCTTTAATTTCTTAAAATGAAATTTTTTCTGTATCATATCTCACAAATTAAATATATGTAATAGCACACCCTGTACAACTTATACAGCCTAATTGAAAGGGGTCTCGTAATTCATATTACGCGTAAACGATTAAAATTATGATAATTATGTATAGGATCTTCTTTGTAGAGAATTTCAAGAACTTTATTTTTGTTAAACACTTTTTTTTTAAATATTTTCTGATATGCGCAAAAAAGTGAATTTTTTGCATTTTTTCAAAATAGCGACCAAAATATGATCAAATGCCAAATTTTATCAGATTCGTTTTTAGCAGCCAAAAATACATGGAAAAATTTGCTGCCATTAATTTTCTAGGGCTTTTCTGTAATTCTTCTGAAGGTTTATCGTCTTTTTTTTCCATTCAACTTTGTTCATTCTGGCAGCCATTTTGATTTTCTTGATTGCGCCATTTTGATTTTCCGAAAAGGCCACGTTTTTTTTAAAAGTAAAGTCTGAAGCAATAATTTAAGTCCAAAATGAATCCCGTAGGCTCCTCTGAATTTTGGACAGAGTGACCCCATTATATGAAAAAATTAAAACTTGTAATAATAAAATGTTAAGATACTCATTTCTTTATAAAATCTAAAAAATGAAAATTTTCATAATTATTTTGACCAAATATTTCCTATTCATTTTTAATGGACACGATGTAACATAGTAAAAATAATAAGAAAATAAAAATAAAAATAAAAATAATTAATAAAAATAATAAACAGACTTTCACAAAAATAAATTATATGGAAAAATGCATGCCTTTAAAAGCCAAGCAACAGTTATAATTTCACATTATAGCGAGAAATAACATTAATTTTTATTATGTGCCATTTATATAAATAAAGACAATTTGGATAAAACAAAATGATGAGATTGTTTTAAAACTTTTGTAAAAATAGACGAAAAGTATGCTTATCCCTTGACAGTCAATAAATAATCGTAAAAAGTGATAAAAGATACATGAAGTGCTTTTATTCATTTTTATACGTAGTTTATTTTCATTTATTTATTGACTATCAAGGAGGACAAGCACAGTTTTCATTCATTTTTACAAATGTTTAAAAGCAATCTCATCATTTTGTTTTACTCAAAGTCTTTATTTATAAATGGCATGTAACAAAAATTAACGTGTCATTTCTGTCATGATTCAATATGACTATGATGACTAGTTAGGAGCTTTAAAAAAAAAATATTAGTTTTTGTCAATCTTGTTATTGAACCTTTAACTTCGTATAATATATATATTTATATTGCAGTTCTTCATTGCTTGATCATTTATTAAAAAAAATAAATTTTAAATGTCATATCTACACTATACATTTCATCTATATTTATACGCGTACAAGCATGTGCACGCACACATGTTATTTATTTTGTTTCAAAAAGATTACATAAAAAATTATATGTATAATATTTTATATTACTTCCATATTCAGTTCTTTAATTTTGTCATAATTTTTTTTATTACTTACTGACACTCAACTAAAAAAAAAAAATAAAAAAAAAATAAAAAAAAAGATAACTAAATTAACCGAATAGCACAATCACAGTTATGAAAAATTTTTACATCAAAAAGGTTTCACATGTATTTTGTCATTTATTCATAAAACGGCCGATGTTCAGTCTTTAACAATTTAGCATTAAAAGCATTTTAATATTTTCTTTAACAAAACAATAATATAAAGAAACTAATTGCTACAAATTTATTTATAAAAATTTTAAGAATTAAATTAATTCTGCTATAAATAAAATTACTATTAATTTATATAAAATAGTTAATCTATTTATGTGTAGAATGCTATTTTTATACATTTAAAAGTACATTGATTTTTCAATGTAATTTAAAAGATATATTTTACAATTTTCAATGTCAATGTTTCTTGGTATATTTTACAATGTTGTCACATTAATTTTAGTAATACAAGCAGATAATTAGAGATTGTACATGACTTAATTAAAAATACTTTAATAATAATTTTTAAATAATTGCATGAAATAAACACTATGATCTCAAATATATATAAAAAAATTTTTCTAATTTTCAAAATACTACATTTCTCACATACAATATACATTATACCTCTTCCTTTACACACACACACACACACACACACACACACACACACACACACACACACACACGCGCGCGCGCGCGCGCGCATTATACGCATATTGTACATTTTTCATTATAACATAAATATAATGCCAT
>Ga0157363_1004484_pt1 | contig 12876 bp, 10 predicted proteins | sample AttsexASBM1_FD_111477 | JGI IMG/M metagenome (GOLD analysis project Ga0157363, IMG submission 111477) | Fungus gardens microbial communities from leaf cutter ant in Ribeirão Preto, State of São Paulo, Brazil - Atta sexdens ASBM1 | ecosystem: Host-associated > Fungi > Mycelium > Unclassified ...
CAAGCCCGACAGTCAGGACATCTGTTTTGTCCCGACCGGGTCCTATGCCGAACTGGTCGAGAAGCTGCGTCCGGAAGTGCGGGGCGAGGGCGAGATCGTGGACGAGGACGGCAGGGTTCTGGGTCGTCACGAAGGCGTGGCGCGCTATACGGTCGGGCAGAGCAAGCGTCTGGGCGACATCCATACCGCAACCGGCGAGCGCCAGATGGTGACGCGCATTGATGTGCCCAAGCGGCGCATCGTGGTCGGGCCGCGTGTGCAGCTTTCGGAAGCTGACAGCCGCCGGACCGTGCATCTGCGAGACATGAACTGGCTGATTGATGCCCCTGCTGAAGGTGTGCGTTGTGGTGTGCAGATCCGTGCGCGCGAGAAGCTGCGCGAGGCTGTTGTGAAGCCATTGGAGAATGGTGGCGCACTGGTGGAACTGAACGAGGCCGCGATGCCCGCGCCCGGTCAGGCCTGTGTGCTGTATGATGGAAGCCGCGTGCTGGGCGGCGGCTTCATTACTGCGGGAGAGGCCTGATGGCGGGAATGCTGCTTCTGGGGTCGCGTCGGTATTCGTCCTGGTCCCTGCGGGGCTGGCTGGCGGTGCGGCTGGCCGGGCTGGACGTGACGGAAGAGGTCATTGCGCTCAAGGGCGGTGGCCGGACGACCGAGATTCATGTCCGCTCGCCCAACCGGATGGTGCCATATCTTCAGCATGACGGTGCGGATGTCTGGGAAAGTCTGGCGATCTGCGAATATTGCGCGGAAATCGCACCGTCCCTGTGGCCGGAAAACCGGATTGTGCGGGCTCATGCCCGTAGTATCAGCGCGCAGATGCATGCCGGTTTCCGTCCGATCCGCCAGAACTGCTCCATGGATGTTGAGCGTATTCCCGCGCCTCTGCCGGAAGTCAGCGAGGAGCTGGCGGCCGATGTGACGCTGCTGAGCCGCACACTCAAAGACGCGCTCCTGCGCTCTGGCCAGCCGACGACGTTCCTGTTCGGGGACCGGATGACGGTGGCGGACTGCATGTATGCGCCGATCGCCATTCGGATTCACACGTTTGAACTGGCAGTTGATCCGGTCGTGAAGGTCTGGGTGCGGACGATGCTCGATCATCCGCTGATGCAGGAATGGTATGCGCTGGCGGAGGCCGAACCGGCGGAGTGGCGGCTGCTTTACTGAGGCTAGTGGTGGACGAAGCCCATGCCGGTCTGGAGAGCGGTTCTGAAAACCTCTCCCCAGACGCTGCCGTTACCGCCCATGCCACCACCGCCGTGCCCGCGATCACTTTTGACTGTGTAGCCGGGGTCATCGTCGTCAGTGGCAGTTGATGCTATGTCGGCCGGTGCGTGTGAGGCGCAAGCTGCGAGGAGGAGAAAAACGGTTACGGTGCAGACCTTTTTCACGAAATCCGTTTCCTCCGGTTGCTGTTCCGCCGAAGAATGCGTGCTGCCGTAACGTCTGTCATGTCAGGAACGGTAAGGAAGCGTAAGCGTTCCGTCTTTCAAAAGAAACTTCCGGGTGCTCCGCGTAGTTAAGCAGGATGGATCTGTCCGCTGCTGGTCTGTCATGGCGTAAGTGGTTGCGGGATCAGAGATCGGGAAGGGGCAATGCGGTCATGAATTCTCTGGGGCTGTTTGCTCTGCTGCTGGCCGTGGCAACGCTGCTGGGAATCATCAATTACCGGACTCTGAAACTTCCAATGGCCATCGGAATCCTGCTGTTTTCGATGCTGATTTCTTTGGTCGTCATGCTCCTGAACCCGCTATTTCCGGGTTATGACCTCCAGCAGGTTCCTCAGAGCCTTCTGGGCACGATCAACCTGCCCCGGACATTGTTGGATGGGGCTCTGTCTTTCCTGCTGTTCGCAGGGGCGATGCAGGTCGATTTGGGAATGATCGTATCTCGCGGTAAGGCGGTCGCGGCGCTGGCGATTGTGGGAACATCGCTGGCCGTAGCACTTCTGGCGGTTCCGGTCTGGTTCATTTTTCCCGTATTCGGGCTTGCTGTGCCTTTCAGCTGGTGCGTGCTGCTGGGCGCGATGCTGGCGCCGACCGACCCGGTCTCGGTTGTGGGCATGTTGCGGCGTCTGGGGCTGCCGCCCTCGCTTCAGGCGACATTCGCGGGAGAGAGCCTGTTCAATGACGGCGTAGGGGTCGTTATTTACGGAACGATGATCGGGATGGCCACGGGAGACATCGCGTCCGTCTCTGCCAGTGATTTCATCTTGCGTTTTCTAGTCGAAGCCGTGGGAGGCGGGTTGTTCGGAGCCTTCACGGGCTGGTTGGCAGTGACGCTGTTGCGCGGGGTGGAGGATGCGCAGATCGATCTTCTGGGCTCTCTGGCACTGGCGGCGGGTACCTATAGCCTTGCGAACGGGCTGCACATGTCCGGGCCGATCGCAGTTGTGGTGGCCGGAATGAGTCTGGCCAGTAAAGCAGGGCATCGCGCCATTACGCCGCAATCCCGCGCGGAAATGGTAGGGTTCTGGAACCTGATCGACGAGATCCTGAACGCTCTGCTGTTCCTTCTGATCGGCTTTGAATTGCTGGAAATTAGGCCCCATCTGGCGCCGTTCCTGATGATGGTGGTGGCCATTCCGCTCTCGGTTTTGGTGCGCGGGGCGAGCGTTTTCCTGTGCACCATCCCCGTGCAGCTCCAACCCGGAGAGCGGGGGCGTGCGCTGGGCCTCCTGACATGGGGCGGGCTGCGGGGCGGTATTTCTGTTGCGCTTGCGCTGGGGCTACCGGCAGGGGAACTGCGCGATACGCTTCTGCCCGTGTGCTACGGGGTCGTGGTGTTCACGATTATTGTTCAGGGCCTGAGCATGGGGCGTGTGGCGCGCTGGCTGTATCCTGAGAAGCCTTCCGCAGTTGAAGTGCCTCCGGGCTGACCGAGGCGGATATTTCCGTAAAAGGTGTTCGGCAGGGTCTGTGGGTTCCGAAAGAGGGCTGTGATAGGTTCGGAAAACAGAGAATTCTGCTGGAGCATTTTACAGATGATACGTTTGAAGCATGTCACGATGGCCGCAGCTTTTGGAGCGGCGCTCGTTGCGCCGCATCTGGCCTCCGCGACGCCGCTGCCGGGCCAGACGGCCTGCTGGCAGTCGAATGTGGGCGAAGACCCACGCCCGGAAATCAGCTGTCAGACCCTGTCGCCAGAGTTTCTGCGCAAGCTGGAACATGCAACCCCGGCCCAGGTCGTCAAGCTGTTCGCAGTACCGGGGAAAGACGGCAAACCGACCTATTTCGAAGGTGTGGGCAAGATCCCGGGTTTCTATAACGGTTATGTGGAACTGGTTTACACCAAAGGCCATGTGACGAATGTGAGCGCGGTGACGACCGCTTACCAGAAGAACGGCATGGCGGGTGATGAAATGGATTTCCGCTGGGATTCCGTGAAGGGCGAATGCTCGGATTTCCCCGGCTCAACCCATCGCTGCAACGCTGCCGAATAAGATCTGAGTGTCAGTAATCGGTCCTTTCTTGCTCAAGGATGGGCGGGGAGGGTGAGCAGGCTGACGGGCGGCAAGACATGAAGCGTCGTCTTGCCGAAATACCGCATCGCGGACTGAACTTCCCACCCGGTGCCACCCGCATGATAGGTGCCTGGCTCCCAGTGCCAGTAATAGAATGCGGGTGAGGCCGTGCCTTGCGCATAGGTCATATCGGTTTCGGCTGACAGTCCGGATGCCCAGACGCGATTGTGAGCGGTTTCTTCCAGCGGAAGACCTGCAAGGGCGAGCGACAGATCGGACAGGCGCCAGCGCATTGTCCATCCTGCAAACAGTAGAAGTCCCGTCAGGGCACAGATCTGGAGACGTGTTTCTCTCTTTGGGTCGCTGGAAGATGTCTTGAATTTTTCCGATAAAACCGTGCTCAGACCTGCGGAAAGCAGCAAAACAAGAAGGACTGAAAAGTCCAGCCGGAACGCTTCATGGCGCTGGCAGCATAGAAAACCAAACGCGTAGAAGGCGGCGGCGATTGTCAGATACATCGTGCCTGCAAGTGCAATGGCGGGCGCTATGAGGGTCCGTAAGGCAGGGCGAATGTCGCAGGTCATGAAGAGTGTCGTAAAGGCGCCGGTCAGGATGATTTTTAATGCGAGTCCGCTGGTCATGGCCTGTTTTGTAAACCCGCCCCCTGAACTCATTTCGTTCGGCTGAAGGGCGATCAGCGTTTTCAGGAACGGACCAAAGGCTGCGGCAAGACTGGCTTTGATATGTCCGTGTGTGGGCGTGAATGGAAATCCACCCCCGTCCATTCTGTGGTTGAGAAGCATCTCGGCAGAAACGCAAAGTCCAACCCCGGTGGGTAAAAGCAGCCATCTGGCGCGCCCAAATGCGGCGGTACGGCGATTATATAGAAGCCCAAACCCACGCATTCCCAACCAGAGCATTCCGAAAAATACTCCCGCTTCGCTTGATGTCAGTGCAAGAGACAGCAACAGGGCTTCCGCCCGAGCAGAAAGGATCTGACTGATCTTCAGAAGGGTCAGTCCGCAGGCGGCGGCAAGGACGGGAAGATGGGCGATGGTGCCCATCGGCCAGTATAAAAAATCCGCGGACGGATGACCGAGCATGAAAATGGCGGCAACGGATACTGCAATCAGCAGTCGCGTCGAGGCAGGGGCATGACTTTGGCGCAGGAAGGGTACGAATGCGACCGCAGCGCAAAACAGCCATGTCAGGGCCAGAAAGATCCAGGCCAGCGGCTTATGTGCTGCATTGGCGACTGTTCCGTAGACAAAGATGATAATTTCGGAAAACGGACGCGGGCTCCAGTGGAGCAGTCTGTCTGACAGGAATGCCAGACCATGCTCCCGGATATTGGCAAAATAATCATATTCGTCTCCCTGCCAGACAGAAGCGGGGAGAATGGCGGCCTGCAAGGCAATGACAAGGAGCATCACGCACAGGACAACGCCATAGGCTGTCCCCATGAGGGTGGGCTCAGCGGAGCGCAAGGCTGATGATCGGGGAGGCGTCATGAGGGAGTCAGCGACAGGCGTGGCAGTGTTCTGGCGTGATGCTACGAAGATAAGCCGCAAAGTCACGGAAAACGGGGGCTCGCGGGTCCGATGCGCGCCATGTCAGACCGATCGTGCGGCGCGCTTCGGGTTCGGGAAGCGGGCGAACAGTGATGAGATCCTCGAAATCCACGCGGTTGCGCAGTGCAAGCTGGGGAATGAGGGAGAATCCTTCGCCCGCTCCGATCATGTACCACAGCATTTCAAGACTGGTGGCCAGACGCTGTTCGCCCTCGCGCGGAATGGTCGGGCAGATGGACAGGGCCTGATCGCGCAGGCAGTGTCCGTCCTCCAGAAGCAGCAGGTCCGGGCGGCCAAGCTGACTGAGGGAAAGTTTCGGTTTCTGCGCCAGTTCATGCGTGCTCGGAAACACGGCAAGAAAAGATTCCTCAAAGATCGGCGCACTTTCCAGAGCCTCTGAGGGCGCGGGCAGGGCCATCAGGGCGACGTCAAGTTCGCTGTTGCGCAGGGCATGGACCAGCGTGTCCGTCATGCTTTCGCGCAGGCGCAGGCTGAGCGCCGGATAATGCTCGCGCAGACGGGGCAGAAGGCCCGGAATATAATACGGGCCGAGCGTGGGAATGACGCCGAGCCGGAGTGCGCCTTCCATCGGGCCGGTTTGGGCGCGGGCGACTTCGAGCAGGTTGCGGGCCGCTGCGAGGACCTCCCGCCCGAGCGCGAGCAGACGCTCGCCATCAGGAGTCGGGGCGACGTGACGCCGCGAACGCTCGAAAAGTGTGACGTCCAGAAGCTGTTCGAGTTTGCGGACCTGTTCTGACAGCCCGGCCTGACTGACGCCGCAGCGTTCGGCAGCGCGGGAGAAGTTGCGCAGGTCATCGACCGCCACCACATATTCGATATCGCGCAGGGACAGGCCGGAAAGTGGAACATAGCTCATGTTCCATAAATAGGACCGAATAACATTATGGGGAAGTCCGGTTCTGCCTGTTAAAGAAAAATAACGTCGGAAAAGGCGGTTTCCTGCGGGCAGGATTCATATCATGATCGGGAGTCTTGATATCTTCATCTCATAAGTTCGGTTTTAGCGATCAGTCATATTGACAGGAACTGTTTCCTGTCCCTCTCTTTCTGTGTGACACAGAGTCCGCAACACAACACCAACCCAAGGTCAGGAGACAGTCTGATGGTACGCATCAACTCCCCGCTGAAGCCCTTCTCTACCGATGCTTTCCGCAACGGTGAGTTCCTCACGGTCACGGACTCCGACGTTCGCGGCAAATGGTCCGTTTTCTTCTTCTATCCGGCCGACTTCACGTTCGTCTGCCCGACGGAACTCGAAGACCTCGCCGACAACCAGGCCGCTTTCGACAAGCTGGGCGTGGAAATCTTCTCCGTCTCCACGGACAAGCATTTCACGCACAAGGCTTGGCACGACACGTCCCCGGCCATCGGCAAGATCCAGTACACGATGCTGGGCGACCCGACGGGTGCGATTGCACGCAACTTTGATGTGCTGATCGAAGAAGCTGGCATGGCCGATCGCGGCACGTTCCTGATCGATCCGGAAGGCAAGATCCAGTACATCGAGATCACTGCTGGTGGTGTCGGCCGCAGTGCTGCCGAACTGCTGGAGAAGATTCAGGCTGCGCAGTATGTCGCAAGCCATCCGGGCGAAGTCTGCCCGGCCAAGTGGAAGGAAGACGGCGAAACGCTGAAGCCGTCTCTCGACCTCGTCGGCAAGATCTGATCCCTCCCGGATCTGATCAGGGTGGGGCTTTCGGGCTCCACCCGCTTCCGTCTCCTGAGGGAGGCGGCTGCGCCGGACAGTCTTCCGGTTCCAAATATTCAGTCCCGTAATCCGGAGAAAAAAGATGCTTCAGGACGACCTGAAAACCCAGATGCGCGCCTATATGGAGTACCTGCGTGATGCGGTCGTGCTTGAGGCGACCCTCGGCGCGGATGCCCGTTCGGCAGAAGTGCGTGGCCTGCTGGAAGATATTGCCAGCCTGTCCCCCAAGGTGACGTTTTCGGACAAGGGGCAGGGTTCCCGTACGCCGTCATTCGTCATCCGTCGTCCGGATACGGATATTCAGGTCTGCTTTGCGGGTCTGCCGATGGGGCATGAGTTTACGTCTCTGGTTCTGGCGCTGCTTCAGGTCAGCGGCCATCCGCCGAAGATCGAGGCGGATGTGGTCGAACAGATCCGCGCGCTGGACGGGGAGTTCCATTTCGAGACGTATTTCTCGCAGTCCTGCCAGAACTGCCCGGACGTGGTGCAGGCGCTCAATGCCATGAGCGTGCTGAATCCGAAGATCCATCATACTGCTATTGATGGCGCGGATTTTCAGGAAGAAGTGGAGCGCCTCGGCATCCGCTCGGTCCCGCAGGTTTATCTGAACGGCGAGCCTTTTGCGTCTGGCCGGATGGAAGTAGCGGATATTCTGGCCAAGCTGGATACGGCTTCGGTCGCCCGTTCGGCGGAAAAGCTGAACGACATGGCGCCGTTCGATGTGCTGGTGCTTGGCGCCGGGCCTGCTGGTGATGCGGCGGCGATCTATTCCGCTCGTAAAGGCCTGCGGACCGGCCTTGTGGCGGAACGCTTTGGCGGTCAGGTCATGGATACGGCCGGGATCGAGAACTTCATTTCCGTGCAGGAAACGGAAGGGCCGAAGCTTTCAGCAGCACTTGAGGCTCATGTGCGGCAGTATGACGTCCAGATTATCGCCTCGCAGTTGGCAGCCAAGCTGATCCCGGCTGAGGACGTTGGTGGTCTGCACCAGATCGTTCTGGAAAGCGGTGCGACGCTCCGTTCGAAGACGGTCATCATCGCGACCGGCGCGCGTTGGCGGCATCTGGGGGTTCCGGGCGAGGACGAGTATCGCACGAAGGGCGTGGCCTACTGCCCGCATTGCGATGGTCCGTTCTACAAGGGACGTCCGGTTGTGGTGGCTGGCGGCGGCAATAGCGGTGTGGAAGCGGCTATCGACCTGGCAGGCATTGTCTCGCATGTCACGCTCTTGCAGCGCGGCGCGCATCTGAAAGCCGATAAGGTGTTGCAGGATAAGCTGCTGAGCCTGTCGAATGTCACAGTCCTGACCAATGCCCTGACCACCAAGATCGAAGGTGACGGCAAGGAAGTCACCAGCCTGACCTATAGCGACGGCGATGGAGGTCTGCATCACGTCAAGACGGATGGCGTGTTCATTCAGATCGGCCTGCTGCCCAACTCCGAGTGGCTGAAGGGCGCGCTGAAACTCAGCCCGTATGGCGAAATCGTCATCAACGACCACTGCGCGACATCTGTCCCTGGCGTGTTTGCAGCGGGAGACGTGACGACGGTGCCGTACAAGCAGATCGTTATTGCCATGGGTGAGGGAGCCAAGGCGTCCTTGTCCGCATTTGATTACCTGATCCGTCTGCCTGTGGCTGCAAAAGCCGGATAAGGAAAAGGGGATTGGGGATTTTCAGGGCGGGGTGTAGATTTTGATTATGCATCCTTACCTGATCCCCCTTCTCACTTTCGCGGCTGCGGCTGCCGTTTTCACGATTACGCCGGGCCTCGATACCGCCATGACGCTGCGAACCGCTACGACGTCGGGTTGGAAGGCCGGTCTGGCCGCAGTCGTGGGGATCTGTCTTGGACTTGGGATCTGGGGGCTTGCGGCGGCATTTGGCCTGACGGCCCTGCTTGCGGCATCGGAGACGGCGTTTACGATCGTCAAATGGGCCGGTGCGCTGTATCTGGCGTGGCTTGGGATCGGGCTGATCCTCCATCCCCGGACGTCCCTTGGAACAGCGGAGGCAGTACCGGTACAGGCTGATGCCCGGGCGGCCTTTCGCCGTGGGCTGCTGACAAATCTGCTCAACCCCAAGGTTGGCATTTTCTACATGACGTTCATGCCGCAGTTCATTCCGCCGCATGTGAACGTGAAGGAGTTTTCGCTCCTTCTGACGGCCATTCAGGCGCTATTGTCGTTCTCGTGGCTGGCGCTGCTTGTTGTGCTGACGGTGCCTCTCGGACGGTTTTTGTCGAGTGCGACGGTCGTGCGCCGCATGGACCGGCTGACGGGCAGTATTTTTCTGGCGTTTAGCCTCAAACTGGCGCTGAGTCGCAGAGCCTGAATTTCAGACAAAAATGGCGGGGCCGAAGCCCCGCCATTTTTTTAGGCTGAAGTCATTCCCCGCAGGACGTAGGGCAGGATGCCCCCGTTGCGGTAATAGTCCGCCTCATCGACCGTATCGACACGGCACAGCAGCGGGACATCTTGCGTGCTGCCATCCTGACGGGTGATTGTCATGGTCAGGGTCTGACGCGGCGTCAGGGTTTCGATGCCGTGAATGGCGATCGTCTCCGTTCCATCCAGCCCCAGCGTTTTTCGCGTTGTGCCAGGTTCGAAGGTCAGAGGCAGGACGCCCATGCCCACGAGGTTGGAACGGTGGATCCGTTCGAAGCTCTCGGCAATCACAGCCTTGATGCCCAGCAGGCGCGTGCCTTTCGCGGCCCAGTCCCGCGACGAGCCCATCCCGTATTCCTTGCCCCCGAACACCACGAGCGGCACGTCGTCCTGTGCATAGCGGTTGGCGGCATCATAGATGGACATTTGTGCGCCATCCGGCTGATGCAGCGTGACGCCACCTTCGGTGCCCGGTGCCATCTCGTTGCGGATGCGAATATTGGCGAAAGTCCCCCGAACCATGACGCGGTCATTGCCGCGACGTGAGCCGTAGGAATTGAAGTCCTTCACCGCAACCTGATGCTCCTGAAGATACACGCCCGCAGGAGAAGAGGCCGCAATCGCACCGGCCGGCGAGATGTGGTCGGTCGTGATGTTGTCGCCCAGCAGTGCCAGAATCTGCGCACCTGAAATGTCTTTCGTAGGTGCGGGTTCGGCCGTCAGCCCGTCGAAATAAGGCGGGTTCTGCACATAGGTCGAGCCGGGCTGCCAGTCATAGGTGGCTGAGGTTCCGGCAGAGGCCAGAGCCTGCCATTCCTCGGTGCCTTCCGTGATGTGGCTGTAACGCTCGACGAACGCTTCGCGCGTGACGGCAGAGCCGACGAGTTCTGCGATTTCGTGGTTGGTCGGCCAGATATCGCGCAAGTAGACCGGCGTGCCGTCGGGCGCATGCCCCAGAACAGCCGTTGTGATGTCCTCGCGCATCGTTCCCAGCAGCGCATAGGCGACGACAAGCGGCGGGCTTGCGAGATAATTGGCGCGCACGTTCGGCGAAATCCGGCCTTCGAAGTTGCGGTTGCCGGACAGGACGGAAGTTGCGACCAGACCATTGCCCTCGATCGCGTCCACAAGTTCTTTCGCCAGCGGGCCGGAATTGCCGATGCAGGTCGTGCAGCCATAACCGACCGTCTCAAAACCCAGCGCGTCCAGATCGGCGCTCAGATTGGCGCGATCCAGATAGTCTGTCACGACCTGCGAGCCCGGTGCGAGAGACGTTTTGACCCACGGCTTCGGCATCAGACCGAGTGCACGGGCCTTGCGGGCCACCAGTCCGGCTGCGACCAGAACGGCCGGATTGGACGTGTTGGTGCAGGATGTGATGGCGGCGATGACGATGGAACCGTGCCCGATCGCATAATCCGTGCCAGCGACGGGGGCAGTCTTGTGAATCGCGTCCGGTTTGACGCCGAGCGCTTCCGTTAGGGCTTTTTCGAAAGCCGGGGTGGCAGCGGAAAGTTCGATCCGGTCCTGCGGGCGCTTGGGGCCGGAAATGCAGGGCGTGACTGTGCCCAGATCCAGCGTCAGAATGTCCGAAAAGACTGGCTCCGGCGTTGAGGCATCGCGGAACATACCCTGCGCGCGTAGCCATGCTTCGGTCAAGGCAATGCGATGCTCGTCACGGCCAGTCTGCCGCAGATAGTCGAGCGCCAGCGCATCGACAGGGAAGAAGCCGCAGGTTGCGCCATATTCCGGCGCCATGTTTGCGATGGTCGCACGGTCCGCGACCGGCAGATGATCCAGCGCCGGGCCGAAAAACTCCACGAACTTGCCAACCACGCCCTTGGCGCGCAGCATCTGCGTGACCGTGAGGACCAGATCGGTCGCGGTCGTGCCTTCCGGCAGACGTCCGTCCATCCGAAAGCCCACGACATCGGGAATGAGCATGGAAATCGGCTGGCCGAGCATGGCGGCTTCGGCTTCGATCCCGCCAACGCCCCAGCCCAGAACGCCAAGCCCGTTGACCATGGTCGTGTGGGAATCCGTACCATACAGCGTGTCGGGGTAAGCGTAGGTGACGTCACCGACCGTGCCCGTCCAGACCACCTGAGACAGATATTCCAGATTGACCTGATGGCAGATGCCCGCTCCCGGCGGGACAACGCGGAACTGGTCGAACGCTTCCTGACCCCAGCGCAGGAACGCATAACGTTCGCCATTGCGCTCGAATTCCAGCGAAACGTTCTGCTGAAGCGCATCCTTGCGTCCGGCCACGTCCACCATGACGGAATGGTCGATGACCAGATCGACGGGCACAAGCGGATTGACCTTCTGCGGATCACCGCCGAGCGAGACGATGCCGTCGCGCATGGCGGCCAGATCGACGACGGCTGGAACGCCGGTGAAATCCTGCATCAGAATGCGCGCGGGCTTGAACGGGACTTCCTCGGTGGAGTGTGCGGCTTTCGTCCAGTCGACAATCGCCTGTGCGTCTTCAACGCGATAGGTCGTGCCATCCGTAAAACGCAGCACGTTTTCGAGCAGAACCTTCAGGCTGACGGGCAGGCGCGAAATGTCACCGAGTTTTTCAGCCGCCACAGGCAAGGAGAAATAGCGATACGAGCGCCCCTCGATCGAGAGGTCGCGCTGGCAGTCCAGAAGGTCGTGTCCAACCTGTTTCATGATGGGAATGGTCCTTGGAGGGCTGTCAGGGAATTAGTTGATGGCGCGCAGAAGGGCCTGTGTCACGTCCTGCGTGGTGGCGTTGCCGCCCAGATCGCGGGTGCGGAGGCCTTCGACCTGAAGGATCTGCTTCATGCCGGCATCGAGCCGTTCGGACAGGTCCAGCCGTCCGACATGGGCGAGCATCATGCTGCCCGCCATCATCAGAGCCAGTGGATTGGCGATGCCCTGTCCGGCAATGTCCGGCGCGGAGCCATGGACGGCTTCGAAGATGCCCATTTTTTCGCCGATATTCGCGCCCGGCGCCATACCCAAACCGCCTACGAGACCCGCCGTCAGATCGGACAGGATGTCGCCGAACAGATTGGTCGTGACGATGACGTCGTAATTCTCCGGGCGGATGACGAGTTCCATCGCGCAGGCATCAACGATACGCTCTTCCAGCGCCACGCGGCCTTCATATTCCGCGGCAACCTTGCGGCCTTCATGCAGGAACAGGCCGCTCAGGATTTTCAGGATGTTCGCCTTGTGGACGAGCGTCACCTTCTTGCGGTTGTTCTTGATGGCGTATTCGAAGGCGAAACGGACAATCCGATTGCATTCGGCGCGGGTATTGAACCCGGCGCCATAAGCCACGGCTTCGGGGTCCCCGTCCACGGCCATGTAATGCTCCATCGCGGCATACAGGCCTTCAATGTTCTCGCGGATCACGACCAGATCGACGTTTTCATACCGTCCGCCGGGAACGATCGTCTGGGTCGGGCGGACGTTGGCGTACAGATCGAACGCCTGACGCAGCGTGACGTTGATGGAGCGGAAGCCCTTGCCGACGGGGGTGGTCAGCGGACCTTTCAACACAAGTCCAGTACGGCGGATGCTGTCGAGTGTAGCCTCGGGAAGGGCGGTTCCGTGCTGCTCGAACGCGCCGACGCCTGCGCTTTGGTGGTCCCAGAGGAAGGGGGCGTCGAGGGCGTCCATGACGGTCGTGACCGACTGCATGATTTCCGGGCCAATTCCGTCACCGGCGATGAGTGTGGCGGGAATG
>Ga0157363_1004486_pt1 | contig 12874 bp, 11 predicted proteins | sample AttsexASBM1_FD_111477 | JGI IMG/M metagenome (GOLD analysis project Ga0157363, IMG submission 111477) | Fungus gardens microbial communities from leaf cutter ant in Ribeirão Preto, State of São Paulo, Brazil - Atta sexdens ASBM1 | ecosystem: Host-associated > Fungi > Mycelium > Unclassified ...
ATTACATAAACGTAGTTGTAAGATTTTGACAAATTACGATTGAATATTCTCCTCAAATTCGGCTGTAAATAATCAATTCAAATACAACTACAATTCAACTTACAATTATTTTTGTAGAATGGACTATGAAGAGAACGAGATTTTCGCATAACGCATACGCACAAAGCATTAAAAAATCGACCAATTAAAATCGAAACGAAGGATTTTAATTGGTTTCATAAATGCAAGATTTTTCTATTTCCAAGAATAGTAAATTAATAAATAAGGAAGAGATAGTAAATTAAATCGAGATTAATTTTACATTTGTGGAATCGGTCTTTAATTTGTTTATGCATAATGCATAACTCATAATGCATAAAAAAATGAATTAATCGGAGTCCTTCGTTTGCTCCCTTTTCATGAAATAAAAGATTAATCGATTAATTTTCTTATATTATGCATTATGCGTTATGCAAAGATCTATGCTTCGGCCTCAACATTTTAAAATTCCGTATGATGTACTGCGACAAAATAAGAAAATTGAGAGAGAGAGAGAGAGAGAGAGAGAGAGAGAGAATCGATTCGCGATTGCATGTATATCTACAAATCGTTCGGAGGCGCGGCTCAGTGTTCGAGAAACATCCTCGAATCATAGATATCCTCGACTCAGGGGATTCGCACCCTAGTGTCGACATCACGACAAGCCAAAGACACGGCTACGTTTTTCCAGTCAATCCTACGGGTCCGGGATTCGCCGCTCTGGGAAATCGGAGCGAGTAAAAACGCGCGGGCGTCCGACGTGGAGGGACGACGAACGGTGGCGTTTCCACGGGGAAACTTCGCCGAGGCCGAGCGGATACACGAACGAACGAACGAACGAACGGAGGGGGTTGCGTGGTGTACACAATCGAGGACGAGAGTGCACGCATCCGTAGCGTTGAAGGAGCCGAGGAACGAACGCGAACGCGAACGCGACGTCGCGTCGGTTGTTCGCTCGCTCGCTCGTTCATTCTCGGTAAGTTGGCTCGCTCCCTCGTGTTGCGTTCAGCGTTACATTACATTGCGGCGCAGTGCCGCTTCGCCGCGCCGGTAGGTGCGCTAGCGCTTATGCGCCGGGTTCGATGGTGGGGAGGGGTGGGCGCGTACCACGTGACGCGGGCAGCCAATCAGACGCGCGTATAGCCGGCGTCCGGCACATGGCGGCGCGCCGGCTTCGACAGTCGCAGTCGCAGTTCGTCGCAGTCAGTCGCAGTGGTAACACGAACGAGAGGGTAGTTGCACGCGCCTGCCTTCGAAAGGAAAGATCGCGGTGAGAGAAGAGAGGCGAGAACCGAGAGAGCGAGAGCGAGCGAGGGAGCGAGAGGTGGTGAGGATCACGATTCACGAGCGGGAAAGAGAGAAAAGAAGGGAGAGAGCGGAAACGGACGAGATTCTAGAAGCGCGCGCGCCCCTTGCCTTCGTTTTCAGTGTTTCGGTCTCGCGCGACGGATCGACTTCTTGGACGGCTGAGTCAGTTCCAGTCGGTCGAAGTGACAAGGCAGCCGAGCAACGCACGACACGAATCGTCGTCACGTCGTCCCGGTCGTCGGTAGTCGAAGAAAGAGAGAGGGAGAGGATCGCGCGACGGAGAGGAGAAGGAAGTGGAGGTGGAGAAACGAACGAACGAAAGCATCGGTCGAAGACCAAGCGACTGTACGAGTAACGAGCGTAAGAGTGGAGTGACTACGGAAACCGCTCTTCGACACGAACAACCGCATAGCACAAACTACACGCGTTCGGCGGCGGGAAGGTACAGTGGGGGAAGTATCGGGAAGGCCATTTTCGTTGCCGGTGCGCGATACGTACGACGTAGACACGAACCGGCGTGTGCCTCCCGGCACGAAGAGGAACGTGCGACTGACTACTATCACACACCGCGCCGTCGTCGCAGCCCACGTTTTCACGTTTCCACGAGAGGGGACCGGAGAGCTGATTACAGCTTGCTTGCGAGCGAAAAAGGTAACGATCAAATCGAGCCGACAACGTTCGTTATCTTCCGCGCGGTGCGTCGAATTCCTCTTTGAGTTTTTTTACGCGTCGTAAATAGTCGCAGCGTAGCGTCGCGACGCTAAGGACCATCACGCTCGACCCTAACCGGTGGGAAGTTAATCCTCGTCGCGTTATCACCATCATCGTTGTCGTCGTCGTCGTCGTCGTCGTCGTCGTCGTCGTCCTCGTTAAGGCGACGCGAATAATTCCGCTCGTTTGTTCGATAGAGAGAAGACGACGGAAGAGAGAGAAAGAGGGAGAGAGGAAAGACCGACGTGAATATACGGTGGACACTCGACAGCGCGGAGACCCTAGTGCAACGTTTTCAACCATCATCGGCGTTGTCGTTGTCAACGTCTTGTCCGGCGTCGCACGATATACGGGAATTTGTAATCGGTCGAAATGCCGACGAGTTTGTTCAGCGAGATGGACCGCGGCACGAACGGCGGCGGTGCTGGCGTCTCCTTTGAAGATCAACGCGCCCTTCAGCTTGCCTTCGAGCTGTCGATGCTCGGTATCCCGGAGGGCTCATCCGGATGCCCCGGCACCGGCAACGGCAACGGCACCACCAACGATCCGGATCCGCTACAGACCGCACCAGCTGTCTTCGAGGAGGCGCGTTCTAAGAAGAGCCAGAACATGACCGAGTGCGTGCCGGTGCCCAGCAGCGAACACGTGGCGGAGATCGTCGGCCGACAGGGTAAGTGTGTGTTTAACACTCTGTGCGAAATTTTACGTCTCTCTTTGCGCCTTTTTTTTTATCCCCGGTATTCTATCGGCTGAGGATTCATCCTTGTCAATTTTAATAGCGAGACGCACGGGTGTTTTATTCAAGATTTGAGACCGGTATTCATAATTGGTTCTCTTATCTTTAAGATCGTCTTAAGTAATATCTTAAGATGCCATTACACAACCGATCTGATCTTATAACATCTTTAGACTGTACTTAAGATAGCATCAAATACAAGAATCGTGATTATATCAATATCGATCATTCAGGTATATTAATAGGTATTAGTAAATATTCTATCGACTGAAAATGAAAAAAAAAATGTGTTATTTACTATTTTCTACTTTCTTCCTATTTAATTAATAATTATTTTTTCATTTTTCTAATATATTCTACTATTTATCTATATTTTTACATAAAATTATTTAATTAATTCATCTTTACCTTTTAATTTGATTTCATAATTTATAAATTTCTTCTGTAATGTTTAAATTATTAAATAAAAATATTTTAAGATTTACATACATTACTTAAGATGGTTTTAAAACAGAATCGATAATGAATATCGTGTTGGTATCAATATTAATATAGATTTATAATCTCTGATGTTTGTTATCGACACGTAATGTAAATTTAAAACCCATGGTGTTAAATCTGCATATTAGTGTTAATATTAACACTGTGAGATTCATAGACATTACATAATGTCAAACCGATATTTTTTAGAGTAAGGCATTAATTTCATTTGTTCCCTACGTCCATTTCTATATCAATATAGATTAACTCTAATCTTTTTTGAACTTACTTTTATTTTATCTTCTCTCTACTTTCAGAAATTAGAAAAAGATAAAGAGTAAATTTTAACGAGATTATACAATCGATCGAGATTATAGATCGATAATCTACATTGGTAAAAATAATAATAATGTAGATAATAAATATGATCGATATTTCTCGGCAGTTAAACGACACGTTTTTGCAACATGTAAATTAACTTTAATCTCAGTTCAATTTACTCTTCATTTTCTTATAATTCTTAAAATCCTGGAAAAAGATGAAGAGTTAGTTGAACCGAGAAATTAAAATTAAACTGCATTAGTAGAAACAGGTAACTGTGAGAAAGGCAACGAGGAATGACTCGAGTCTCTCCGGCAGTTTTTTTCAAAATCGCGTTGCAATGCCAATACTTGGCGTAATTTTTCTTTTTCTTTCTTTTCCTTTAAACCTCTTCTTTCGTATATTCCGGTTGGTGGAGTCGCGGGCGATTATAGCGCCACTGACAGTTCATTGGCACGACTGTAAACGCGACGCACGCTGCGGGAAACTTGATACCGGCTACGATAGAGCAATTAAACCAATTTACGTACGAATTTCATTTCGCGCGCTCGCGCGTGCGTGTGACGTGGACCGGGCGGGATCCGGGGATTCCCCCTTCCCTTTTCCCCGAACCTGTCGTAGGTCGCGGTCGTTATGGCTCCGTACTTTTTTGTTTCCTTTTTCTCCTTCCCATTTTCTCTACTATTCGTCGCCGTTCTCTCAACTACCGTAACAAAATAGTGTTTACAATTACAATTTCTATCACACGATACGACACCGTCGCGTTTGCTCGCGCGCACGCACGCTCGTAAATAAAGACGCGTTATATTCTTCTGCATTGCATGGCCGAGGACCGATGACTCTCTCTCTCTCTCTCTCTCTCTCTCTCTCTCGGTCTCAACCTTGAAGAGACTGGTCACCGTTCTGCGAAACGGCTAATTCGTCTCGCCGCTCTTCTTTCATCCATGCCGATAGTCCCTTCCCGCCTTTTTTTTTTATTTCGCCACGTCACTTTCCGAACAGAATACCAAAATGGTTGCATTTCGAACCACCGGAAATACATTGAATGGTCGATGTTAACTTTATACCTACTTTTCACCTTTTCGTGTTTAACAAGATTCCCGCAAAAAGTGAAGTCAAAAAAGTCTGTGGAAAATTGTTTTTTATTATTCGAGTAGAATTTTTTGTGTGAATTTTTTCTTTTCATCTATGAAAAAATTCACACAAATATACAAAATTTTTATTACTTAAAATTTGATATGCATATCCATACATTGACATGGATTACATGCAGAGAAATACATTCTGTATGTAAATAATAATTATTTTAAATATTTCAAAAGTTCATATCTGCAGAGCTATCGTAACATCGTAAGCATCTAATTTATTTATGTCAAATATTTTCTGAATTTCAGTCAGTTTACTTCCTTGTTCAATATTATTAAATTAAAACAAATTCGAAATTTTATACATTATATAAAATCGCTTCTTCGAGCAATTTTATAATATACTCTTATAATATACTCTTTTATAATATACTCTTCAAAAGAAAATAAATTTTTATTTCGAATAATAAAATTTTCTAAAATTTTTATAAAGTTTTTATTTTTTTTTAATTTCCTAAAATTTCTAATAAGTATATTTGAAAACCATTGTCAAGAAGATATTTTTTGTTCAAGATAATCGTTACTCAAAAGGAAGAAAATAAATTAAGTAGTCATTTTTCTTAGCATTAAAATATTATTTTTCTGTGTGCAGGGTTCAGACACAATGATAAGAATAAGGAATAAGAAACAAGAAATAACAGATTCCAATCTATCAGAAACTATGTATTCTGATGTATTTGATTTCCAATAGATTGAAATCTTCCTTATTTTCCTTTCATTGTATCTAAACCGTTAATTCTTAAGTGAATAAAAAAAAAATGATATATCATGATTAGGAAACGAAGTGTCAATAGCTTATTGCAGTTTATCCAAATCTCTCCGAAATGCCAAGCATTTCAGAATATAGATTATCGTTTAAAGCTATTTGTTTCGAAGCCTCATTAACCTTCGTAATATTTACGATACATAGCATGATCATTGTGTTTACACAATGTGATCGAAATAAGGAAGTATCACAGATCATTTACTATATAGAAAAGATACTTTTCGTAGAAATATGTTTGTTTTATCTTTTATCAAGCTGCGCAAGTGACAAGAAATCTTTCTCGTTATTGAACGTAATTCAGTTGATAGGTGAAGAGAGGGTGGGAGAACAAGGAAACACCCCCTATTGTCGAACGATGTTATGCGTCCAAGTTCGTGCGCGTCTCGCGGAATGTTTAGAAATTCAAACAACGGCGCGGCACGTGGCCTTGCCATTTAAATCTTAACGTCTGTCAGTGGATTGTATGCCGCTGAATAATCGGCGACGATCAATACCGTTCGGAGAACCAACGTACATCACCATCCCCGTGCATTCGTACACGCCGTGTATATATGTATGCAATATGCATATACATGTCTCACTAAGTTGTTTCGTGAATGGACGGATCCGCGACGCTCGCTTTTGCGAAACTTGGCGGGCGCGAGATATATAATGCATATATACGTATCAATCGATCGTAGTATTTGAAGAATAAATCGAATGAAACCGCGCCAGCAGTTTTCAGGGACGCCTCTTCCCGTTGGAGAGGAGTGCCAGGAAGGAAGCCGCATGGCTTCGCGGTCATCGTCACGACCGCAGTTGATATAATACTGACCGTGCGACATAACGTTAGAAACTTGAAACAACGTCGTGTCGCGGTTGTTTCGCGCTTGAAATTCCGCACCTCGCCTCCAGAGAGCCGCCGCCGTACGTGCTCGATTCTCCCTTCCGCTGCCCTTCCGGGTCCCTGGTGCGTATACTTTTTAATCGACCGTTTTATCGCGTGAGAACCGCCCCGCCATTCGAAGATGAACGTACAATCTTTCGTTTAGAAAATCCGGTCCAGATTTTTCATTATTATTGATTCGACCCAGCCAACCCAGCTTGGCCCCCCCCCCCCCCCCCTCCCATTCTGCAACTCGTTATGACAGTAACGATATCGTTACACTGTTGCGCAATTTTTTTATCATACAAAATATCTATTCTATGACGATATATAATAGTTGTCGTTACTGTCATAACGAGTTACGGAATCATTTCATCCTTGTTTATCAAATGACAAACAAGGACAAATAATCACGAGCGTTGTGAGCGTGAATCGGAGTCCTGGAATTGTACTTTTGAAAAACATCGTATGTACATGAAAATGTCAGAAAAATCTAGTAACGTACACTGAACAATAGTCTGGTATTCGCCACTCAATTCCTTTGGAGTGGGATTTCTCTCTAAAGAAAATTGAGTCTTGAAGCTCAATTTTCGATCTTTAAGTGTGTGAGAATCATTCTAAAAAGTTTTAGAGAGTATCAAATGTTGAGTAAAATAATTCTAATCTAATATTTGGCTAGAAACAAATAAAAAATAATTTTACTTTACTCTAAATATTTAGCAAGTATTATCAAACAATAATATAACCAACCGTTTGGTAATACTAAATATTTAGAAAAGTAAAATTATTTTGTTTAAATTAATCAAACTTTTTCAACATTTGATGACTATTACTAGTCTCTTTATTCAATGATACTGCGATAGTATTTTTCTATACTTCCGTATGCAATATCTTCGAAAAATACGGCTCCTCTGGTCGTCTGGGATTCGCAATTTGCACGAAGCCGTAAATCGCGTCGAATCGTGTTTTCGCTCGCGATGCGCTCGCGCTGCACATCCGGCGCGACCATTGATCGGCTCTTGTGAATGAAACGGTGCTACGATTGCACACCAATTCGAATTAGAGTTCTATAATAAAAGAGTTAAACCAATGAAGTAACCGATTTTTAATTGGTCTAAATCCATATAAGTCAAGCAAACACGAATTTTAAATATTGCATTTAAAAATAAAAAGAATACAAATGTTATATATGGGCATACGTTAATATTATAATCAAAGACAGTATTTTTCTTCTGACGCAATTGATACCAATAAATAGTTTGCCTCATATTTCGTATATCTTTGACAATGTCATACATGCGTATACATGACGTTAGGCATTTAATAGTAATATCCAACCTAAGTATGTGCGTTTCATTAGGCGCTCACAGCTCTTGTGAGCATCATTTAACATTTGCTAAACAAGGATGTAATGATTCCAAGAGTGTTGTGCATTATATGGAACGCAGCCATGGTAAAATTGAGTGTTATCAACGTTAATTTGTATGTGGCGGCTGAATGTGGCGGTAGACTGGCGTATCTATTATTATAGAAACACTAATTCGAGTTACTTTATGTTTTGCTCTTTTTTTCTACGTGTGAGTACTAAATAATAATTTTTCTAAGATATTTTTTGCTGAAAATTGAATGAATTCCTGTCGACGTACTGTGAGACAGAATTACATGCATATTCTGGCCTGGTTTCTCCAATACGAGATGCATTGCGTCTCGTAGATAAGCCACGATTCCTCGGCCAGGCGCGAAACCAGTTTGACATACCTGGCATGAATCATTGCCGCCCCGTAACGCGAGAGTTCTCGTGCTCGCGTGGCTGAGCGGCCTGTCGACTCTATTCCGGCGGTTTCTCTGCGAAACGCGATTGTGTCGAATCGACGATGACATCTAATGAGTTTGATACGCCGTTTCATCATGAGGATGTAGCTATTTGTTGATCATTTTCATTCGTCGTGCCTCTCTTCGCCTCTCTTCTCTTTCTCCTCGTTCTCGCATTATCTCTCTTGGTCTCTGTCCCTTGCGATTGGCCGTTGTTGTCAGTTCTCTTTCTCTATTCTCTTTCTCTTTCTCTGTCGATTATATATGTCTCTATCACTCGCTTGTAACTCTCCACTAGACCGGAAGTTGTAATGAGTGCCTCTGTCGCCAGACTCATAGCCTCGCGTCGCATCGTGGCCAACGATGACGTTACTTTGGAAATATCACGGCCGGTTATCCAGGTCGTTAGCTTGTGTACCGCGTGACTTCGAGAGGGAACTTGATTCACGAGGGGAACGAAAAAAAAAAAGGAAAAATATGTAATTGCAGCTTCCAGGAATTGTGAGAGCGCAAAGAGCGATCGTGATATCCTGACGTAGAATCATCTAATTGTTCCCTTTTGCTTTTATTCTAGTATTTCTGTATATCTTGTTTTTCAATTGTTATTTCCAATTTAGATAAACTTCAAAATTGAATGATTTATTACGTATAATATCCTTCTTTTAACCTATTATTAAAATTATATTTTTTGTTTTATGAGATTTGGAAAATTAATGTTTAAAGATAACATTTTTCAAGACCTTTTTGTGTATTGTGAAGTTCTTCTCTCTTCGTGCATTTTACGATATTTTTTGCATATTTTTTATGTATAAACCGCCTTAATAGACATTATTAAACATACTTACGTAGTCGTCGTTCTAAATTTCGGATTACAAAAAGAAACTGTTGATACAGTTGTAATGCTCTAAGCGATAAAAGTACCGAAACATGCGCGCGCGACGTATAGTGTATGCATAACGCTATGCGTAACGTTCCTCTCACAAAGCCGTGGAAATTCAAACATAAAACGAGGGAAAGAGAGATAGAAGGCGTGGCCTCCACGTATTGTTCACAAGCACGTGCCGCGTGTCGTGGTCTCGCGATCCTGCGCCACGCCGGTAAGGATTTTCTACAGAAACGGAAGATTTGTGTCACCGATGAAATCGTGTTAATGGGTTCCGCGTTGTCGTTAACGCGTGAAAAGCAGAGAGAGAGAGAGAGAGAGAGAGAGAGAGAGAGAGAGAGAGGAAGACGCGGAAGGAGAGAAACGGGCAATCCTTCGTACGGTTTTTACGACTCATTCGTGGAGATAGACCAGGAACGGTCAGGTAAGATATACCGGTTACGTACAGTAATCTCTCACACACCCGAGTTTGAAATTCTGACCTCACGTGCCGACTATGATTTACTCTCTCCTTTCGTAAAATATCGCAATCTTATCTGCGGGAATATGTATCTTAGTGAAAATGTTTGTCAAGTGACGTGGAATTTTCCCGTTATTAATTTTTATTTTTTTTTTTATTTATTAATCTGTATAAAAGTATAAAATTTACGGCATGTTTCGAATTAATTTCATTTATGTTAGTCACATGTTTATTTTGTTTTTCTATACTAAAAAATGTAATGGTCATTTATTTCACGGCTGAAGAGGAATAAGTTAAGTCGAAATGTGAGTTTTGTACTTTTATATAAATTAATAAATAATATTATCCGTCACCTTAGATTTGTTCGTTTTTAATATTTTGATCTATATTTGCTGTTGTCCATTGCTTTTGCATATCTAGATACGAACTGTAACAAAAATAATCTTTTATGTATTGTACTATTTTATTTATTTTAGACAGAGATTCCTTTGTAACTTTTTTTTTATGCGACACGTTAGCATTGACTGAATGACTAATACAAGGTAAGAGTTAATATTTAAGACGGAAGTGTCGGATTTCCTCGAATTTTACCTGCTATTCAACCGGCAGATGTATAACTTTGGGTTGGGTTTTTCTTTGATCCTCTTTCGCATTCTCTGTTTTCACACTAATCGCCGAGTGAAAAGGGAAACTTTCTTATATTTTCTAGATAATCGCGCGACTAACGACCGAGAACGCAGCTAGGCTCGTTTGCATTAATGAAGAGTGCCGACAAGTGCTTGCGTTCCGATTTCTTCGGCCACTGTGTCAGTCACATCGGCATAGGGAGATTTAATCTGAATTAATGTCATCATTTAATAGAAGTTAATACTCGTTTTTTTTTTTCTTTTTTTTTCTTTTAAGTGCAGCTTCTTTTTCGAGGAGGGGTGGGAGAGTTGCCCGTGCATGCGCATAGAAACGTGTACACCGTATGCACCTCGACACACCCCATGTGCATCGCGGTTATTTTCAAAAGCCCTCCGATCCGGCTGGCCGCAGAAATGATGGCAAAATGAAGCGTTTCCGGCCGTGAAAGCAGAAACTTCATTCGGGAGAAAGGGCTGGCTTACGCGAATATTATTACGCGCGTGTTTTCGGCCGCACGGACGCCGATATTTTGTTACGTGGCCTGACTGTCCGAAATCCGGTCTCTCTCTCTCTTTCTCATGATTTTATTTACGAGAACGCGTCAGTCCATTCGTCTGTCCGTCTGTCCTCTCGTCGCTTCGTTCTTTCCAGTTCAATTTGCGGGCGAAGATGTCGAAACTTCCCGCGCTTTCTCCACCGAACCTTATGTATTGGCCGACCTGCTTCTTCTCTTCAAACATGAAGTCTCTTGCTCACTTGAATTTGTCTCGCTCGATCGATACTTGAAACTTAATCTTGCGATTAGTTACCCAATCGATCGTAATTTATTTTAAAATATTTTTGAAATATTTTTCCTACTAAAATCAAAGTAAGGTGAGATAGCCGTCCAAAAATTAAAATTACAAGGTTCACTAAATTTCGTTAGAACCTAATCTTAGTTTAATTACTAATGAAGAGGAATAACGAGATAGTTCTCCGGTTATTACTCAGTCACTTTATTACAGTCTTTTATTACAGTCAGATATAATAGCGTGACAGAAAATTATGTTAGACTTTCGAGAGCAGTTTTCAAGATCATCGGATGCATACGCGGCCGATTTCGAGGCGCAACAGCGGCCTGAAATTTGTTTTTTCACCGCAGGCTCCGGCTCTTCTCTCGTATCTCGCACAAAAAGATGGACCGAACGCGCAATGCCGCGGCACATTTCGAGAATGGAAGTCCCTCGGAAGAAAAAACGAGAAATTGCTCGGCAGAGCGATGGCCAGGCCAGGGTGGCGTAGTGGTGGTGATGGTGGTGCCGGTACTGCTGGTGCCGCTGCGCCGGTGTCGGTGGTGATGATGGTGGTGGTGGTGGTGGTTGTTGATGCCTTTGTTGGTCTCCGAAGCAGCTGCCGACCCACACCGGGCCTTTCCGTTCTCATGCTCGAAACTCGATCGACACTCGACCCGCGGGAACAAGCGAGAAAGATAGAGAAAGAAAGGAACACGATAGGTAGGTCGAAGAGGAAACGTTGGTCGTACGCGGCGATGAGAGAGATCGAGATCGAGAGAGTAGTGCAGTAGGAGAGATTAAGAGGGAAAGAGATATAGAGAGACAGAAGGAGAAACATCGGCTGCTGCCGGCACGAATTTGTTTGAGAACCGCTGTGAGTTTCGACGTGTTGCCTCCGTCTAGCAGATGTTTATGGCGCATTGCCTGAAATGAGCGGTTTTTCTCGTTTTCTATTTATTTTGTCTGCCATGTGTGCGCGGATTACCCTCCGGACTTACCGACTGGAGGTCCTCTCTTGTCTACTGAACTTCCCTCCGGGATCCTTGATCAAGATGAAATTTTCTTCTCGTTGAGCTTCCTTGCGAGAAAACTGTTGAAATTGTCTCTCGAGTGGCTTGAAACGTTTTAGAAAATATTTTCGAATTCTGACTACAATTCAATAGAATACAATTCAATAGAATTGTTATATCATAACATGCTTATTAATACACCAAAAGGGTATCGGCTGTCACCGATACTCTTTGGTGTATTAATAAGCATGTTATACCCTTTGGTGTATTATTAATGACAGTTGCAATATTGTTAAATAAGTACTTTGTACTGATTTAATAATAATATAAAACGATTATCGGAATTTATGCAGAACGATGCGATAAAGAAATTTTATTGCCGTTAATTATGCAATTCGTATAATGTAATTGCCATCGTTGAGGATTTGATCGACACGAATGCGTCACGTGAGGCATTCAGTATATATTTTAATAGGGTGTGTACGCGGTTATTCGTATACAGGATTGCGTGTTTACACGCAAAATATTGTATAATAATCTATATGTACGTGTATATGATATAAACTGTGTTTAACGTGTTATGGACCATTGAAACTTATGTTCCTTGTCTTTACACTGGAGACTACACTTCTATCTTGCTCGTATATTTTCATTTGTCAATAAACTCAGGTGTATTAACATTCATAAAGCTTAATTCCTTCTTTTTGTATTGCTTTATTCAATTTGTAATAATTTACATATTTTACCTTACTCTTATATAAGGTCTGTTTTCTGCTTGCTAAATTAGTATATACTTTTGGAATTTTAAGTGAAATAGATTCATGTTCGATTAGATATTTGGTGAAAGCAAGAAAGAATTTTAGTGCGTTTTAATGCAGGAATAAAAAAACAGACTTATTGTTTATACGTGAATATTCATGTAAACGTGATTTTGAAATATACGGTCCTAATCAGTCATA
>Ga0157363_1004488_pt1 | contig 12870 bp, 10 predicted proteins | sample AttsexASBM1_FD_111477 | JGI IMG/M metagenome (GOLD analysis project Ga0157363, IMG submission 111477) | Fungus gardens microbial communities from leaf cutter ant in Ribeirão Preto, State of São Paulo, Brazil - Atta sexdens ASBM1 | ecosystem: Host-associated > Fungi > Mycelium > Unclassified ...
GCCCTGGATGGTAAAGGGAATACCGATCAGTTCTCACTGGATAAGTTACGGGTGTCAGCATTACAGGGTAATGTTGATCTTCATGCGCTGGTGGACTGGACCAAAGCGATTAGCTGGAACAGCCAGCTGACACTGAGTGGCATTAATACTGCTAAACAGTATCCGGACTGGCCGGCGAAACTTGACGGTAGTATGACGACCCGCGGCAGTCTGTATGGCGGTAGCTGGCAGGTTCGGGTGCCATCAGTCTCACTGACCGGTAATGTGAAACAGAATGCGGTAAACGTAAAGGGTTCGCTTTACGGCAACAGTTATAACCAGTGGAATATCCCGGGGATCAGCCTGTTGCTGGGGCAAAACCGGCTGGATGTGAAAGGTACTCTGGCCGATAAAATTAACCTTGATGCCACTATCGATGCCTCACACCTTAACAATGCTCTGCCAGGACTGGGTGGAGTAGTGACAGGAGCAATTAATGCCCGCGGTACGCTGCAACAGCCGGAACTGCAAGCCGATCTTAATGGCCGTGGTCTGCGTTGGCAGCAACTGAGTATCGGCAGTTTTAGCCTGAAAGGGAATGTCAGTTCGGCACAGCAAATTGCCGGAAAGCTGGCATTACGTGTTTCGCAGTTACAACAGGCGGCATTAAAAATTAGCAGTATTGTGCTCGATGCCAGTGGTAGCGAAAAACAGCACCAACTGAAACTCACGGTGGCAGGCGAACCGGTGTCGGGTCAATTGCAACTAAACGGTAGTTTTGACCGGCAGACCCAACGCTGGCAGGGCGCTCTCAGCAATACACGGTTCGACACACCGGTGGGAGAGTGGCGGCTGAGTAAGGCCGTCAGCCTGGATTATAAAAATGTGCAGAAAACCATTACGGTGGGTACCCATTGCTGGCTGAATCCGAATGCGCAGATTTGTATTCCGGAACCGGTAGTCGCGGGTGCTGACGGGCATGCACGCATTCAACTGAGTCGCTTCGATTTAGCGATGCTTAAGCCAGTATTACCGGCAGATACCCAACTTAAAGGGGTATTCAGTGGTGACGCCCGGGTGAACTGGACGGCGGCCGGTGGTTTGCCCACCGGTAATGTCACCCTGACCGGTAAAGGCGTTGAGGTAAAACAGAATGTTCAGGGCAATATTTTACCGATAGCCTTTGATGTTTTAAACCTGAAAGCCTCACTGGTAGGGGGGAAAGCCCAACTGGGATGGCTGGTGAAGATTGCCAATAATGGGCAACTGGACGGCAACATTCTGATTAATGATCCACAGAAGGTGCGTAACCTCAGTGGTACGGTCAATATTACTAACCTGTCACTGGCAATGTTTAATCCGGCCCTGGCGAAAGGAGAACAGATTAAGGGGATGCTGAATAGTCAGTTGCGACTGGCCGGTAATCTGCAAAATCCACGGGTATTCGGCCAGACGGCCTTAACTGACATGGTGCTAAGCGGCAATTTTATGCCGGTAGAGATGACCGCAGCAAACCTGAAACTGATATTCTCCGGAGTCAGCTCGACCCTGCAGGGGCAGATCCAGACACGACAGGGTTCTCTGAATCTGACAGGTAATGCCGACTGGGCTCAGCTGGATAACTGGCGCGCGCGGATCGCCGCCAAAGGTGAAAAAATCCGGGTGACTGTCCCGCCGATGGTCCGGATGGATGTCTCGCCGGATCTGGTATTTGAGGCCACGCCATCGGCCTTCAACCTGGACGGTAAAGTGGATGTCCCTTGGGCAAGAATTACCGTACAACAGGTCCCGGAGAGTGCTGTAGGTGTTTCTTCTGATGAAGTGATGCTGGATGATAATCTGAAGCCGATTCAGCCTAAAACCGCATCAATCCCGATAAACAGTAATTTAATCATACATGTAGGGGATAATGTTCGGCTGTCTGCTTTTGGTCTGAATGCCCGTCTGACCGGGGATTTAAAAGTAATACAGGATAAGAATGGACTAGGACTGAATGGACAGATTAATATCCCGTCAGGACGCTTCCATGCATATGGTCAGGATCTGCTGGTACGCAAAGGACAGTTACAGTTCTCCGGTCCGCCGGATCAGCCGTATGTCAATCTGGAAGCTATCCGCAACCCTGATGCGACAGAAGATAGTGTGACCGCGGGAATTCGTGTGACTGGTCTGGCTGATGAACCTAAAGTTGAAGTGTTCTCCGACCCGACGATGTCTCAACAGGAAGCGCTGTCTTACTTATTACGCGGGCAAGGACTTGGCAGTGACGGTGACAGCAATGCACTGACATCGGCACTGGTTGGGTTAGGGGTTGCTCAAAGTGGTCAGGTCATGGGCAAAATCGGCGAAACCTTCGGTGTGAGTAATCTTTCTCTCGATACCGCAGGGGTCGGTGATAGTCAGCAGGTGCAGGTCAGCGGTTATGTCCTGCCAGGGCTACAGGTGAAATATGGTGTCGGATTATTTGATTCTCTGGCAACCTTGACACTACGCTACCGGCTGATGCCTAAACTCTATTTGGAAGCGGTGTCTGGTGTCGATCAGGCGCTCGATTTGCTTTATCAGTTTGAGTTTTAGCAATGCGAATAATCGTCTATGGCAGTTTAAGGCGCAAACAAGGAAACAGTCATTGGATGACCAATGCGCAGTGGTTAGGAGATTATCAGGTCGAAGGTTACGATCTGTATAATCTCGGCCTTTATCCTGGCGTGGTTGCCGGGCAGGGAAGTGTTTATTGTGAAGTGTATCGGATTGATGCCACGACACTTGGTGAGCTGGATGCGTTACGTACCAGGGGGGGAGAGTACAAGCGTCAGTTACTGTCCACACCCTACGGTACTGCATGGATGTATATCTATCAGCGTCCGGTGGCGGGTCGTCTGCAGATTAAGAGCGGCGACTGGCTAAAAAGGGATGAAGAGTTGTCATAAATAAAAAACGCCGTCTGAGACAGACGGCGTTTTTTTATCCGCAAGGCAGCAGATTACTTCTTCGCACGTTCAAAAGAAGAGACGATTTCCGCTTTCGCTGCAGCCGCATCGGCCCATCCGTCAACTTTTACCCACTTACCTTTTTCCAGATCTTTATAGTGCTCAAAGAAATGGGTGATCTGCGCACGCAGTAACTCCGGTAAATCGGTCACATCTTTCACGTGATCGTATTCTTTGGTCAATTTGCTGTGTGGAACAGCAACGACTTTTGCATCTTCACCGGATTCGTCGGTCATTTTCAGTACACCGACCGGACGGCAACGGATCACTGAGCCATGCTCTAACGGGTAAGGTGTAGGAACCAGAACGTCTACCGGGTCACCATCCAGTGACAGGGTATTATTGATGTAACCGTAGTTACATGGGTAGAACATGGCGGTAGACATGAAACGGTCAACAAACAGGGCGCCTGATGCTTTATCAACTTCATATTTGATCGGGTCAGCGTTTGCCGGGATTTCAATGATTACATAAATATCTTCTGGCAGATCTTTTCCTGCCTCAACCAGGTTCAGACTCATCGTTTAATTCCTTCAATGACATCAATTAAGTGCCCGGTATTATAGCTAACTGACAGTGAAAGTATTGCCTATTTTTCTGCTTTCAGAGTGATCCGCCCAGTGCTTTATGCGAAAAGACACCCTGTACAAAGCGCTGCCGGATACCTCAGCTTCTCCGGTCACTCAGCATTGGCTCATAAAGCAGGTAAAGGATTGGTGGCCGGGGACGATAAACAGAGTATTCCTCCCCGCAAACCTGTTAAGGAATGGGTTGTTATGCTGTTTAAATTGTCCCTGCGCAGCGGATTGCTGATTATTCTGATACTGATGGCGGCTCTGCTGATGGTGGTCAGTGCCACCGGGTTCTTCGCGCTGAATGCGGCAGACCACTCACTGACCGAAATTAACCGTATCCATGAAAATGAACTGGCCAGCCTTTATCAGAGTAACAGTGATCTTTTGCATGGACGTTCGTTGGCCGCGCTGGCCGCCCGTAAAGCGGAACTGGGCGACAACCCTGCGGCCGCAAAATATTTGCAGGATGTGAAAACGGCGGTCGCCAATTCCCGGTCGCATATGAGCATGTTCCTGAAAGCGGGGACTGTCACCCTGAAAGGTCAGGAAATGGCAGAAGATGTTGCCCTGAGCTTTCAGGCCTATATGGATCAGGCCATACTGCCGATGGTGGATGAACTACAACGTGGTGACCTGGCTGGTTATTACCAGAGCATAGAAAAATTTCCGGCGTTGATGGCTGCGTTTAGCCAGTCAGTGCAGAATTTTAACCGTTATGCCACTGATGTTGCGCAGCAGCAGTTTGTCCTGGCGGGAGACCGTAAATGGCGTATGGACGTGTTACTGATTTTTTGTTCGGTGATAGCTGCCGGAACTATGGTGGTCAGTTGGCGTATTTTACGTAAAGCATTACTGACGCCATTGTTTCTGGTGCGCGAGCATCTGACACTGATTGCGGACGGAGACCTGACCCGAACAGTCCCTTTGACCGGGAGTAAAGACCTGCATGTGGTGATGAGCACGTTGCAACATATGCAGAACTCGCTGACCCATTCAGTACAACAGGTCTCGGGAGCCAGCGTTCAGATTGACCTCGGCTGTCGGGAACTAGGGGCCGGGATTGTTAATCTTTCGCAGCGGACGGAGGAGTCTGCGGCTTCTCTGGAACAGACCGCAGCGAGTATGGAACAGATCACAGCCACTGTGCGGTTAAATGCCGGCAATGCGCATCAGGCCCATCAGTTAGCTACCCGCGTATCTGAAACGGCTCACCGTGGGGCGGATGTGGTGAATCAGGTGGTGGTTAAAATGCAGGATATCACCCAGAGCTCGCAGAAAATCGGCGATATTCTGGGCATGATTGATGATATTGCCTTTCAGACCAATATACTGGCGCTTAACGCCTCGGTAGAGGCGGCCCGCGCCGGCGAGCAGGGCAGAGGATTTTCGGTAGTTGCCAATGAAGTCCGGAGCCTGGCACAGCGCAGCGCGAATGCAGCTAAAGAGATCAGACAGTTGATTGTGGCTTCACAATCCCAGGTCGCGGATGGCAGCAGGATGGCCAGCCGTGCCGGCACAGCAATGAATGAAATTTATTCCGAAGTATCGCAGGTCAGTGTACTGATGAAAGAGATTTCGGTAGCTTCAGATGAGCAGAGCCGTGGGATTGAGCAGATTAATGTTGCGGTAACACAGATGGATGAGGTCGCCCAGCAAAATGCGGCGTTGGTGGAACAGGCCACATCAGCCACTCAGGCGCTCGAAGAACAAAGTGCGCGATTACAGCAAACGGTGACGGCATTCAGGCTGACGGCCTGACAAAAGATTCACCCACAGTGGTCGCGTTCTGTGGGTGAATACCGCAGATTAGTTCGCGTTGTCGTCCGGATTATCACGGATTAAACGTTCAACATCATCCACCATCGCCGTATTGCCGACAAAGAACGGGCTACGCTGATGGATAGTCTGTGGTTTGAGTTCCAGGATACGATTAACACCGTCGCTGGCTTTACCACCCGCCTGCTCCGCCAGGAAAGCCATTGGGTTGCATTCATACAGCAGACGCAATTTCCCTGTCGGATAACTGGCGGTGCTTGGGTACAGATAGATACCGCCTTTCAGCAGGTTACGGTGAAAGTCTGCCACCAGAGAACCAATGTAACGTGAAGTGTAAGGACGATGAGTCTCTTTATCTTCCTGCTGGCAGTACTTCAGGTACTTCTTCACGCCGTTAGGGAAGCGAGAATAGTAACCTTCATTAATTGAATAGGTGGCACCATAGGCCGGGAAGGTCATACGTTCCTGGCTCAGACAGAACAGGCCGAGTGAAGGATCATAAGTGAAGGCATGCACGCCGTGACCGGTAGTGTAAACCAGCATCGTGGAAGAACCGTAGACCACATAACCGGCGGCAACCTGCTCAGTGCCGGGTTGCATAAAGTCTTCTTCGGTGACCGGAGTACCAACCGGGGTGATGCGGTGATAAATAGAGAAAATAGTACCGACCGAAACGTTAACGTCGATATTCGATGAACCGTCCAGTGGGTCCATCAGTACCACGTATTTACCGTTCTCCACGCCTTCAAAAATAACAAACTCATCTTCTTCTTCAGAGGCGATACCGGCGACTATGCCACGGGCTTTTAGTGCAGATTTCAGCTTTTCGTTGGCAAACAGGTCGAGCTTCATCTGCTGCTCACCCTGAACGGTTTCGACGCCGTTAGCACCCAGAATATCCACCAGGCCTGCTTTGTTGATGTCGCGATGAATCACTTTCGCGCCAAGTTTGATTGCTGAAATCAGTGCAGTTAACTCACCGGTAGCGTGCGGAAAGTCATTCTGCTTCTCAACAATAAATTCACCCAATGTTTTCATAACAATTCTCTGGAAAGGTTAATTAATGAATTACCCGATATTAACACTATTGCAAACTTAACGGGCGTGAATAACTTAATCAATCATCCTATTTCTTAGTTATCAGCTCTGGCGTTACACTGTACAGTAACTTTTGGGCAATGGATCAGTTTATGCGCATTCACATTCTGGGTATTTGTGGCACCTTTATGGGCGGGCTGGCAATTCTGGCACGCTCGTTGGGGCACGAAGTGACAGGTTCCGACAGCAATGTTTACCCGCCGATGAGTACTCTGCTGGAAAAACAGGGTATTGAACTTACTCAGGGCTATGACCCTCAGCAACTGCAACCCGCACCGGATCTGGTGATTATCGGGAATGCCATGGGCAGGGGAAATCCCTGTGTTGAGGCTGTACTGGAAAAAAATCTTCCCTTTATGTCCGGCCCGCAGTGGTTGCATGATTTTGTTCTACGGGATCGCTGGGTGCTGGCCGTGGCCGGAACTCATGGAAAAACGACCACTTCCGGAATGCTGGCATGGATCCTGGATGCCTGCGGCCTGGCGCCCGGTTTTGTGATTGGTGGCGTGCCCGGCAACTTTGATGTGTCCGCCCGGCTGGGGGACAGCCCGTTCTTCGTTATTGAAGCGGATGAATATGACAGCGCATTTTTCGACAAACGTTCAAAGTTTGTCCATTACTGCCCGCGGACACTGATCCTGAATAACCTGGAGTTTGATCATGCCGATATTTTTGATGATCTGCGGGCGATTCAGCGCCAGTTTCATCATCTGGTGCGTATTGTGCCAGGCCTCGGAAAAATTATCTGGCCAGAACAGGACAGCAATCTGCGTCAGGTGATTCAGATGGGGTGCTGGAGTGAGCAGGAAACGCTCGGCGAAAACGGACACTGGCGGGCGCAAAAGCGCAATGCAGATGCTTCTCACTGGGAAGTGCTGTTCGATGGACAGCCGGTGGCTGAGGTGAACTGGTCGCTGGTGGGTGAGCATAATATGCATAATGGGCTGATGGCCATGGCTGCCGCGCGGCATGTGGGTGTCACTCCCCGGGATGCCGCCGCTGCCCTCAATAATTTTATTAATGCCCGTCGTCGTCTGGAATGGCGCGGTAAGTTCAATGACGTTGATGTGTATGATGATTTTGCTCATCACCCGACAGCCATTCTGGCGACATTGTCGGCATTACGCAGCAAACTGGGAGGCAAAGCCCGGATTCTGGCCGTGCTTGAGCCCCGGTCAAACACCATGAAACTGGGTATCAGTAAAAATGATCTGGCACCATCACTGGCCAGGGCGGATCAGGTCTTCCTGTTCCAGCCGCCCCACATTTCATGGCAGGTGTCTGAAGTGGCTGAAGCCTGCATGCAACCGGCACACTGGAGTGCCGATATCGATACTCTGGTTGAAATGATTGCCCGGGAAGCGCAGCCAGGCGATACCATACTGGTGATGAGTAACGGCGGCTTTGAAGGTATTCATCAAAAACTACAACAGCGGCTGGAAAAACTCAGCTGATCCGCCGGCAGGGCGATACTTTCGCCCTGCCGGAACCATTATCAGGCTTCTGCCAGTTCACGCAGGTACTGAAAAATCAGTCGTGCGGATTTTGGTGGCTTATTGGCGGATTTTTCTTTCTGAGCATTACGGATAAAGCTACGCAACTGCTGACGATCAGCCTCCGGATAAAGATTAATGACTTCGGCGATGGCATCATCACCCTGCTCAATTAAACGGTCACGGATGGCTTCCAGTTTATGGAACAGTGCTACCTGCTGGTTATGGCGGTTTTTAAGCTTATCTAACGCCTGACGTAACGGTTCGACGTCACGTGAACGTAATAATTTACCGATGAGTTGTAACTGACGGCGACGGGCTTCTTTTTTGATACGTTGTGCCAGTTCAATGGCATCACGCAATTGCTCATCCAGCGGAATGCGTTCCAGCTCGTTTTTGCTCAGGTCAATCAGTTCGGCACCGAGGCGTTTAAGCTCTTCGGCATCGCGTTTTATCTCACTTTTACTGACCCAGATAATCTCATCATCTTCATCTTCCTGCGGGTCTGGCTCGTTGTCGAGCCACTCTTCTGGCTGTCTGGTCATTATTGGGCTCCTGAAAAAAGAGGCTAATGCTAACAGGTTACAGGGCGACTGCGAAATTGTTCTCTGACTCTGATAGACTGAATATCTTCATACATAAGAGTAGACGGCGGATCGATGAACGTATCAACTCAGGTTGCAGAACAACGTAAACAGCTGGAACAGGCAGTGTCTCATGCACTGGAACTGGCCAAAACCAGTGCGGATGGTGCAGAGGTCGCGGTAAGCAAAACCACCGGCATCAGTGTCAGTACCCGTTATGGCGAAGTGGAAAATGTTGAATTCAACAGTGATGGTGCATTAGGTATCACCGTCTATCTGCAACAGCGTAAAGGCAGTGCCTCTTCAACTGACCTGAGTCCGGAGGCTATCCAGCGTACAGTTCAGGCAGCAGTAGATATTGCCCGCTATACCTCGCCGGACCCTTATGCCGGGGTTGCCGAAAAAGATTTACTGGCCTGGGATGCACCGGAGTTAGATCTTTTCCACCCGCTGGATATCGAAGTCGATCGTGCCATCGAGCTGGCGGCTGAAGCCGAACAGTTTGCCCTGCAGGCAGACAAACGAATTGTAAATACCGAAGGCGGTAGCCTGAACAGCCACGCCAGTATCCGGGTGTTTGGTAACAGTCACGGCCTGCTAAACAGCTATTGCAGCAGTCGGCATGGTATCTCTGCCAGTGTGATTGCTGAGCAGGATGGCCATATGGAACGTAACTACGCTTATACGGCTTCCCGTGATTTTGCTGATCTGCAGTCTGCACAGTGGGTGGGTGAAGAGTGCGCGCGTCGCACACTGGCACGGCTGGCACCGAGAAAGCTTTCCACGAGGGAAGCGCCGGTGATTTTTGCCTCTGAAGTGGCGACCGGACTGTTTGGCCATCTGGTCGGAGCGATCAGTGGCGGAAATGTTTATCGCAAGTCTACTTTTCTGCTGGATTCCCTGGGTAAACAAATTTTTCCTGACTGGCTGACCATTGAAGAGCGGCCGCATCTGCTGAAAGGTGTGGCGTCTACCCCGTTCGACAGTGAAGGAGTGCGTACCCTTGACCGGACGATTATCGATCGCGGTGTATTACAGGACTGGTTACTGACCAGTTATTCGGCCCGTAAACTCGGTTTACACAGCACCGGGCATGCCGGGGGTATTCATAACTGGCGGATTGCCGGTCAGGGCAGTTCTTTCAGTGAATTGCTGAAACAGATGGGCACCGGACTGGTGGTCACGGAACTGATGGGCCAGGGTGTCAGCGCGATTACCGGTGATTATTCACGCGGAGCGTCAGGGTTCTGGGTCGAAAATGGAGAGATCCAGTATCCGGTCAGCGAGATTACTATCGCCGGGAACCTGAAAGATATGTGGCAGAACATGGTCACTGTCGGGGATGACATCGAAACCCGCAGTAATATTCAGTGCGGTTCGGTGTTGTTATCCGGGATGAAAATTGCCGGCCAGTAGCGCGGTGATACCCTGAGGGCTCCGGTGACAATCATAATTATGCCGGGCCTTGAATATTCACATTAAGGAGTGAGCAATGCATAAATCGTTGAAAACAGCACTCTCTGCTGCGTTACTGCTTTCCTGCGCCACAGCCTATGCCTTACCGCTGGAACAGGATATGGACATTTTAGGTACCGAACTGGCGACGGTACAGAGCACCGGGAGTGCCGCAGAGATGCAACAGGCTTTGCAGAAGATGCACGATGCTGCGGAAGATGCAAAGAAATCGACCCCCTATAAACTGCAGGGTCAGGCCGCTGACAGTGAGGGGATAAAAGAATACCACGCCGGGTTGGATCAGCTGATTGCCCAGATAGCGGTGGTGGATAAACTGGCTGCTGCCAATAAATTACCGGAAGCCAAAGCAGAAGCCAAAAAGCTGGGTGATATCCGTAATCAGAATCACAAAAAGTTTCGCTAGATAACATCCGCCAGCACTATCCTGTCGGGACAGTGCTGGCAGTTATCAGCGCAATTCCGGATCGGGCAGAGAACGGAGTAATGCCTGCCAGTGTTTACGGGTAATCGGGTCGTTACCGTCACGGAAACGGGACGATTGCTGACGAACCTTATCAATCGCGTCCTGCGGCGCCAGTAAAATATTTTCCCGTCCACCGGCCAGGGCGGCTATCTGAATATTACAGGCCCGTTCCAGCATATGCAGATGGCGAAATGCCTGAGCAATGTTTGTACCCGCCGCCAGTAAACCATGATTACGCAGGATCATCACATCACTGTCTCCTAAATCACGGACCAACCGTTGTTGTTCGTCCAGATCGAGAGCAATACCTTCATATTCGTGGTAGGTGATGCGTGAGTAAAAACCCAGCGCATGTTGTGAAATGGGCAGTAAGCCTTCGCGCTGTGCCGATACGGCGACCCCATCGCGGGTATGGGTATGCAGAATGGCTTTCAGATCAGGACGGGCTTCATGAATAGCGCCATGAATAACATAACCCGCTTCATTAATTCCGAGCCCTGTCGGGTCATCGATAATATTGCCGCGCACATCGATTTTAATCAGACTTTCCGGGGTAATCTCTTCAAATAACAGACCGTAGGGGTTAATCAGGAAATGTTCTTCCTTCCCCGGTACCCGCGCCGAAAAGTGGGTGTAAATATGGTCGGTGAGCTTCAGTTGTGCGGCCAGCCGGTAGGCGCGGGATAAATCCAGCCGCACGGCATATTCTTCAGCAGACCAGGGATGTGCCGCAAGGGTGCTGTGACGAGCTAAAGTGTCTGTACTCATAAGGATTCCTGTCGATAAGTTACCAGTCGGTCCCCTGGCCCAGCAGGGCCAGAATTTCCTGACGTTGTTTCACCAGCAAAGGAGCATCACGATGGCGCGGGAAAGGCGCCGGATTATGAAATTCCGCGAGAATACGGGCAGGACGTGGTGAAAACACCACCACCCGATGACTGAGCAGCAAAGCTTCTTCAATATCGTGGGTGACCAGCACGCTGGTATACCCCTGGCTTTGCCACAGGGTGATCAATTCGCTTTGCATCCGGATTCGTGTCAGTGAATCCAGTTTGCCCAGCGGTTCATCCAGTAGCAGCAACCGTGGTTCATTCAGCAAGGCTCTGGCCAGCGCAGCACGCTGTGCCATGCCTCCGGAAAGTTGTGCCGGCCAGGCATGAGTAAACTCCTGTAATCCGATACGGGAAATCAGTTGATCGGCTTTTGGCTGCTGGTCTTTAAGTTTTCTGGCCTGCGGGCCAAGCAGAACGTTCTGTCGGACTGTCAGCCACGGGTAAAGCGTCGGATCCTGAAATACCAGAATCCGGTCAGGGCCTGGCGCGGTCACCGGCTGGTTATCTGCCAGCAACTGTCCTTGTTGTAGTGGTTCCAGGCCAGCCAGCAGGCGTAGCAGGGTAGATTTACCACAGCCTGAAGGACCGAGCAGCGCGACACTCTCGCCTGGTTCAATGTGCAGGCTGACATTATCCAGCACCGGCAGTTGTTTATCTTTCAGGGTAAAGCGATGACTGATATTTTGCAGGCGAATACTCAGCCCACGGGAATCGTCTGTTGCCAGTGCGGTATTTACCATTTCATGGTTCCTTTTTGCCAGCGTAACACCCGGTTTCTGACCGCAAACAGCAGGCTAATCAGACCTGAACACAGCAGAGCCATCAGTATTAAGGCCGCATACATATTGGAATAGGCTGCCCAGCCCTGCGCCCATTGCAGATAGAAGCCGATTCCCGATTTCACACCGACCATTTCGGCCACGATTAATACCGAGAACGAGGCACCCAGACCCATAAACAAACCAACAAACACACTGGGTAAGGCCGCAGGGATAGCGACCCGTAAGATCAGAAAACGCGAATTTCCGCCCAGGGTACGTGCCACGTCGTACCACGCCTGATCGATACTGGCGACGCCGGACCAGGTCAGTACCGTGACCGGAAACCAGGTTGCGAGAGCGATTAAAAACACGCTGGCCTCGTGGCTGGTCGGAAACAGGAAAAAACAGAGGGGTAGCAGGGCTGTTGCTGGCAGTGGCCCCAGCACCCGGAGTAACGGATGCATCCAGTAGCCGACTCGTGGTGACCAGCCGATCGAAATTCCGGCAATAAAGCCGAATAATGTCCCCAACAGAACCCCACTGAGCAGCAGGGACAGTGAGTGATACAGGCTATCCAGCAGCCGTGGCCAGTCATCGTGGAAAACCTGCAACAATGCCTGAGGTGGTGCGAAGAAAGGTACCGGCAGCACCAGCAGTTTTGCGGTCAGGATCTGCCAGCTACTGAGCAGTACCGGCAAGGCTATCAGCCATGCTGCGGCAGTCTTCAGACGTGGCAAACGGTTGACCCAATGTCGGTAAGTCAGGGTGAGTGCCAATAACAAGATGGCGACAGCGGTGTTTATTTCTGCCCACAACTGCGAGTAAGGCCAGTCTCTGGCGCC
>Ga0157363_1004489_pt1 | contig 12870 bp, 4 predicted proteins | sample AttsexASBM1_FD_111477 | JGI IMG/M metagenome (GOLD analysis project Ga0157363, IMG submission 111477) | Fungus gardens microbial communities from leaf cutter ant in Ribeirão Preto, State of São Paulo, Brazil - Atta sexdens ASBM1 | ecosystem: Host-associated > Fungi > Mycelium > Unclassified ...
TACACCTAATATTATGATAAAAATATAAATAAACAAAATTTGTATTCAAGTTATATTCAATTAGTATTTTGATTTTTAAAACAGTTTTGTAATCAATTTTGAATAATATTAAATTATAAAAAATTTATTTAAACTTGGACTTCTGATCAATCTATTCAAAGATATCAAAATGATTCATAAAATGCTAAATATTTAATTATTTTATAGAAAATATATTTGAAACAAGAGAGAAAGAAATTTAAAAACTATCTGAAAACATCTATAAAATATCTTTATCTTTCAGACTTTTAAATTTTTCGTTTTTTTTTTTAGAATTTGCCCGCTATATTATCCAAGCGACCCGCTATGTTATCTACAATCTTATGAAATTTCCTCTTACTATTATTGTCACCTTTTATAGTTGCAATCCACACTTTCACTTTGACAAAATACATAGCCCTTGATTTGTTTTTTCTCGCATAGTCTTGTCTATATTAAGCAAAACAAGTTTGCGTGCACTAAATTATTAAATGACATGAACTATTTTGTTATCTGTTAAAAATAATGGTTATATATTGCATTACTATATTTTTCTTTGAAATATTTTATAGCTAGAATAATGAGTGAGCTAAAATAATGTTATCATATAGCTCATTTATCATTTATATTTTATATATATATATTAGATGAATTTACATATAATTTTGAGATATTCTGGAAAACAGAATAATTTCTGTTATTTTGCATTATTATAATTACTTGTCATTTACAATTAAGTGTACATAGTCTTGTTTTGTCATCAACAACATTAATATGCACACATACGTCAGACCAAATAAACGGAGCATTGGCGTCATTACAGGTAAATCGTATGCAAATGGACAATTTTATTTAACATTTGCTATTATCTTTGAGTGGACAACGTGCTCCGTACAGATTACCAAAGATGTGTCTTTAATTAATTGATATACTTACAATGCTAATGATTAACCCAAGCCAGTGTTGAATGTCTACGCTTGAATAAGAATTTACGTATAGAATATCTGTATTATTGCTTCATATGTGATGAATGATAAATTCAAGTTATTAAGTTTATTGAATTATTTAAAAAACATAAAACTTTAAATTATATATTTTATTAATATATATAAAAATGCTAAAAAATTAAAAAATTATTTTGTTATATTTTAAATCGATTTAAGTTATAAATTTTAACAAATATTTGAAATTATAAATCATAAATTCTAAACTATTTAAAGACAGATATATAAATCAATCGGCAAAAGCCACATAAAGCTTCAAAATAGCTTTTTGATATGCGTACAAATGATTGCTATACATATAAGTAGCAAATATATCTCATATAGCACACTTCATCCGAGGGATATACTAGGGACATTCTCAGGATGTAGGACATCTTCTAGACATCTTTAGAATATCCTTTAAATATTTGTGATGTATAAGTATTTCAAAATTATATGTAAAATATTATAAATTTTATAAACAGAAGAAATAATTTGATATTTAACATTTAAACTATAGCGTAGACAGTTAATACTAATCAATAATCGATTAACTAACAATAGGAAATGAGCACGCGTACACATTAATTTTGTGCGTATATACAAATAGAGCCTAGTCACAAATATTGTTTAAAGATTGAAAGATGCTTCTATGTTCATATCATTTTCATCATTGTTCTTCAGCACGTGCGTTGTTGTTAGTACTACGTTTATTATGGCTATTATTATTGCTATGTTTATCTCTTTATTAGTTATATCTGTTATTCTAATTTGATTATTATTATTATAAGAATTCTTATTATTGCTACTATTCTATTATTACTGTATGGTCATCATTATTATTTTATTACTAGTATTATATGTTTATATTATTAGTACTTCTGCCAATGATGGCGATATTACCATTGGCATTTATTATTATTATTATGACTTACTTCTATTACTTTTATATATAATATTACTAGCATTTTGCGCGCGACAGCAATCGCGATTATCATCTTATTGTTATTGTTGCTAATATTGATCGCTCGCAAATTTAGTACAACAATGGCAGACTATCAGTTTAAGTCAGAATTAGAATCATTTAAATATTTTTATGTCCGTTTTTACAGGACGCTAATATATAAAAAATTATGTACTATAAAAACGAATCGTATATCTGTGCGATTAATGAATGGTCAAATAAGGATCACTTATTTGAGGTAATTACTTCCATAAACAAAGTTTCTATTATAACAGTACGGAATAATGTACTTATAACAAATGATTTATTTTCGTTTCTTATAGTCGTTATATTATTATGCTATTTACCTAATTGAATACTAATTGGTTGGCAAAATGCAAAAATGTCTGAAATGTTTTCAAAACGTTGTCAAAATAGTTGCAAATACTTGCAAATTTCAGTAACAAAACTTATAAAATGTTATTATTTTTTTGTATAAGAAATATAAACATAAAGATTTTCATATCTTAAAAAATGTGAATGAATAGATAAATAATTTTTTTGTATTATTAATATCAATCTTTATTCTTAACTATTATATAACAATTATCATTATTTTTATATTGTTTATTTTATGAAAATATTATAAATAATACTTAACTAATTTCGTGTTGCATTAATAATATAAGTTTTCTTTTCTCTTTTTTCTTTCGCATACGAGCCGACCAATTCCGTGATCCTATTCGACCAACATTTCAATGACACAACCGTCTATCCGAATTATTATTATTCGATTTTTACAATTATGCGTAATTTACATCTGTTGGTAAAATATGTTTTTGTTTTTAAATGTTTGAGTTATTATTTTGTAAGATTAATGTTATACTGTTGAGTATACGCGATATTTGCATCGTTAACAATCTGTCATGCTTTTTTATTTTTGTTTTCTTATATGCTATTAAATTTTTGTTTTCTTTTTTTTTAATTTGTTCGTCCACCGCGTTTCTCCGTTTGAAACAAAATGTATGTATTAAAAGATGGGAATGTGTCGCTATCAGAGCTGTCGAGATGATGAATCATGTTAAATCAAATGCATATAAAAATCTCTTGATTTTAATGTTATCGATTATTGTATGTAAATGAGTTGCTGAAGTCTTATTTTAATTTTATAGACGAAAGAAAAACAGAATTAATCAAAATTAGTAGTTGGTTTAACTAAAACGTTGGCTAATTAAAATCTTTGATAATGACAAAAATGTGCTCATACGATTCATGAATAACGTATGCCAATATGTAGAACATCGAAATTCGGTCAGTATTTCAAATATTTGTATTTATCACTCAACATGTTAAACGCTTTAGGCAAATGATGCTGTATTCAGTACTTAAACAATTGCAGTACTTAATCATATGAAAGATAAACACAAATTTTTTAAACCGATATTTTTATAAATTTATAACTTTTCATGTTTATTTTCAAATAATTAACCTATTTTGTCAATAATTATATCAAAATATACATGAGATACAAATTTCCACTCCGAATGGATATTAAATATAACCAACATGTGATATGAAATTCATAAAGATCATCCAGATACTCCGAAAGGCGCGTTAATCCCACTCTTTTAATTAAATCAATTTAACTATTAATGATTGAAGAATAATCGTAATTGCGAAGAGTATTAAGGTTCATCACTGTAATTATCTTACATATTGGCAGTTTTTTCAAATACGCGTATGTACGTAGCACGTATGAAAGTGCATCTGTGTTCGGGCATTAAATGTATGTTTTTCTTATGTGTACACATCTCTGTATACGTACAAAGTATGTATATATATGATGTGAATGTACGTATGCGATGGTATTCGCCTTCTGTCGCCGTGTCTAATGCCGTTCTACATTTATTCTTAATCTTTTTTTTCATTCAATTCTTTTATTTTTCTTTATTCTTTCTTTTTTTTATAATTATTATTGTTTGATTTTAAATAGTCGATGGCAAAACCGCGGAGATCGTCGGCGTATATCGTTAAATATACTTAAATATATTTTCTTTTCTGTTTTGTTTAATCTACAATGCAACCAGCATGTTGAAAATAACAATATATATATTTATTTTGTTGTTTTAAGTTTTTTCTTCGCTTTACTACCATTCCCGTGATCCTGACTACTATTTGATTACCGCTTTAGGAAAGCCATACAAAAATTGTGCAAAATATTTGATACTTTTTATACATTATAGTTTCACTTTAACCTCTTAATGACAAAACCTTTTTCAAAATTCAGAAAATTAAATGTTGATGAATAAATGAATAATGTACTCCTAATAAAAAATAAGTGATTATTAAAGTAATTATTAAATTTGTTCAAATATAATTTATCAAATATTATCGCGATAATAACGATTTAACAATTGTAACATCAAATAGTGAAATTTCATAATGAATATCTAATTTAGAGGGTTAATTCATTGCAAATAACTTATGTGTAGTGCATGTCCTAAAGGTGCTAATACAACTGATAAAAGAAATTTTATATACAAATAATTAAATTTTTTATGCAGCATAACTTCATATAATGTCGTATGACATGTTAATTTTTTCATATTCACGCGGAGTTGCCTATTTACAAATACAAATTCCATTTTGAAAAACGACAAATCTAAAGTAAATATAAATATTAAAACGGAATCATTATTTTTAATTTCTGTTGGCTTACGTGGCTTCAAACTATCACATGATTTCTTATACCAATTTCAAGAATGGATTATCAGTGAATTGAAATTGATTACGGATTATCAGTGAAATCCTTTTTTGAAAATACTTGTTCAATTATTTTCGTTCAGATATACAACGCATAACGTTTTTAAAATAAACACAAAATGAATTACATATTTCAATGTCATTTGATATATGTCATCCTTCTAGTTTTTCAATACTTTTTTAATTTATCTGTTATTTATATTGGCTTGATTTCTACTCAAACGTAAAATTTATAACAACAAAATTTATTTTTTCTACATCGTTTTTTATCCAAATATTTTCATTTATATATACGATTGTTACAGACACAATTTTGTTCATTTATATATAAATATCAAGAATCAAAACGCTATGATTGACAGATATAAAAATGAAAAGTAAAAATGTTTGAATGATTGATTTAAATGATTTAAATGATTGATTTTAAAAACTTTTTTTGGAAACAAATCGTTTCAACTTTAATCTAATAATGTAATGCTGAAAATATTTGTTAGATATTTTCTTGACCAGAATAAAAGCTAACCGGAACATCGCTTTTTAATCTTGTCATTTTTACATATTATATACGTTTTGTATATAAATTAGTAAAATGATCAATCATTTAGTCCAAATAAACAAAAATAGTCGTGATATATGCTTGCTTTCAGAAAACCATTTTATTTTTGCGACTTTCAGAGAGAAGAGAGATAGATTACATATATATAAGATTATATTCAGTTTACTTTTAATTATATATATGTATATATATATATATATATATATATATATATATATATTGTGTTAATATATAAGCAAATTTTATTAAGTTCCTATAATGCATTCATTCGACGTTGAAAGCAGTATTACTTCAAGTTGGGATGCAATCTAAATTCAACACTTAACACTCGTATATTGGAGACTTGACATAAAAAACGTCTATAAATTATATTTTTGGAAAGTTATCTTTCATTACGGAAGATTACGTGCCAAGACATATTAATAACATTGCAAAAGCTGTAACTGTTGATAAGAACATTCGTAAAGTACAAAATGAGAGTAAAAGGAATTTTTATAAATAAACAAAATACAAAAATATTTCAAATCATATTTCTTTTAGGATTCCTTTTCTGACATTAACAACCTTTTTTATGTGTCAAGCCTTCGATTACATGAGTATGCACAAGTTGTGATCTTTCTTTCATCACTCACTCTAGAAAGAGAGAGAGAATGAGTCGTACAGAATCCGCACGCACACCCGCAACAATCATTCGACGAATTAATAGATAAACTGTACATAGACCGTACCTAGTTTGTAAGAATATTTTTTGTACGCAGCAGAATTCCGAGCGAATTATTGTATATGGTCTGCCATGGTTTCTGTGAAGAGTAATGTGTGTTCACAGTGGCGCAAAGAAGACCGATGCTCAGATCCAATCTTAATAAACTAATTTTAATAAACTTATTGAATTAATATTTTGCATCAATATTTTGTGAATATCATGCAATACAATCACAAAAAATCAAACTGCAGAATTACAATTCTTTCTTGTTATTTTATATTCTTTGTTTATCATTAAAATGATCACACAGATATACGTATATATTAAGAATACAAAAAAATAAAAACTGCCTTTTAAATGATGATAAAATTAATCTTGTTTAATCTTTTTCATTAATTAAATTTTCTTTGAAGAAATGTATATCTAATTTGATTCTACGGATCTATTTTTAAATGTTGGACAGCACAATTTGTTTTTATTAATGATATTATTTAAAAATAAAGATATGATAAACGAGGCTATTTATTACTTTTATTTATTATACGATTATCCAAAATAAAATTTTCATAAAAATTGAGCAATTGATTTCTTTGTATATGTCACAGTCAAAGTATTAACTTTAATAACTATATACTTATTAGTCAAAATGTTTACATTTATATATAACAAATGTATACATTGACTATTAGACTACAGCAAGTGTATACTTTTACTGAGTTCAAACTTTAACTGTGACATGGTAGATTTTAAAGAAATTGTGATTAAGAATTCTAGCGCACTCTATTGATAAAAAAAATGTCTTAAATAATTACATTCTCTCGATATATAGTTTCCCTACTTAACAAAAGAATTTTGAACACATATATCGACGCATCGATTGAAACAAACTAGTGACGACTACTGGGTTTGTTACTCTTATCATGTAAATACCAGTCATAATGTTACGTGTTTAACTTGTAGAGAGTCCATGTAACTACTGTAAATAGCAACGTTTAAAGGACCACGATGCGCGTTCCCGCCTTTAATGGAACTCCGCCACTGTGTACACGCGTCAACGATTATTCCCGGGTGGGTGCATGGAAGCGTATAGGAGTGTTGGAAGTCTACGCATAGTCTACGTGCAGAATATCTGAAGCGTCACTCACGCAAATTATGGCTCGTATTCGTGCTTCATTTAGTGTTAAATGTGGTCATATAATTTTCAGTCTATAATAACATTAAATGCGACATTCAGACAAATAAAACTTGAAACTGAACTGCCACATTTAGCGATAAATATAATGGCTATTAATTTAATAGCAAAGTAGTAATTTAGAAGTGAATATTCTATGTAAAGTGACTCTATCGATATTCTAAAAGTGTTAAAAGCAAAAAAAAATATTATTTAAGAACATGTTTTGATATCACAGAATGGATATCCAAGTCAATCTATTAAATAATATTAAATTAATTTTTTTTTTCTATATAGAACTTCCTCTATCTGCAACAAGCATCCTACTGAAAAATACTTTTATGATCTTCACATACAATACACTTTGTATATTCTCTGCGCAGACTATTGATTCATATGTGAATGTTCCATAAAAGAATAAACAATGCATTATACATGCAGAAAGAGAGATTACGACGTTAACACATTAATATTTTTTTTTTGTATCCCGAAGTGTATCTTCAAATCGTTTTTTGAATCTTGCAAATCACGTTCATCGACGGAGAAGAGGAACAACACGACGAAACTCGTTATCGGTAGCCGTCGACAAATTGTTAATCGCATCGCTTAATTCTTTTGGTGAATTTGTGGCTAATTTAGACATCTAAAGAATTATATTAAAATCAGGAAATAACTGCATCTGCAATTAAAAATTTTTCGACTAATCGGAATCAAGAATAACTATTTTTGAAATGTGTGTCGCTCTCGATGTTCGATTTTTATGATAAGGGTTTTTTCTAGACCGCAAGTTGACAAAACTCATACAAATAACAAATATATACAAATATATCCAAGATGTATCACAAATTAACGTTCAATTTGGATATATATGTGTTATGTTAATTAAATTAGTTATGTTAATTAATTAATCGATAAGATAATCGCGCTCCCCTTCTTTTGGAAATTATATAATATTTTGAATTTATAACATCCTTTGTTCATAATCTCCTCATTAAGAAGAAGATATTTATTAATATTTAAAACGATTAAAAACCTTCCTTCATTAAATATATACTATCACTACTTTGTTATCTGTATGAATTTGTTTCCTATCGTCGCTCGTGTCTAGAATATACTTTATATTGAGCGAATGCAAAAATTTGTGCCCGATTTATTATTTAAAGTTCAAGCAGCTGCAATTTTGTTGTAAAAATAAACTGAAATTTAAATTTAAAAAAAGGTTTCAAAGTTTGAAATCTCTACTTTCGAATGATTACTATATTTTTTAATTTATGTGAATTTATGTAATTTTTATAAAAAACTACGAATTAAATAAAACGGGAAATTTTTTTCATTTTGTGGTCTTTCACATGTCCAAAAAATTTGCAAAAATTTTTGAATTGTTACTGTAAAAGTTTAAAGTTTTCTCTATAAAATCGTTTTTAAAAATATCTCCACGAATTTTTGTTATTGAGTTGCGAATTAAATAAAAACAATATTTTAATTTTGCATAACTCCGTTAAAATCATTACAATTTAAAAAAACAGATTCTTAAATTCTCTTATCAGATAGAATAAGATTTAGATTTTATTTTTAACAAAAATAGCAACTATTTGAATAATAAATTGGGCACAAATTTTTGCATTCACCCAATATTACTGTATAAATATTAATTCGTAAAGTCAGCTATGTAATCCCGGTTAACTCGAAAGAAAATCGATCAATCGACTCGATGACAAACGAAACATAATTTTTATTTTATAAGCGTCGTAACATTTGAAACGATTGATTAAAAAGTTTATGTTTTCATGTTTTTTCAAGAATTTATGCGCGGATTCGTGAAGTAGTTAAAAAATTATTTTTATTTATAATAAAATTTAATAAAGAAAATTTATAATTGTTGTTGTCGCCATAACAAATATTAATTTTACTCTAGTTTACTGTAAGTAATGAAGAATTTATCATGAAAATTCGATTATATACATGTTATTGAATGATACAATTTTTTCAATAATTTGTATTTATTTGTTTGTAAAAATTCGCCTAAATGATGCAGCCTAATCAAGAAAGTTACATTGAAAATGTAAATGAATAATTTCGATCAAATAGAAATAAATTTGCGTGTACAGATTTTTCTTTCTGTTTCAATTATTCTGATAGCAAGATTGTTAAGGTCGAAAAATAAATTTCTAGATTAGCTTAATTTACGCTGACACGGGTGATAATAAAAGATTCGCACATATATATAGTATGTTTTCGACAACGTCAGATTTATGGTTTCATCGTTTTTAAGCTGTAGTAAAAAGATAATTGTTTTATAATCGTAATATTTGTGACAACTATGTTTTATAAATAATAAACGCGAACGTCTAGCGCTTAAATGCAAAATACTTAAAATAATTTAAATTTGTGTGTGGTGTGTATTGCATTTTATATATACATATAATATCAATATTTCAGACTCGCCTTTATTCTTTCTAATTAACATAGTCACAAGGTAATATTGCAGTAATTTTTATGACAATTTAATGAACATGAGTGCAAAAATAATTGCCAAAGCATTACAAAATTGCAAAGAAATGTTAGTAAGTACATTTATTAAAAATGCACTTTTTACAAAGAAATATCAATTTAGAAAAGAATTTTAAACTCAAAATAAAATGGAAGGAAAATCTTTTTATTAATTGTGATTTATAAATTTTTATTATTTTTTTTTTATTATTTTTTATTATTTATTATTTTTTTAATTTATAATTAATTATATCTTATACATCCATAAATCTGCCGTTGGACTTTAATAGAAATAACATCGCTCGAGCAATTGAGAGAAGATTGATCGTTCGTGGAAAAAAAATATGTATAGTTTAAAAATATATATATAGCCAATTATAGAAAAATGTACAAAAATCAGCTTATATCTTAATAACTTCTTTTTAAAATGATAAATAGAAATGCTATTTACATTATCCTTATTTTTGAATGCCAGTTTAGTAATTGAAAAGATATATTAAATTTTTATCATAATTATAATACAAGCAGTATACCATATCATTGATATTTACGCTTGGATATTTTTAATAAGACTAAATTTTTATAAATTCAGGATATATGTATCTCAGATCGTTATCTACATTTAAAATTTAGAATTTATAGAATAATAAGTTTATAGAATAATCTTCCAATGATACATTTTTCTCTTTTCATCTTTATAAGCTTTCCACTGACGATCAAGATCATGGGCTATCGATGATATACATTTTTTACAAACGAGAAACAAGTTAGGATAAACAGAGTATGAGTAAAATGAGTCGCAAAGTGAAAGTTGGGTGTTTTCAATGTATGTACTATCACAGTGTCCTGCAGAGTTCTGTGTAATCATTGTAACGACGGTGACGATCACACATGATCGAACAACTCGCATCGACATAGTAATTAACACAACTTTTAGGATAGTGTAACATTTATCGGACAAGCTACGAGTCATGGTGTTTAAGTAAATATACATATATATACACATATATGTATATGTATATATACATAGCGAACTTTTAGATTTTATATATTGTGTGTGTGAGAATGTACGGCAGTGAGATGTGCGCATGTAAATGCGTGTGAGCGCGCGCGCCACAGAATTTAGGTTCGACAGGTTAATAAATCGTATTTTCGAAATAAATCTTGTTCTATAAATTTATGTATCCTCTCAATCCTTTTAATTCATTGAATCTTTAAAAAAGTAAAAAATCTGTTAGAAATATAATTTTCAAAGAAATATGTATATATATATATATATATATATATATAATATGCTCTAAATATGCTCTTAAATCTGAATTTCGAGATTTTTACAACAGTTGCAAAACTGTTTTCTTTGCTGAACGCAGCAGCTAATGCTTAACCATGTGCTATCGCACGATACTGATAAATCTGATAAATTCATCGGAATTACTTAATTGTAATCATAAATAAATAAGCAATAAATAATAATAATTAAAATAGTTAATAATTTCAATCTTTAAAATGTAATAAAATTAATAAATAACAGGGCTAATGAGAATCAGCACGGATAATGAAGTGTAAGTTTTGTAGATTTTTTTAATCTGTGAAAATTGCGCTTGATTACTGCGCTGATTAATTCTGTTGTTTGTTGGTTATTTTTGTATTTTAAATAAATAATAATTTTAAAAAATATATAAGAACTCGCAATTTGCGAATAAATTATCTTCCCGAATATTTATTTCTATCTTTTTATATATACACCTTTTAAAAATTTAGATTGGTGTTACACACCAACCTACTTCATATAGACTCTCTTTTTTCTTTTGGCCAGATTAAACTCATCTTTCGTTGCTCTTAGCCATGTGTGTAATATTCTGACTTCGTATGTCAGAAATCGACAATAAGGAAAAATACTCCTTTTTGCTGCCGACTAACATCATCGGCAATTAAGATTTTACGCTTTCGTATAACATGCGTGAAACACGAACGCATCGTGAAGAGGCCATCGTATGAAATTGATTAAATATCAATATGAACAATTATTAATAATAGTAATAATAATAATTCTACTAATATACAAATAAATTTCGCGTTTATTTTCGTGATTGATTCATTATTGAAAATGAAAAATATAAATTCCGACTAAAAATAAAAATCTAAATAAAAAAAATCTTTATATAGAATATTTTTAATGTTTTGATTTCGAGAATTTCGAATATTATGAAACAAGATTAAATTTTTTAATATAAATTTTACAATATAAACATTAATTGAAAAATAAACTGAAAATTAAATCGATTATCATTCAATAAAATTCAAGGCCCATGTATTTTTACGATTTGAACGATTCATTGCTGAATCTCATCTCAAAACATGCGAATTAAGATGAGAAATTCAGATGAATGATATAAAATCCGAAAGAGACAATTTTTTCTCACATGAACAGACATATCTCTTTGTATTTTGTAAATTATTAGAATTATTTTTTGTATAATTTATTATTTAAAAATTGAGTATTTTAAGTGATGCAAAATTCTGATGATTTTAAAATAATACGAGATAAAATTCTTCTATTCCTTGACAAAATTGTATTAGATCTTACATCATGTTATTACTTTAACTAGTATAAAACTCCGTTACTACATATGGATAAATTATAAAAGTTTAGGCTAAAGTTAGTGCATTGAGATAAATAGTAAAAATTAATAATCGTAAAACATTTTTTATAAAAAAGCGAGATCAAAAAATTGTATAATATATGCGCTATATTAAAATATTATGAATTTACAATTAGTAAATAAAATTTGAGCCTTTAATAGTTGTCTTGAATTAAATAATTTTACTTTATAATTTTACTTTATTTTAATTAAATTAACAAGCTATTGAGCAGTGGCGATTTATAAAAATGATTAAAAATAATTCGAACTATAATGTACAATGTGTTATTATAAATTTAACAATGCATGTATGATAAATTCCATAATAAAGATATAAAAAGATATGGATTAAGTTTATCCTAATCCAAGATTAAGTTTATCTTAATCTGTTACAACTTACCCATTTTAAGGTAACGGATGTATGGAATATTATGCATACAATTATTCGTATATTTTTATTAAATTGATGCATATATGCATTTATATATATAGTATATTAATAAAATTAATCACACATCCGTTATCTCAATAAAAACAATTTAATTTATCACTCACCAATCTGATGCGCAACAGCGGAGTTACATCTGCAATGTCGTTATGA
>Ga0157363_1004490_pt1 | contig 12870 bp, 8 predicted proteins | sample AttsexASBM1_FD_111477 | JGI IMG/M metagenome (GOLD analysis project Ga0157363, IMG submission 111477) | Fungus gardens microbial communities from leaf cutter ant in Ribeirão Preto, State of São Paulo, Brazil - Atta sexdens ASBM1 | ecosystem: Host-associated > Fungi > Mycelium > Unclassified ...
AAGTAATAATAAAAAAAAGATTACCTAACAATTGGTAAATTTATTTCCAACTTCAGAATTTTGAAAACAAACAGGAGTTGTGAGGGGGGGGGGGGTCGATCCATCTTTGGCTGTGAAAGACATTAAGAAGGAATCACGTGGCTGGGTAAATCTTTTGAAATGATTAATGTTGAGAAATTAAAGTATCTATCACGTGATTCTAATACACTAATGGACTCAAATTCGGTAAAAATAACTTTTAACTCCAGTCTATTATCCAAGTACATATACATCTGGAAGGTAAACTTGCGAGTTTATTTCTATGTAAATAGGATAAGGAAATGTGTTAAATATTGTCATTATTCATCGAATAATTGTAGAGGGAGAGAGACACTTGCCCCAGATGGGGATAATCACTTTTTGAATGAATATAAAGCGGAATGAGAGAGATGCGCTAATTGTCGTAAAGATCAAGCTTTTTATTTGGGTTGTCCGGTTTTTGCATATTTGAAATTGGTAAACACTGTTTGTGTCTATACCAATGTAGATAGACAATTAGCTCAAAGATTGATTAGACAACAAAATATTAGGAGGGTTAAAAATGTCTATAATTTTTTGGCTATTTTTGTCTATCGTTCTTTGGCTTACTCGATAAGGGAGATTAGAGGATGAAACTTTGATTTTCTTTCGTCCATTGAATTTGGGTGGTGGTTCAATCTCGGAGATTTTGGATAATCCTGATTGAATGAGAACCAGATGGAGGAATAGGGATTAGACCTTTTTTGAAAGAGAGATTTTGTTCGCCTCATGAATAGAAACTTTTCTCCCAACCTTGAGGTCCCGGGCTTCTTAGTTTCTAATGGTGACCTGAGGTTTCTGAGACTGGAGACGATCCCGCCTCTTGAGATTTGAATTTAACGTAATAACCATATGGATTCAAAAAGAGTAGGAAGTAAAATTGACTTGATCTTGGAACCGAATGCCATGCCTTGGAATGTTATGAGGGAAACCACTCTAACTCAAGTGTATTTCACACTGTTAGAAGATAAGTTGTCCAGAAATGAAGAACTGCGAAACATAGCTAAACTCACAGCGAATTACTATCGTAAATAACATTGACTGTTACGGGCTCGACTGATTTATCGTGTTTCCAGTGGAATTGCAGAGGTCTTGCATCTAAGATGAATGAATTTTCAAAACTGGTTGAGTATGATATTGTTGCACTGCAAGAAACCTGGCTCAAATCAAAAACGATAATATCATATAAAGGATACACGATTTTTAGAAATGATAGAGCAAATGACTTGGGAAATGGAGATGGTACTGCAATTCTTTGTAGATCTTCATTGGATTCCTCATTAGTCAATCTTAATCTATCTAATAAGGGAGTGGAATTTACAGTGGCGGTCAATAAGATTATTTTTAATAACAAAAAATTGTTGGTTTTATCTACATATAGACTGCCGTAATAATATGAATAGGGATAATTGGAACGATCTTTTTAACTGTTTCTTGTCTTTTATTCAGATATATAGTGTTGCAATTTTGGGAAACTTCAATGCTCAAAATGACTTGTGGGGTTTTTGAATCGGATTGATTAAATCGATCTACTAAAAAATCGCATCTACTAAAAAATCGCATAGTAACATCCCAGAGATATGACAATGGAATAGATGTTAAATCGATTGATTCCATTGTCATTTTTCACTGAAATTGTATAAATTCAACAAAAATAATTAAAACGATTTTGATTTGCCTATGAAATAATTTTAATTTGAAAATCTAGATTTAAACATCTAACAATCTAGATTTAAACTAACAGTTCTGACGTGATCAACTACTGACATAAAATTGGTGAAATATCGTATATAAATGCATTAAATTCGGTTTTATAACAACTGTCAATTGGTGTTATAAATTAGAATTTAATTAGCATTTATTTATACAAAAAGATCGATTTTTAGGAGATCGAATCAAGAGATCGCAGATCCCTAGTGTGTGTGTATATATATATTAGGTGTGGGAAAAAGTTCGTGGCGTTTTTCCCATTACATCTAACGGGAAAAACACCACGAATTTTTTCCCACCTAATATTATCGGATCTAGATTTCATTTCAAGTTGGTCGATTTTGGAGGAACCACTTGACAGTGACCATTATTCTATAATTATTAAATTTCACTCGGGAAATGTTTCGGTGAATTCTCTATCGATCATTTGCAAACCCAAGTTAATTTTTAGTAAATTCGATAAAAACATTTTTAAAGAGGAAGTAAAGAAAGAGATGAATTTACTTTAATCATGTAACCTCATTTTTATGTGAGACTTGGTATGATTCCATCATGAAGGCTTTTTTTGAATTTGTTTGGACAGTCTAGGTAATTTGATTAGATAAAACCCGGACTTGGATCATAATACCATTCAGAGATGTAGTACTATATTCAAAAATAAAATTATTCCAATGATAAAATGGTGAAATGAATCTTGTTCAGAGACAGTCATTAATAGAAAAGAGACTTTTAATAGAACAGAGACAGACAATAATAGAAAAGAGACTTTTTTGAAATTAAAAAATTCTCTATCAAGAGAGTCTTTACTGTACTGAGACCAATTACTGTAGGGTTTCACATGAAGCTAGAAACATTATTGCTAAAAGAAAGAGAGAGGTTTCGTGAATTTGTTAATGAGGTGAATCATAATCCACACTCCATTTTGGTATATGAATAACACTTTTAAAGGTTGCGCTTTATTAACCCCTCTCGAATATCGTCTGAAGAACAATCAGAATTGACTATACAAAACTTGACTCCCCCTTGGTGTGCTAGTAAGTTGGAAGATCTCGGTAATGATTTGAATCAGAGATTCTTTTCCGCTTTTTGATATGAATGAATTGATAGATATAATTAAGACGGCCAAAGTCAAAAGTATTTGATTCAGGATTTGATTAATAACTTATTAATTTTCTTTTTACCACAAGAAGCTTTGAAAATTCTAACTGACTCTTCTTACCACAAGAAGTTTTGAAAATTCTGACTGATTCTTTCAATCAGATGATGACCAAGGACAAGTTTCCAGAATCATGGAATAGATCAGATACAATCTTGATTTCTAAACCGAATGACAGGGAACTAAGACCGATATATCTAACCTCTAGCTTGGGAAAAATTTTTGAAAAACTGGTTACTAGGAGATTTGATCGATTGATAGAATTGGAAAATGTGATTCCGATATCACACTATGATTTTCGAAAGGAATGATCCTGTGCTCACTGTTTAGCTCTCGTTAACATAGAAGCATACAAAGCTTTCATGAGTGGAAGATTACTAAGAGCCTACTCTTCCTAGATATTAAGAGAGCTCTTAGAGATAGCGTGGATATTGTTTGGCTTATCAATAGATTACTAATATCTCTGGGCTAAGCGTTTCTTTCATCATTTCCTTCATCATTTCTCTTAGAATAATAAGTTTTTATAACTCTTCATTTTATGAAGAGCATATAATGCAAAAAAGGCTCCCTCAGAGATCAATTCTGAACTCTATATTATTCAACATATATATTAACCGAATCTTGTTTTCAATTCCATATAATTGCTCCTCTATTCCATTCGCAAACGACTTTGTGATTTTATGTAACGATACTAATCCAACGATACTATCCAATTGTCAATCAGTTGAGATCGGTCTTTGAAAGTTGACCTGACTTAGTTCGATTAATTTAAATTTAGAAATAAGACTCAATTCACTATATTTCATAGAACAAGAAAACATACTATACCAAATAAATGATAAGCTTCATTCAATTAAATGATAAGATTGTCTCATTCTCTAATTTGATAAAATATTTAGGTCTGGTTATGAACTTGGGGTTGAGATGGAGGGATCACGTGGTAGAACTGAAATGAAAATCAGCTAAGTTTGTAAATATATTGAAATGAATAACAAGATCGTCATGGGGTATCAGATCATCAACCATCATTATGTTTATTAATGTGACAATTTTGATTCAGTTTGAGTGGGCTCCTTTTTACTAGCACGTCTAAATCATACATTAAGCAAATTAATAACATACTCTGCAGAACATATAAGTTAGCAATGACTCTCCCTCCCCCCTCCAAGACTTTAGCAAATATATTGTATGCTGGAAATTTTCTAAACCCTTTTGAATCCAGAATAGCAAAATTGGCAGATTGTTTCTTTTTAAAATTTATATACAGCTCAAACATTCAAATATAATTAATAAAATTAGTCATCTATCATTTTTAATTTTGCATAAAAAAATAGCTAAAGGAAACATTCCATATTTATATATATTATATAGATGGAACCAATTCATGTCAAGGAAATGTGGCAACCCGAGTAGAACCTTCACAAATCTGACTGCATTCATTTATCTATTGAAGAGATATATTTACGGACGAATCAATTCATTGGACGGTAATATATTAGATATAGTAAAAAGAAATCCATTATTTTTGCATGAAATTGAATGGAAAAATAATGGATTTTTTTTTACTACACCTAATACTTATGTGGGTTGTGCTTTATAAATCCCATCCATGAATTTGATAGTTCCCAAGGACCCAACTGGTTGAATCTATCTCTCGTTTTTTCGCGGCAGAAATATGGGCCATTTTGAAGATATTAAATCTGATACAGGAGAGGAAAATGTATTTTATATGTACACACACATATATATATATATATATAATATATACAGACTAAAAAGCTATCGATCTAGGAAAGAAGTAGGAAAATAAAATTGTGTCTATTGCTGAGGGATATTCGATATAAATAATATTCAATTAAGAAAAATTTTCCCAATTTCAGCGTCAGCGACTACGCTACTCCGAACAACAAAAAATAACACTCGCTCGGGGCCTAACTATCTAGACATTGCAACCTAGACAGTAAAAAGACCGCTCTAAAAAGACTATTCTCACACCCCATTGTTTTCATAAATTAGAAATATTTCAAGCGGACATTGTCTAGGCTACAACTTCTAGGTGATTAGGCCCCGAGCGAGTAAGATATGACTTTTTTTTTGTTCGGGGCGGCCGTCCATCATATAAACACTCCATTGTCTATATGATAAATTAATGATCGTAGAACACTTTAATCAACTTTAACGCTCAATATCTCGCTTCGCGCAGAGCAATCCCAGACATTTTTCTGCCAAATTCTTTCATTTTACGCAAAAATGCGTCAAATGAGCTTAATTTCATCGAAATAGGAAGTGAAAAAGAAGAATTACTACTTACTTCTGAAGAATTACTAAATTTACTTTTATTTGATAGTTATTATTGTTCTAGAGTCTAGATTGGTTAATAATACACTTTTTATAAAAAGGCTAAAAATATCCAGCTTTTTTTGCGTAAAGCCTAGAATCTAAGATTTACGCAAAAAGGCTAGACGTTTCGTTTTTTTCAGAACGTGTATCATTAATTAATAAGGCTGATATGAGTTAGTCTTTTCGAGAAAAGCCTAAATGCGTCAATCTAATTGAGGAACTACCGTTGATTTCATTGATTAAAAAGGTGCCATTTAATTGCGTAAAGGCTAGCATGAAAAGGCTAGTTTTGCAAAAAAAACTGCGACATACACCGTTTGGAAATTTTCAAAATCGCTTTTGTCAATAATGGCTGAGAAACGCGTCTTACTGCTTGACCAAAGTAATGTCTGGATGGTACACTTTACGTATCATAAATTTCAAATTTTTCTAAATTCCGAACATCTGAGCCTTTAACCGAACCTCTTCTTGTTAGAATATTTTAGAAGTCACATATACGAAAAATTCTAGAAAAGATTTAGGCTTTCTCAATATTTTTGAAAAATGTTTCAATTTACAAAATTATATAATTATATATATATAATTATATGTAGAAATTTTGAAAAATGTTGTGAGATTGTCAGCAATCAAGTATAGTCTGTCATTTTGTAATTATTTAAATCTGCGAAGTGGCAGATTCTGCTCAGTTTCTGCACTCAATCTGCCATCATATTCTAATAGCAAATTCTCTCGATACATTTTGATAAAATTTATGGCAGACACTTTGCGAAATTTGTTCTTGAAAGATTCGGCTATCTGGATATAAATAATCGTACCATCTTTGATGTTGGCATCTTCTGGAAAGGAACTATTGTACTGTAGGAAACCGGCCTTCTCGAGGACACTCTTACTCGATTCAATGACCTCGACTATCTTCTCAGCTAGCATCGCGATCATTTTGTACAGACGCTCGTAATTGTCCATCTTTAAGAGAGTTTGCACAGCTTCTATGTGATCTTTTCGTCGTTGAGCAAATAATTTCTTAACTATTACAAAAAATAGTTGACAGGTAAAAAAATAATAAACAATAAATTAATAAATAACGATCTGCTGAACACAAAAAAAACAGTATATTACATCAATGTTATGATTTCCTACTTAAAAATATGTAACCATTACATACAATATGTGTTACATTATTGTCAAGTGAGAAATTATAACATTGATGTAATGTTACTGTCAATCTATTTTTAACGAAAGCTAAAAATCGAGATAAAATACAGAATGCTAGATAATGCTAGATAAAATATTTAGCATAAATAAGATAATATTATATATACTACAATATAAGATATTATATTTTAGAATAAGTAAGATAAATGTAAAAAATACTTAATAAATATAAATACTTAATAAAAATACTTAATGTAACTTAAAGTAACATTCATTTATTAATAAATAAAGTTGTATAGCAATGGAACAAGCGCATTAATAGGCTTGTTCCTTGCCACTACACTGGATTGCAAATCCAGTGTAAAACTAAAACTTTTTATCTAGCTTTCGTTAAATTTCAAATATATAATATATATAACTATTTAAAACCACAACAACGTGGTATAAATTATAAACAATAAAGAAGCAGATAATCATAAACAAGATGTCAGTAGCGAGAGTCGCTATTTAAAACACTGTTAAAACATAAAAACGGCTAAGATATGACCATCACAGACGTAAAACTTTTATTAAGCAAAATATTCTCTCTCCTCATCATTATATCTCTTAACAATGCAATAATATTTGCCTGAGAATCACAGAATCTGAAAATTTTATATACGGCACGGCGATCATTAACACATTAACTCATACAGCACAGAAAGATTGCAAAATGATTACAGATATATCTCATTGCAATGTTGTAATATTGCAAATAGATTGCGCAATGTATTTGCAACATTGTTGCAATGTCATAGCATCGTAAAAATGTCCGCTTTCAACAAGATGTGTAAGGTCGTAGCAATGTTGCAGTGCAATGTATTTGCAACTATTATTAAAAATAATTTTTTATTATTACTGAATATAATTCGAAATACAATTTGTGATATAAATTTAAAAAATGCAGAAAAAATTCAGTATATATTTTATAATATTATTATATACTAAATTACAAAATTTATGTGCAGGTCTATATATTTTTTTCAATTTGATATAGATATATATTTTACACTTTTTTGCAAATATTATATATTGTATATTTTATACTTTGCAGATACTATTTTGTACATATTCTTGAACTCTGAAATGGAAATAATAAGAAACTCCACGCATTCTATTTCACTTTCTTTGCCATTCCTGGCAAAATGAAAATTTTTCTCAGAATTTTTCATATAATTTTTCAGAATTTCTATATAATTTTATAATTTCCTCGCATTTTTTTTATTGTATATGAATTAGAACATTTCTCAAAAAATCTATATTTTTTCTCAAAATTTTTCATATATATTAATTATAAAATCGTAACATTTTTAAGATTTTTTGTAAGTATAATTTCTGAAATGTTATAAAATCTGAAAAATTTAAAAATATTTTTTAAAAATTATGGAATGAGAAATTTCAAAATATTTCAGAATTCATTTGTATGAAAAATTCTGAGAGAAAATGTAAATTTTCTGAATATTTCTGAGTATTTCTGAAAAATGTTCCGTATAAAAATTATGAGAAAAATTTTCACCAGAGTATATTCAAAGAATTTTTTTAATCCAAAAAATGTTTTTCAAAAAATTATGAGAGTTAATTATAAAGTTTGAAAAATCTTGTCATGCGGCAGCAAATGTTTGTTCAGCAGAAAAAGCAGCTTTGCAACTAATGTAAAACTTTTCAATATGATTATACATTTAGATCCAGTGAGGAAGGCAAGACCAATCATATTAAAAAAGTTTACAACAGTTGCAAAGTTGTTTTTTCTGTTGAACGCAATCAATGTTTCAATGAACACTTAATAATTTATTCTATCATATAGCAAGTAATATCATAATAATATCGCAGCAATATTGCATTAAATCAGAAATATTATATATTACGGTCACAGATATATTACTGATATATTAAATGTTGATTGAAATAATATTGAAATATTACAGTTTTTGTGATATGTTACAATAATGTTGCTGCAATTTATCAAAGTAATATTGTGGTAATATAACATATTAAGGTAGTTGTATCGCATAGCAGCGACTTGTGGGGAGGGAGGAAGAGGGACAATCGCCCGAAACACCAACGCATGAGGGCATCGTTCAGATGAAAAAAAATTACTTCAAAAATTGCAGTCTGCAGCAATTTTTGAACAATAATTTTTATTTTCCAATAGTTATTTTTATTTCCCCACTGTGCGCTGATATTCGAAAATGAGTTCATAAGCGAAGTGAATATTAGTGAAGTAGTAAAGCAATTTTATAAGGTTTTATAATTAATATTAGGTTTTATATTAATATTATAATTATCTAGTACAATTTTAAAATCAAAATTCATACTACTGTCATCATGTTGCCATAATAATGTGCAGCATACAATGTTGTCATATCGCTGACAACACAAGATAACATTGATGCAATTATCTCGCTGTTAAACTGCTGGCAATACATATATACATTGTTGTCTACATGTTTCCAAGTCAAAATTTTGACTCTTGGTTAAACCTTTAATTCTATAATATAGTAGGAGCTAAAATACCAAAATAGATTCAATTAAATGACACAGTTTATTTTTACTTTGGCTCTAATGGTGTCGCAAATTTCCTGCTTTTAGAGTTAAAATAGATTGATTTATAATAGGAGTTAGGATAGCAAAAAATTCTCACATTTACATTCTTACATTCACACTCATTTACATTCATGGAAATTTAACTCAGTGAAGAAAAATTGTAGCGAAATTTTTAAAGTTGCATTTCAAAGAGGAAAAATAGAGCTTTAAACTGGAGTTTGGATTTTGACTCTATGATATTTTCGAAATTACATAAAATTGAAATTAAAAAAAAATATTTTTTTCAATATTTTTGTTAATCTTTGAAGCGCTCTATGTGAATGAAACATCATCACACAAAATTTAATAAACAAATATTTCAAGTAGACTGTCTAAACTTTGAAATGCTTTCAGAAAAAAATTGCTGTGATGATTTTTCACAAATTAACTTTTTTATTATGTATAATTTTATTGTATAAAATCTTTTTCTAAAATTTGTCACAAACAAATCTGATGTAGTAATTAAATCAATATAACAGAATAAATTAAAATATTGTAGAAAATATTGTGAATACGAATCTAAATGTATTAAAATATATGCCACGTAATCCTTTAAATAATTTATGATCAATTGCAGATCTATTTGTTCTTTTTCCAGTAGCTGAATAATTCGCAATGTTTGAAAAAAAGCATTAAAAAATTGTTAAAATTGATTAGCAATTTTAATAAATTTTTATGTTTTTTTTTACATCTTCGAAACGATTTTAATTACGCTGAGTGATATATTAAAATCTGTAAATAATTCTTATTGCAAAAAATATTTCCGTGGCCGGGAGACGAACCTGGATCTCTTGCATTTCGTGCAAGATTTATTTTTCAATTTTTTATTAAATACTACCTTGATCAAAAAGTTCCCGGAGTTCATTCAGAAAATTCAAAATACAGTTTTATTCAAAAGTGATATTGTCCCCTTCAAAGTACTCCCCATCGACTGCAACGCACTTGTGCCAGCGCTTGATCCAGCTCTCGAAACATTTCTGGAACTCTATTGTCGGTATAGCATCAGAGCCGTCTTCGATTTTTCCATTACCTCCTTTCGGCTGTTAAAAACGTTCCCCGTAATGATTTTTTGACTCGATCGAACAGAAAAAAATCAGTTTCCCAACATTTCTAAGGTTTTCACACCATTGAATCCATTTTTAACGCAAAATTTAATACAAACTCGTTGTTGCAAATTCAACTCCATTTAAAACTGTAAAAAATCGAAAATACGTGCAGAGGTAACTTTTACAAATGTCAAGCTATGATGATAAAATTTGGTGGGAATGTCAATCAATGATATGATGAATAGTAAATGTAGCAACCTAACCAAAAAAACAGAACTTAAATCAGCTAATTCAGAGCATCACCTGTGATAATTCCGGGAACTTTTTGATCAAAGTGATATTATTAAATATTATATTTATTAAATATTATATTTGTTATTAAATATTAATTAAATTAAATATTATTTAATTATTGGCTATTTGTTGTTTTATTGTTATGTAATTTTTATTTTTATTGTTTATTTATTTATTTATTATTTTTAAATCTATTCATATATTTATTTATTTTATAATATATATTTATATATTGTACATATTTATATATTTTATATTTCTATTTCTATTTTTATTTATACTTATTTATTTTATACTTGTTATATTTTTTTATTATATTATATTTTTTATATTCGTTATTTTTTAGTTTATCACTGTTTCGCATTTTTAAAAATATTATTGAAAGTTTTTAGTAAATATTACTTGGAATATTTTCTCTGATTCCATTTGTTTACTATTTTCATATACCTTCTTCATCATGATTAATAATTATTCTTAAAAATAAACATTTTTCTTAGTAATTGTAAATAATTCATTTTTAATCACTGTACGAGTAATAAATAAATCAAACTTGTGATATATATATATTTATAAACAGTTAATAGTTTCTTACTATTTAATTCATTTGGAATTCCTGAAAATATTCTAATTCCAATTTCAATGTCTTCATTTTTTCAATTTCGCTTAAAAATTCTGAATTTGTTGAATCATTTCATGTAATAAAGCCGAAGGATTTGAAGAAAAGTGTGTTGATGAGCATTGAAGAATTGCTGATAATATATTTTCATTATCATTGGAAAAACTTGGTGATAGTGTAATTTTGATATAATAAGTATCAGGTATGCTGGATGTATGACTCGTTTGCAATTTTTTCGTGGACTTTCTTATAGTTTCAGTTATTTTTTTTATTCTTTTCCTTTATTGCAATCATTTATTACATCATACAGCAGAAAAAATCTTTGTAAATGGCATATGGTCACAAATGACACCATTAATTGATCTGATTAATTTATGCAATTTATTTTCATTTTCTGTAATAAAAATTAATAATGATGAATAATATTTCAGAAATACAGATAATCCCAGATAGCACAGAATATTTATGATAAATATTTATTATCATTTTTTGAAATAATATTTAAATATTTTATGTAATAATTATGAATATAAATAAATATTTCTAATAAGTACTTTTACTTGAATTATAATATAATGTCTTATTAAGTATTTTCGTAGCATTACTACAATAAATGTTTTATAATATTTATAATAAATAATATTTATGTGCAATCTAAGATCATAAAAATATTTACAAATATTTTATAAATATTTTATAATTATTATGTACTGTCTGGGATATAAGGAGTGCATATTTTTCGCAGTAAGATAGCAGTCTTAAGATATTGTATATAATAGTTTGTATATTTTTAATAAATAAATAGTTATATAAATTGTTAAATTGTTTGCATCAATCTAATCTATGTTTTAAATGAATTAATCGGAGTTTTATATTCAAAATAAAAGTGATTTTATTGTCAAATATAAGTTCTATTAATGTGATAAGATACAATGTTTAATTGAACAATCAATGAAATCGAAACAATCTCGATTTTTAAATTAATGAAATTTAAATGTTGATCTATCATAATCATCAAATTTTCAATATCATTTGGAAGTATAAAAATACTACTAGTGTCACTGCTACTGCATTACTACTGATATGCAATAGTATCAATGCCAGTAGTGTTACTACTGTAATAGTATATGACGTATAGAACTACTTCCAGTGATTGTAATATTTGGTATGAAAAATGTATTAAAGTAAAAAATACACACACACACACACATATATATATATATATATATATATATGTATATATATATTTAGAGCAATTAGTATTATTATTTCAGCTAATAAAAATAATATTTTACAGTATTATTAAAAACAAGTTATTATTAAAAACAAATTGTCATCATTTGTACATTACTACTATATTTAACATTAATTATATTTTTTTATGTGTTCCGCCTCTTTCACACATCTTTGAACAGATATGTTATAACTATTCATCTATTAGCATTATAAGTCATAGTTCTTCGAAGGAGTATTAGGTGTACAACTTTGCTTCCGCCGTTTTTTTCCGAAATTCGATACTTTATTATAAAAAACTGGTTATACATTTATGATTCAAAGTATTGTCCATCGCTGGCCACTTTCGGGTAGCGTACGAATCCCGCGTCGAAAAAACTGGTCATCTTTTGAGGCGAATCCACGAATCGATCCAATTTTTTACTTCTTCATAAGATCGGAAGTGCTGGTCAGTCAGGCCGTGTGCCATTGATCGAAACAAGTGATAGTCAGAGGCAGCAACGTCTGGAGAATACGGCGGGTGGGATAGGACTTTCCATTTCAACGTTTCCAAGTATGTCTTGACCACTTTCGCAACATGGGGTCGAGCATTGTCATGCTGCAAAATCACTTTATCGTGTCTCTCGTTGTATTGCGGCCGTTTG
>Ga0157363_1004492_pt1 | contig 12868 bp, 12 predicted proteins | sample AttsexASBM1_FD_111477 | JGI IMG/M metagenome (GOLD analysis project Ga0157363, IMG submission 111477) | Fungus gardens microbial communities from leaf cutter ant in Ribeirão Preto, State of São Paulo, Brazil - Atta sexdens ASBM1 | ecosystem: Host-associated > Fungi > Mycelium > Unclassified ...
ATATAAAACTAACAAATAAATTTATATTATATATGTTTAATATGTATAATAAACTATGTTCAATACACGTGTAATTTTCCAAATAAATTGATTTAATGCAAAATGAGTTTTTAAAGAGACAAATAACATACTTGCTTATGTTTTTCTCGCATATATTCTGCGCGTCGGACTTTATTTATCACCTAATGTATTTTCGTCTAAGGTAATTATTACGCTCTCGTTATCGCGCAAATAAAAAGAAAAATCGCACGCGAACCGATATCGATTATCCAATTTTTGCACTTATTTTTGCGCATCGCTTACCACTTTTCTTGCAAAATGTCGAGCAACCCGTTGCTTGTATAATTCGCTATAACTTTAGATATGCTTTCTTTCAAGGGATGTCCTCGCGTAAGCGCGATTGCATAAGTGTCTTCGTTGATAGTATCGCCGATTTTCTGCAAGCGACAACCGTTGTCGGTTGCCCGATAATAATCCAGAATCGGCGTGTCCGAGATTAAGATGTCCAAAGTGCCGTTTCTCAATTTTTCTACGCCCTCGGCGACATTCGACAAGGAATATCGAGCCATGTGGGACCATAATTCGGGATTCGCTTTTTGCACGTAATATTCGGCCGCAGAAGCTCTCGGTGCACCAACTCTTTGTGACAACAACTGTAATATAATATATTAAATATAATATATTAATATATAATATATAATATTATATATTAAATATAATATATAATATATTAAAAAATCTAAATTCATACATATGACCGAAAACTAGAACAAAATAAATATTTTTTTTTGCTATTTAATAAATAATCTCAAAATCATTATATATAGACATATATTAAATATTGATATATTTAATATTGATATTTAATGTGAATTTTATGTAAATTATTAAATAATTATTAAATAATTAACAGAAAATATTCTCTCAGAAATTCTTTTCCTTTTACTCCTTATATTAATTCTTATCGTTTATAAGCATTCATGAATTTATAAAGAGTCAAGATACTCACGCTTTTATCATGATAGTTGCTCACTGCAGAATGAAAAAAGAGACCGGCGATAAGGGCAGCTATATTAGCCGTGTACGAGGCCACAAAGATAACGGAGAAGCCGCCCCAAATATTAATAAGGAACTTGTTAGGCCAAGACTTTGGCGCCTTGAAGGCCACGAGGTGGCCGCACAAAAGGCCCCACATCACCCACAACGCGGAGGCAATGGAGAAGTTCTTACTGCGCTGCCTGCCCCAGGGATTCAAGCCGAACGGACTAAACCATTCGTAGAGAGCGACGGCGATCGCGGTGAGATTCAGTGACGTAAATACGGCGATCCACAACTCCGTGCTGAACGGGAACAGAAACGCAAATAGCGGTATCTCAGAACGTAGTTTCGGCGCCGTGAGAAAACTCACGCCGCTGAAGTAGTACGGCGTGGTGAAATCTACCACTTTGGCACGATGGGTAGATACACTCAAGGCCGCAAACGCCAGCTGTGCCCGACCAGAGACCAGCTCACCCATCACGCCGTTCCATGTGCCGTTCCGATTGTTCTGTTTGCCAAACAATCCGTCCTCCGCTAGATATAGATTGAAACGAAATCCAAGCTCGCGCGCCACTAAAGACAGCAGATCCATACTCAGGCCGTAACAGCACATCACAGTTTTACCTTGCCGGCAGGTGAGGCCGCGCAAACAGAAACCATCTTGTAAATTCGTGATCATGGTGAACGGTGATGCCTGCACGGTCACGATACTATAAATCGGCATCCCGACCTTTTCGCCGCCCTGTTCAAGATATGCCGGCATGATGCCGCCGCCCGGCCAGATTATGGTATCTAAACGGACTTCCCTGCCTCCCTTGATAGTACCGACTTTAGTCCACCTATTAAACATTGATGATGTTAATTATTCCATCTTTTAACGATAGATACAAATATCTTAAGAACAAGTTGTACCTTAATTGAGTCTTATTCCCGGGAAATCTGACAGCTTGCAAATTCAGCAATTGGAATTCTGCCTTGTCCTTGGAGATTTGTCCCATGGATTTCCTCAACTTACTCGTCAAAATTGCAGATACATTTTCTCGCGCGTCGCTCTTCATGAATTTAGTATTACGATCCGAGTAGCATTCCGGTACAAAGTGTTCTTTGATCTGCGCTTCGCGCATACGACCCAGCCTCGTTTTTGTTTCCAGGAAAGTCTCGTCCAAAGCCTGCGAGGTCTCTCTCAGCATTCTAGTTAATATGGTGTCACCGCCCATGATTTTGATACCAGACGGTCTGAGCGCAAGCATTCCGATCGGCATGAAACTTTTGGAATTAAGTTCTCTGTCACTTGGGAGTTTCGCGATCTCCTCTTCGTCCTCAAAATTGAAGCTTTTATCCTCTCGCTTGGTCACGATCTTTTCATCTCGCCATCTATACTCTTGCAGCCGATGTATATCGTTGGTCAGACTCGGTAGCGGATTCAGTGAGGGCAGTCGCTTATCATCTGACGCGAGATTTATCGTTCGCTCCAACAGCGGTAAATTTTCGTTGGTCGCAACGGCAACACGCGAACTGTGAAGAAGATGCGAACTGATGATGTTGGGCTCGTTCGGTCGCAGTTCCGCCTTAAGATCTAGCCAAAGCCACAAGAATCTGCCCGAGAGCATCTCGAACTTGCCGGCTGCACCGAGAATCTTTCGGGCGTTGTTTAGATCGCAAGCCATTACTACGACTCCGCCACTGCCACTTTCTTCGGCTACTCGCCTCAGCCTTAATCTTAGAGTTCTGTCGTTTGTTGGAAGGTGTATAATTGCACGAGGTGTTAACGTTGGTGGATTCGTTTGTAAAAGATGGGTGACGGGTAGGAGAGTAGTATCAATGAGAAGAGTAAACGCATGCCAATTAGCCCGATGCATTAAAGCGGCAGCTGCTGCTCCGACTTCTTTGGGACTCGAACCTATACGATTCTCAAACCGGCCAAGATTTCCCTGTAAACAAAAAGTAATCGCTTTTATCTTTACATTATAAGACATCGTAATTATATAAGCGATAAAGTTCGTGAATGTGAATGTGTACCTGGCGAAGAAAGTCTCTGTGCGTAAACGGTAACCACAGAGCTGGAAGGTTCAAGGCAGCAGCAGCCGTAACGAGAAATCTGGCTGCCGATCCTCCCCCTATAATAAGGCTTAATACTGTCTTTCCGCCTTCGATGTCTGTACAAAATTTGTTTAACACTGACAAAGGATATAACAAGGAATCTGTCATGGGTGTCATCCTTGTTTCTATATATGACACATCCATGTCCGCATGAAAAGATTCCAGTCTCGCTTCCTCCCATGCTTTCTGTACGTCTGCCTTGAAAGGAGTTTGAGGCTGAGTTAAACATACCACTATCCGCCACGATGCGTAAGACGATCTGAGCCTGGCCTTCGCCGCTCTCAGAGACTTGGCAGCATCCGCGGTACCGGATACTGACATAGAAGTCCCTAACAAGAGGAGAATTACAACTCCAGTATAGGAGCTAGGCATCTTCCTCAGTTTTCCTTATGCTCCCCTTCCTCTTTTTCTATTTAGCTTTTTTGATGTACATTGTTGAAGCGTAGGTCTAATCTGTAAAATAACATTTTCGTTTAAAATATTATTTTAATGTGTATCATTAATATATTAATACATAGCAGATAAGTTTCTATTAACAAATATTTGTTAGCACTTCACTAATTTTATCGTGTGCATGATGTATATAATTCATTTTTAAATTATACTTCATAAAAAATTTTTCCAGCGCAAGATATACTTATAATTATTATTTATTTTGCACTGTTATAAATATATATAAAAAAAGTAATCCATTTTTGTATGTACTACGAAGTAAAACGCTAAACAATAATTTATTAATATCAACAATTAATAAATAAAAGATTTTTAACAATATCTTTCACTACCAAGGGTAGTTACCCTGTTCCACTTTCTTTTTTGCATTTGTCGAAATAACTTTTTCGACACAACAAGCACATAGATTCGCGTTACAACGTGCATACACTTCAAAGGGAAGAGAGATTCTAAATCACATTCTAAGAACTGTAATCCGTACGCGTTTCGAGAATGCACAAAACAGAGACGACCTTACCTCTTGACGGAAGGGATAGAAGGTCGCGCGTCTGGTGGGGGTTTAAGAAGAGCAGAGCAGGGATCGCTTTTTAGCCACCGCCGCATAATAGCCGTCGATCGGGTAAACCGTATCAATCGTCGCGAGGCACTCGGTCAATTGGTCGGTGCGGAGGACACGGACGATAAGCCACCCATCACTTGTCCACCCCCGGACGATCTACCCCGTGCGTAACGGCCATTTTCGCGAGAGCAGCCCCTCCCTTTAAATTTCATCCCTGTGGCATCCTGTGGTCCACACGAGCGCGCTCGTGACATACACATGTATTGCGCCTGTCTTCCTTGGTGTATGTGTCCTTACATGTATCGGCGGCTTTCTGACAATGCCACTAACACTCGTGAATTTTGCTGACGCCCGTTATAAATGTCTCTCACAGTGTCCTATGAATTAAAAAAGAACGAATTTCTTGAGCTCTTCCTAACGAAATGTCATAGAAGTTGTGACCTGATTTTGTAATGTCTCTTTGGACAACTTGAATCCTTTTTTGAGTAATATAAGTGAAGAAAATAATGATTTCGAGTTATAAAAATATGATGATTGTAGATGGTGGAAGAATTGAAAAATAAAAATATATAAATCAGGACTTAAGGGATTCAACTGGAAACTTTAGAATTGTATAAAGAAATATTCGGTTTTTATTTCGTTGTTAGTCTGCTCACAATTTTAAATCTGTGGACAAATATAAAATTTTCTCAAACTACATTTTCAAACAATTAAGTAACATAGAATATACTTATTAATTGTATTATTTAAGTTCAACTAAACACTGTTTTGGAATCTTTAATTCAAAACTTAATTACTAAAGGATAAAAAACTGTAACAATGATCTTCAAAATTTTACTTAAGGAAAGTTTTATTTTAATTTTAGTCAAAGAATCTCTATTAACTAAAAAATATTGAACCAAAAAACATTGAGACATTGTATATTGAAGAAAAACTGAAATTATTCACATCAAAGTTTGAAAATGAATTGTATCAATTATAATTAAGTCTGTTTAACTGTAATTAACTAAGTATCTTAAGTTTCTTTTGTATAATGTTTCATGCTTTCATTAAATTATTAAATTAATCAAAATAATTTATTAACAAAATTAAATTAAATGTACTAAAAACAGCTTATTTCATTAAAAAAATTTTTTTTTATTAATATCTTGTTTACCAGTAATGGTATTCCGTGTCCTAATTAGTAGAAAAAATAAAATTGCACAATTGTATATATATATATATATTGTAATAATTACGCATATATATGATTTTCTAAATTTCATAACAAAAAGATATTGTATTACAATTTAATAGCATTGCACAATTTTTATTGCAATTTTTTTCATAATTAAGATAATGATAAATATCGTGACATACGGAATACCTCTACGGCAATCCTCGAATCTTCAGTGGACAATAGTGCAAAGTTTTTTTTCGGCCGGAAAATAGCTTCGTATATTTGGGATCCTCTTTTTAATGTACATTTGCGTTATATACATATATGTTACGCCACACTGCCATAATTGGGAGCATTTTAACTAGGTTTACAAGGCGTTGAAACAATAAGGAGACGCGTCCCGAAGCACCGCTTCGCCGAACTCGCTGTCGCCTCTGAAGACTTTACTTTCTCTCTCGTTCTCTTTCTTTCGCATCCTGTCTTTCTCTCTACAGCTAAAATAACATAGTCGGAATGCAATTACATGGATGCAGTCATCTCTAACGAGATTCCTGCTCCATTCTTAGCTCCCCTTCCGCTAGGAACTAAATTAATTACAGAGACAGGTTTTCAATAACGGATAACAATTATTAAAATTAGCTAAATAGATTTTGCTGCGATGCATCATTCTCGAACGTGCTCCACGCATTGTTCAGCTCCATGAAAATCAACTTTGCTATATTCTCATTTGCTGTGCCTGCTTGCTGCAACATAGAAACAGATTCCCATTAAATTTTTTTCTTTTGAATTAAAAACTATTTTAACAAAATTAATGTTTAATTATTAAAATAATTATTAAAGTAACTGATTTTTTATTGTCCTCTTTGCCAACTTATTCATGCTTATTGTACTATTTCAAAAAATACTAATTAAAAATATATTTCTATTGTTTAATTTATTGTTATTATTAACCAATTATCTTAATATCATTTATTAAATTATCATTTAGAAAATTAAAAGATGTTACTATTTTGCAAATAATAAAAAAACATTGATATTTGCACAATAAAAAGGATTGTATAAATAATAATATTTGACAAGATTCAAATACCTTGTCTGGATGTACAGCCAAGCAAGCTTTTCTATAAGCTTTTTTGACATCCGCAGCCGTGACCAATTGATGCATTTCACAACGTTGCCACCTTTCAGCTTCCGGCCATAGAACCGTATGTAGGGAGCAGAGTAAAGCTCGCAAATTTCCTTTTTTGCCCTCCGTCCATTCAGCGATTTTTAACCTATCGGGATCCATCGACTTGGCCGCTTCCACCTTTCGCATCTGATTTATTGTCTTCGGGCTATCTTTATCCGCCTTGCGCGAACTAAAGAAATTATATCCCTGACTACCGAGCAGATCCTCAAACGCATCGCCGCTCGTCTTTTCCTTCGCTTTACCACTAAATACATCCGAGGCGCCGCTGTTTGCGCCATTGGTCTCGTTGGTTGTCGCATTGGTTTTGTGCATCGTGTTCGGGCTGGAATGAATCGGCGTGCTCGCAGGCGCTGGACTTGCCGACTGTGGGGTATTCGAATTTCTCGGCGTACCGTTCCAACTGCCCGCCAGACCAGCGCCTAATGATCCGGTCAAATTCGCGAATGGATCCTTATTAGCCTGAGCGGCGAAATTCGGCACGCTGGCATTTCGTGGAAAATTCTCTTCAGAATTCGGGCTCTTGGCGGTATTCGCGGTATCTGTCGCGATATCGCCGAGAAGATTGCCTGAAACATTCCCACCCAGTGGATCAAACATCAGATCGTTCACTTCCTTGCTTGACGTTGTTTGATTCTGCCCGAATAATAAATCATTCATGTTCAAATTGCTGTTATTCAAATTGCTTGTGTTGCTGCTCCTCGTTGCGGAATTGTCATGTCCGAACAGTAAGTCAGTCGAGGCGTTATTGTTAATTAAGGGTATCGAATTGGCGGCCTCAGCCTGCGACGCCGACACGCCGAAACCACCCAAGAGATCGCTTTCGTTCTGACTAGAACTAGAAAAGATATCTAATTCTGGATTTGCCGCCGCGGTGGCGAGAGTATTTGAGGTATTATTGGTATTATCCGGCATGCCGAGATTCAACAAATCAGCCTCCTGAAAGCTATTCTCTTCGATCTTGATTGATTCTTCCTCCTTTGGCTGTTCCAGCTGTTGTTGAGGCACCGCTTCGTGTTGTAAAATCTTGTCGGTTTCATTTGACGATACTTTCTGAGCCTGCAATAACGTCAATTATTATCGATTATCATCAACTTTTCAACTTTTGTTTTGTACTCTTAAATGTAAAAAAACTAAATAATTATAATGTATATCTAACAATAACAAAACATTCTACCTCTTCCTGGTGAGAAGTTGTCCTGAAGTTCTCCAGAGTTTCTTCCATTTCCAATGTCGAGCCAAACAGTGGATCCGGTACAAGCTTGATACATGTTTCCGCTTCCCACGGCGCCGGCACCCTCGATAGTTTTGAATTTTCCTCGCCTATCATGACATTCAACACAATGCAGAACTTGCCACCGATCTCGGGAGCATCGTCCAGGTCGCGTTTCTCAAATGTCAAGGCGCTCTCAGTGATGGGTACGTAGCCAGTATGGAAATGTAATGAGGCAATTTTAATACCAATTACACGGCCGAGCTGCTGTCTGGCGTGGTATATTACTAGAGTGACATCACCGCGTACAGCCGCGTCTCCTAGAATCAAGCAGACCTTGCCCTCCATCGTTCCAAACAGCTTCATTTCTTCGTAATTAGCCTTCTTCGTCGTGAAGACCAACGCGCCGTTACTATAAATTTCTATGTATGGTCGACAACCATCTTTCGCTCTGGTGAATAACGGTACTGGCTGTATGATAACAGAACGGAGAACCAGTGGTTTCGTATGCGGAGGCCGACCGCTACTGAGCATACTCATGTAATTAATACTGCGTAGTTCGGAGGGTTGCAAATGCGGCGGCTGGCAACGTCTCGTTGTGAACAGAGCGATCGCCTCCTCGACAGTGATTAAGGCTCTGCAATGGATCAACAGAGTGCATGCCACTGTGGCACTCGCTCGATACCCATCCTGAAAGACAAATCAGTAGGATAATCGCGTTATGTTTAGCAAACGCTTAATTTAAATTATGACATACTCACAGTACAGTATAGCACCACCACGTGATTGAAGTCAGCGTTCAGATATTGATAAATATCTTGACAGATCTGGTACAGAGCGAATAGCATAGGTGCGTTTGATTCTGGAGTGGCGTAAGCAAACGAGCAATCGATGTGTCTACCGGGGAGTCGCGTAACATTCGGTCGGCTACGGGACAAATTGTACAGCTGGATCTTGGCAGGCGGTGGGTGTCTGGTGTTGAGGAATACTCTCACGTCTTCAACGTGATTAGCCCTATAGGCAGACTCAATCCCATCGGCCGGATACGGCATAATAAGTATGCGCGATGTCAGATAACTTGCATCCAGTTCTGTCCTGGCCATACTCTGTTGAACGGTATGCATCACCTTGCTGGAGGTATCTTTCAAATTACGCAGAATATTGCCAGCGCCGCCCTTCAGCGAATTGAATAGGCCGGTCGAGCTCTGAGCCGCCGGGATCTTAGATACCGTCGTCTGCACGGGAGCCGGTCTCGGCGGCGGCATCGTTACCGGCGCGGTGGAACGAGAGACCGACGTTGGCACACTTGACGATGGTGGTGGTGGTGGTGGCGTTGGTCGCGGAGGTGGTGACGGCTTGATTGTGACTTCGATCCGTGGCGGTTCTCTGGGATCGAAATTGTTCGACTCTGCGATTGCAGCCAAACGTTCCAAGAGCTGTGCTGTTGTTAACCTCTGTATGGGCGAGATTTGTAGGCATCCCTTCACCAGATCGTGCAGACACGCATATCGTGGATTGGGCGGTAACGGTGGATACTTGCCGTTTACGATTGCTAGTTTGTTACCTGTACGAAAAATACTTTAATGAATGCTATTATTGTAATAAGATATCGGATTTCTATAACTGAACCAAAAATGTATATTTTTGGAATTTAAAATGAAAATAAATGTATGCTTGATATAAAAATGCAATTGATATAAAAAACGAGAAAGTTCTAATTCAGTCTAGTGTAAGAATAAAAAATAAATCTAAAATTAACATATATATTCAAGTTTATATAATATCTAAAAATACTTCTTAACGATGTAGTTTCTCCAATTATTTCCTATTTCTTTATATATATTCTATTATTTTTTTATAAGTTGAGAAAAAAAATTATGTTCTTCATATTCATATCTAAAATCGTGTAAATCTGATTTTATGTATTTTTTTGTATCTTCAAAATCAAGAAAAATATTTAAATATTATTATATCCTTTCTAATGAATTATCTTATGCTTTCACATTCATTATCAATTATAATATCTGTACGCTCTAGTTAACTTAGTACTTAGCAAATCAGCGATTATCTCACCTTCAGGAAAAGGATGCCGCAATGTAATCAAAGAATACAATATACATCCTAAAGCCCAACAGTCCACCGGAGGCCCTATAGGTTCATTATTCCATGTATCCATCATTTCCGGAGCACGATACATGGGGGTTGTACATTTGGCCATCTGATCTTCTAGAGTGGCGCGTTTTTGAGCATTCCATGATGGATCCGGTAATATTTGTTGAGTTGAGGCGCTACCAAAGTCACAAAGTTTCACAAGGCCGTCTCTCCCGAGCAAAAAGTTCTCCAGCTTGATGTCCCGATGCACAAAGGGTTCTGGTTGCTGGCTATGCATATGATGTACTGCACGTGTCGCTTGATAGGCTATCTTGCACACTTGGGCGAGAGTCAATGTATTCACAGACACGTTCCTGAGTATATCTGCTACTGTACCGCCAGGACATAGTTCAGTGACAACCAGATACTCGTATCCTTTTCGCTCCTCTCGCTCCAATCGTTGGGCATACAAGAACTGAATAATATTTGGGTGATTCGACAATCTCTTCAATGTTTCTATTTCTTGTATAATGACTCTGTTTGCATCTTCATCAGCAGCGATAAGTCTCTAACAATAAAAAATAAACTTTTTACAATATAACAAAATATAAGTTGCAAAAAGGACAGTTGAACTAGTTTAATTACCTTAAGTGCATATTCTTTTCCTGTAGCGACATCCTCTACCGCAAACACCAATGCCCATCCACCTGTTGATACGATGTTTGCCACAAATTATCTAAATGTTAATGATACATAATTCGATTACGAGGACAAAATATCTCTCGCTCATGTTTTTATCATGTGCACAAATAAATTATTTATTATGATTAAATAATGCCTTCATATATTTTATATAAAAAGGAGCTGCAAATTTCAAGCTGCAAATTTCTATAAATATTCACGCCTGTTTTAAGTATTAGACACAAATTACCAAAACAAACTAAAAATTATGTTATATTTTATGTTATATTCACTATAATGTTAAATTCAATATAATTTTATTTAAACTATAAATCGTCTATCTTTTTGGAATAATAACTTTAAAAATTTTTATTCTACATATCTAAGTAAAGACAAAGATTTAATTTTTACTAAAAAATGGAATGATTAGTATAAAAAATTAAAGAAAACTGGAATTATACATAATATCTACATTATTTAGTTTTCACTTTTTAAGATAACCTTCTAAAATAACTTTACATATATCAAAATTTGCAAATTACATTTTACAAATAAATTATAATATAAATTTTTTAAAAATAAACTTAAACTTTTTGCTAAATCAATTTCCTGCGGAGTGTGATAGTTTCAATATTCAACATCACATAACAAAGAAAATGTATGACTATTCAATTGATGTAAGCTATATTAATACAATCAATAGATTCTAAATATAATTAGAAAGAAGTGTATCGAGACAGCTTTGCTATTCATTCATTTTCAAAAAAGCTGTAAATCGAAAGTCTGAGCAAAAGAAATCACCTGCATTTTGAAATCGTAGACAATTGTTTAAAAAAATAAGCGATAAGTTGTCGAACGGGCAGTAATATCTGATAATATTCGAGCTAGAGTGAAATCTGTGGAATGTAAATGCGTGCAATAAAGAAGCAGAGACAATGCTCACTAATGTCAGATTATCGCGCTGTCAAAACACGCTTGACATATGACAGAAGGACAGATGTCACACGCGAGATTAGCGAGATCCTAGCTCTTTTCTCCTCTCCTCCGCCTTTCCCACGCGATCGTCTATAGCCTTTTTTTTCACGACGCGAGAAAAGTAGGATACGATCGACCTTATCGGCCGTAATTGCGAATAAAAGTCGCCGGAATGTGATTTGACACTTCTGACAGTAAGCTAAGATTCATACCAGCCGGAGATGATAGACTCACCCTCGGCAATCAGCCGCGTCACTCTCAGTTTCACATTGTTGATGTCCAACATCTGACCAACATACTCGTTGCCGCCGGTGCCGCCGTTCAGGTACCCGAGCGCGGATCTCAGGTAATCCGACATCTTTCCCTGGATCTGCCTCGATGGGCAGTTGGGCACCCTCCCGAATAGCCCACTCTCACAGACGCGTTGTTGCGGACAGCCGATACCGTGCGGCCATATTGGCGCGGCGATATCTTCGGCGCACGCAGCCGCAGCGTTGATAACCAACTTCAGGTGCCACCGATCGCCGATATCGCATTTAACGATATCAAATACAAGTCGATAATTACATAAAAACATTATAATTCTTTTACATAATATTATAATATACACTCGATATTTGATTTTACACTCAACTTAAGAGATTTTACCTTTCGCATGAAAAAAATTTTTGAAGGAAACAATATTATAATATAAACAATATTATAATATAATATATGTAATTATAACAAATGTAGTTTTTTTAATCATAAAATTAACAAAAAGAAGAGCAAAAATCACAGCACAAATTGTTCTTTATGATAATATTAATATTTAAATTTATTTTATATTTTATATTTAATATATTAAAATTCAACGGTCATAATTATAAATAAATGCTTTCTTTCCTCTTGTACGCGAATTTGTTCAGCAACCACGTTTTATGATGTACTTATACAAGAGGAAAGAAAGCGTTTATTTATAATTATATTTATGACGTTGAATTTTAATGTTAACTTTATGTAAATCCTGTGTTTTTATTGATATTTGTAAATTTACTGAAGATGGCCAGATTGTGGCCGAAACGTCTAAATAATTTATAAGCTTAATATATTAAATATTATAAAGAACAACTTGTGCTGTGGTTTTATGCTCTTCTTTTTGTTAATTTTTAATATTATAATAATCGTACCGTTCTGAAGAGAAATGCGTTATAGGCAACCAACCACGACGCTGATTACAGATTGCGGAATCATCGTCCTCGCGATCTTCGCGATTGCCCGATGCACTGTTAACTCCTTTCCTTCCCATTCCATTTATTCACACAGCGTGTAATCACGCTTGCATGCCGATAATATTTATCATGATGTAAATAGACATCATTGTCTATTTGCGTAATCTTGTATAATTCTGTGAATTTATATATTACCTATATA
>Ga0157363_1004493_pt1 | contig 12868 bp, 4 predicted proteins | sample AttsexASBM1_FD_111477 | JGI IMG/M metagenome (GOLD analysis project Ga0157363, IMG submission 111477) | Fungus gardens microbial communities from leaf cutter ant in Ribeirão Preto, State of São Paulo, Brazil - Atta sexdens ASBM1 | ecosystem: Host-associated > Fungi > Mycelium > Unclassified ...
AATAAAATTAAATTATATAAAATTTTTTTATTATTGTTTGTGTTTGTTTTGGTGTTTGTTTTGGTGTTTGTGGGTGGGGGGGTGTGTGTGTGTGTCTATCTGTGTGTGTATTGTATTTAATTATACACATTATAACTTATAAGTTTGATGTAATACGAAAATAACAATTTCGCTTAAGTTTAAACATTTAGATAGATACAGATGCGAAAATAATTTTATTGAATTATCAAAATAATTATGTAAGAAACTCAAACATGAACATTAATTGCTGCAAAAAATCTTAATATTCTAGCAACTAGTTTGAGCAGCTACACAATTATTTTGATAGTCTATCAAATTTATTTTTATATATCAATATTTAGCAAATTTTTAGATACTTCAACAAAAGCGTTCTTTCTATGAATCATTTAAAAAATACAGTTATAATTAAGATAAAATGAAGAATATCATTTTTCTTATAAAAGCTGTAATTCGGACACTGATACATACGATAGTTCGAAATTCCGAATTTGGTACGTATTTAGCCATGATGTAATTAGGAACATGAAGCGTCATGTTCCGATACTGAGAATGATGATTTTCGAACTGGATATGTATTCCTGAATGCGTTCACTACCATTGCAAGTTAATTAACTTGCTCGACCAACCGGCTGTCTTGTAATTTTGCAAAACACGTGCTCTTAATTATCAAGTTATTAGCCTGCTGAAATTCTTCATTGTTAATAACATTCTTGCAATCACTAGATTCACAGCAATCTGCTTGGCTTTTGATATAATATATATATATAACCAGAGTCAGAAATTTATTATTTCATAAAAATAATAGGTTACCGTTACCGCTATTTTTCGTAAAAAATAATTTATTACCGTTATTTATTTTTTGATTTTAAAAAGTAACGCGTTACTGTCATTGTTACTTAGAAAGTAATGATTCGTTACTTTTTTGTAATGTTAAAATAAAAATTTAAATAAAAAATTTTATATATATATATATATATATATATATATATTATAAGATTATATATAATAAGATTAAAAAACTGATATTATTTAATAATCATCAATATTAATAGTAAAATATTATAATTAGACAATATTGAAACTTAAAATTCTAAACTAATCTTTATATATAGCAAGCTTCTGTTTATATTAAATTTGTATACAGAAAAAAATATTTCTTTGGATTTAGTATTCCTATTTATTTGACTAAAATTTGTTTTATTGTGAAACAACAAACAACGCTTGTACGAAATATTATTTGTTTGAATAAAAATTTTGTTGTTTCATTCGAAAAATCTCTATTTCTTGACAGAAATAACATTATTATTCGAAGTAATAGCTTTCAATTAAATAATATATTATTTGGTTACAATGAATATAAACAATAAAACAAATTATTTATTTGAAAATGGTAAAATGTATTCATAGAGGTTAGGTTATTCCATGCAAATAATTGCTTTTTTAGAATAATCATTTTTGATCGAAAATATAAAAACAATGGCTTATATATCTAATAACAGGATTAAACGAGCAGTGCTACATCAATTATGTTTGTGCCGTAGTGCCAGTGGATCATGCGAATATCGAAGATAGACATTATTTATTCAAACAAATAATATATTTAAGACAAAGATATACATTGTTTCAAATTCAAACAATCGCACTTATTGATTCAAATATTAGTTTGTTTGGATCATTCTAAATAATAAATTTATTTGAATATAATAAAATTTATTACATCCAAAGAAAGTTTTGTCTCTGTATATGTAATAAAAATGAGATATAATTCTTTGCATTAATATTTTATTCTTTTAAATATATCTTAGCTTATCTTTAATTTAGATTGTAATTTACAAACACAGATTTTATTAAAAATTTTAATATTATTAATAACAATTTACAATATTAAAATTTTTAATATTGTAAATTTTAAACGTTGTTTCTAAACATTAACGATGTTATTAAAATATCTTAATATTCATCAATAATGACAATAATGAAAACTTGTAGTTCACATTACGTACAATTACGGATTTTCAGTATTGGCAGTACTTATCACAGAATGCAACCTGATAAGTACAAAATATTTTTCGATATTTAAATTTCTATTATAAAATATTTCTGATAATATATAATATATATAATGCGATTTATTAAATAGTTGGATAATAAGGTATTAAAATAACAATAAAAATAACAGCTGAATTCGTTTACATTACTATAAAAAATGTAAAGACGTTACTATTATACAATAAAAAAAGTAACATTAATAAGTAATCGTTATCGAAAAAAGTAACGCAAAATGATAATGATATTACAACCAACGCTTTACTTCTCAAGCTTGAATGTTATATTATTATTGCTTGAATTCTCATTTTATCTTTATAAAAAGTAAAAAGTATTCGTATAGGGAAAATATTTTTTTTTAAAATTTTATTTAAAAAAAATAAACGGTATCCAGAGAGAAATGAAACTCATCGAATTGATGTCGAATCGATATTGATACAGTGATTTCGACACCAATTCGATCCAATTGACGATTATTTCTTGTTGAGTAATTAACAATTTATTCATAAAGAAAATATATTATATTAAAAATGAACGAAAATTAAAAATTGTATTATTTGGATGTTCAAAAAGTATTCGTACAGTCGAAAAATTAGATTCTAAAATTAGAAGTATATGGGAATATACTACTTTGTTTATAAGTTAGAACAAAATGCATTCATTATATATAATTAATTTTATAATGTTTATTTAATATTTATATAATGTTTTCTACAAATAAAGCTTTTTTTATTAAAAATATTTTTGTACGATTACTTTACTTTTGCACTGTTAAGTCCTATAAATCTAAATTTCTAGCCTAAATTAATATATATATATGTATATTTTTTTTTTTAAGTAATCTAAAATAATTAATTAATAATCCAATTAATATCGATTGCATGTAAAAGAATTGTATATTAAATCCTTCTATATAAGAATTGATAGATAGATTCCTTAAAATTTTTAGATAGAATATTTAGTATAAAATTTTTCAACATGCAAAAAAACAATATCAATTAATTTAAAAACAATTAATTAATTTATAATTGTTTTACAATGAAATATACTGTTAACAATAAAAAGTTTCAACAGCTGACTATTTGATAATTAGAAGCAAAGTGTTTTGCAAAATTACAAGATTATGCTGATTGGTCGAGCGAGTTAATTAATGTGGGATATGAACGCATTCAGAAATATATAGTCAATTCGAAAACCATCACTCTCAGTATCGAAATATGACGCTTTATCCTAATTATGACTAACTATAAATTCTAAAAACGGAATATTTTATAAGAATAACGTATAGTACTTGGTACAGAATGATAATGTAACAATTATTAATTTTCATTTCCAAAATTTCTTTTAGAAATAAAAATTAGATTATGAAATTTTTAAATTTACGAATAATACTGTTCGAATATATTTATATAAAAATTCAAGTGATATGTAATACATACTTAATGTTCGACAAAAAAGTATCGACACTGATAGTTTGAAGAAAAAAATCGATTGGTCTCTGTAATCTTTATGTCGATACCTTCGCAAAACTTTTGGTTTTATTTACAATTTCTTTAAAATAGATTCATATTAAAAAATGTATTTATTTTTATCATAAGATGTTTTTGAAGTAATTTCACCATTTAATAACATTAATTTAACAAATAAAACGTTTTGTATATATCTTTCTCTTCCTTTCTTCTTCGCTGGCATATAAAAAAATGTATAAAATTTTTCTATCTTATAATTGAAAGATGGGTTCCTTAAAATTTTTAAGAAACGTGATGATGTTTTATTTTATAAGAATGTACAGCATAATAATTAATTAATTTTCATTTGCAAAATTTCTTTTGGAGATGAAAATATTAGATGTTGAAATTTTTGAATTTATATAAGTTCTATAAACCTAAACATAAGATTTATAAAAATATCCAAGTAATATTGCTCGTATGTAAAATCCACTTCATATAACCTATAATTTACGATCAAATTTAGAACAGAATTCCATTTATAATATTGCGTAACATAGAAAACATTTAAAGAAGTAAAATATACATATATAGAAAATACATATATATCACTGACAACTGACATATTTTCTACATATGTGTATTTTACTTCTTTAAATGCTTTCTATGTTACACGACACGTAAAATTATAAATACAATTCTGTTCCAAATTTGATCATGAAATATAGATTGTCTAAAATGGGTTTAAAACTTAGCTTAAAACAATTATATAATAAATCTTTTTATTTCAGAATTGGAAGATGGATTTCGTAAAATATTTATAAAGCAATATGATAATATTTTAATTTTGTAAGTACAATATAATGTACAGTATAATAATATATTATTTAAATTAATATATTATTTAAATTTTATTTGGAAATATTTTTATTCTGAATCCTATATCAATCTACAAAACATTGTCATATAAAAAAAAAATAAAGAAAGAGAGAGAGAGAGAGAGAGAGAGAGAGAGAGAGAGAGAGAGAGAGAGGAAGGGAAAAGGAGAGACTGTTAATTTATGCAAGAAACGCGATGACATCTCGGGAGGGAGAGAGGGAGCCGGAGAGTTGGAATGAAACGCGCTGATGTTTCCGCAAGCACCTAACTATCGGCCATTCATTATAGTAGTCGCTTCAGTGGCTCGAAGCCGAACTGCCGCAATTCATACTGTGACATGATGTTTGATAACAAAGGCGCTTAGAGATCTCTCTCCTTATTAATAGACGACCGAGTCTGCCATAACTAAGGGCGGAATGGTTAAAACCACCTACTCTCACCGGTGAACGAAGATTGAGAATAATGTATGACGCGCGTCCTGCGGCTTTAAACTTGCACTGATCCCAGAGGGAGAGAAGCGGCAGAACAATAATTAGAGAAGGGCATCACACAAGAGCAATGTGCATGTGTGCTTACGTGTTAATTCTTACTAGTCATTAGCTCATGAATTGTCAATCGATGTCACGATTAATTATAACGCTAAGCAGTCCTAGGATTAATCCCTGGAGCTTGTTAAGTTTCGAAGATATGTCCCTGCGCGACCCATTGTTCGTAAGCGACAGAAAAAGAAAGGCACTTTGGCTTTGACGACGTTGTCGCGACATGCCATGATCGATTGTGATGTATCGCGTTCATCAACTGCGAAAAGAGGACAGGCACATATTTGTCCACTTGGAGTTGCTTTTTGACATTACGCCGCACGATCACGATTATCTTTGAGCTGCGATCTCCGCTCGAATTGCTGCAGCCTTATATGTACCCCATGCCGTATAATCAACTAAATTAATTCTACATCTACGATGTGTGTGATCTTCCGAAGCGATAAGTGATCTTCCTATATTAAATACCGCCAATCATGAACGTCCATAATACGCCAAACTTTCTGCACAGTCATATATACGTATGTATATTATATGCAGTCATATAAAGAGTCAACGGATTATAAAGGGAAGAGAAAATCTTTCCTCCACCTTCATTTATCACGTCTGCGAATAAGTATATATTCGCACAAAGTCGTTTGCAGCCTCTAAAAGCGATTTACCAAGTGAAGACGTTGATACACGTGATCCGTCGAATCAAGCTCGTTTATGTCAACATGGACCGTCGTGGAAAGCGATTCTTTCTCAATGTCTCTCTTTACCATTTCGCTCGTAGAGTACAAGATTTACCATCGGACTGTTACAACGCGCTTTTGTTTCACGATCGAGGTTAAGAGTCGTGGCACACGAAAGAACTTAAGCAGTAAAACGTAAGCAGTAAGCGAATTGGTATTATAGCAAGGACCATAAAATCGTAAATTTAGGTCCACAATTTTACTTGAGGCCTTAAGCCGTAAACCCTTAAGAAATTGACTAATCATAATTAAATATAAGAAAAATAATCGATAGTGATTAATCAATTTCTTACGGCTTAAGATCTCTTAAAGCAAAGTTATGGACCTAAATTTGTGTAAGCAATAACAAATCCAACATGTTGATTTCCTTACTGTTTACGTCTTAATTAATTTTTCTGTATATCCCATATCTATCTGTATATTCCATAACTCTAACCCTCGACTAGAACAATGGGCCATTTGGACCCATTGGAAAAAATTTTAGAAAATTATAGCTATACAATCTATACGATTGTACTATGAAGTTCTAAATTGTAGGTAAAGAAACTTTGAACCTTTCTCTATCAATATCATAAGGTAGAGATTCACCTGCATTCTGCACTTCAAATGAGACGCTTTAAAACATAAGTGTAGTTTTCACTTTCAGTTTGTTAAGATAAAAACAAAATTTTGTTCATGACTTAAAAGAGGAAAACTCACCTATTACATCTTCATTTGCAAAGATTAGATTCTCTTTCGCGCACGTAGCACTAACTGAAAACTGGAGAATCTCTAGTCACTGATCACTTGTCAAACACGCTGGTTGCCCTCACAACACTAGTTAATTGGCGCCCTGCGCCACTTGGCTCGTGTCGCGAAAACGAACCGCGCTCTTCGTTTTGATGAACGACGATCTATCGTTCGAAATCTCGTCGATTCAACGAGAGATATCTCTCGAGCGATTCAAGCTCGCGCGATGAATCCGTGCGATTGATCCGGGGTGCTCTCCAGCACAGCGGGATGCTGCGTGTGGTCGTCGAGAGAACGAGAGCGAAAGGGAGAGATAGAGAGAGGATAGTCGCGCGCGCGGCAAAGGCGCGTGCGGTCCGGACACGGAACGTGAGTGCCGCTTGGTAGAAGCAACTGAACCGCCAGGCCGGCTGGAGCGCGCAGGTCCTACAGAACGTCCCACGTTCGAGCTCCGGCGGCAGAGCTCTAACGGACAGGTACTCGTCGCTCGGCGAGGGAAAATACTGCCGCCGTGCAACCCCCGGAACGTCGCGTCGCATCGCGTCGCGTCGCGTCGCTAAGAATTCGCCGCTTCATACGCTCATCCCGAACTAAGGGCTACGAGCTTCGCGTATGAAAGGCGGAAATGCGCATATGCGAGGATGGACTTCGAATGGGGTCGACCGAATAGATAGCCCAGATGGATGGGTGGAGATATCTTGCGTGTTCTGAAAATTAAATTCCCCGAAGAATTATTTTAACCGTTCCGAAATCGAAAATCATGGGAAAAATGTATGCTTAAAAATGTTTGTTCTATGTTGAATCACACTGAACAACATATTTTTATCAGTATATTTTGTTTCTCAACAAGTAATTACAGTTTTTTAGCAAGTAATAATAAATTTTTTATTCAAAAAGGATATTTTTCAAAAAATTACATCAACCTTCAATTTCTAGAAACTTTATTTTGAATTTCTTATGTATACTGAGAAAAAAGGACTGAATTTTATTGAATATTTGTTTGAATAGTACTAGTTGAATATTTACTAAATATACATCACATATATATTTATTTGGTACAAAAACATTAATTTGATTCAACTATTATTTTTTTATTTATAAATATTACGTTAATAAATGTTACGTTAGTACATATTCAAACGAATATGTATCTATTACAATTTTTCTCATTGTAATAACGCAATTTGTTATATAATACAATATGCATAATTGTGAGAAATTTAAATACTTTTTATAGCATATGGAAATAAATGTGATAGTATATATATGAAATTTCTTTTATTATTTATGTACAATTTCAATTGATGAAATTTATTTACAATATTTAATATTAGAAAATTACACTAATATGATATTTAAGGAAATCACTTTTTGTCGACGAAACGTCAAAAATGATTTTTATAAAAGATTTCTGCTCGGGTTTCTGCTTCTTAACTCCAATCGTGATGCTGATGTATCTTATTCTATTATAAAAGAAAAAAATCAACTGTTTAAATTTGTAATTTTTTTTTTTTAATAAAGTCTTCAAAATCTGATAAAACTTTTTTAATCTTATATTTCTTTCAACAACCAAAAAGAATCACTATTATCACATTAAGAAACAGAAATTTTATAAATCAATATTATCGTAGGTGAAAATAGATAATGCATTTAAGAGATTATGTTGTATAATATAACTGAAATAATTGAGAAGTGAAATCATTTTGTTAAAAGTTAATAGCTTCTATGTCGGATGCGGAAATATGAAACATAGTTTCGCCTGCGAAGGAACGATATATGGCGCATAATTATAATGAGATTTAATGATAAAATATAGGTTAATTGTGATGTTCCGAAAAATTTCTTTAATTAAGTAATTACACTTGCAACGATAATTGCATTGAAAATGGTAACGGATTAAGCTTTGCTTCAGCTTCGTAATGACTCATGAAGCAAGTTCTGCATGGCTACAGGATTTTCGAGCTCTATGGAATTTCGATTTAATTAATTAGTGCACATAATAATCGGTGACAGATATTCGAAGTAATAATGTATATCATGCGATGAGAAGAAGTTTATTTGGTTGATATTTCATGAAATCTATTCTAATATCTCTATCTTTTTCTCATGGCCTCGACGACGAAGCACCGAAAACGATTTCTATAAAATATTGCAGGTAACGTTACCATTTTTCTGAACATCCAATTATATCCAGCACGCATTCATGGACAAAATTCTCGTGCTCTTCGTGATTATTGCGATTCTACGAACGTTCTGAAAAAGCTCCTCTTGCAATTAGTCAGCCGGTCGATATCGCGACTACTGTCTATTTGTGAAAATACGAAAACAAATTCGCGCTGGCATGTTTCAAAAAAAAAAAAAAAAGAAAGAATTAATCCTTCCAATCTATATAGTGCACGTGCTGCAAATTATACCATAGAAATACTATATTTATTCAGTGAAATATACATGTCTTTATAATGTAGACATTTCGTGCCGAATGTGCCGGATTCACGAAACATTGCTTTGCCGCATATAAATCTCGTGTAAATGAATGAACCATTTCGGATCGGTTTATTTGCAAGTAAATCGTCACTTTCGTAAAACTCGGGGAGCTTATTATCCGCTAATACTACTTCGCTCCTTATTTATGGCCGGACAAGAGCGCGCGCCGCACTTCGCCGCTGGTGTAATACGTGTGGCATGCGAATATCGAGTTGTGCGATTCACCATGCATAATATTAGCACGATATTATAGTTTCGCTCCGAATTACGGTAGAGGCCGGGCCGAATACCTAATAAGGATTTTACGACTGTCTAGGAAATCCGTGATTAGATTCTCAACTATGTGAGCCGAGTCGCTACGTAACCATCGGTTGTGCGCGCGTTCGTGCATTCGTATCTCATCGACATGCCGCCGACTTCGTGTCCGGATATATTGATCCAAGACGGAGATGAAGCTCCTACGTATTGTCAGTGAGATATGTTAGACTCGTATAAGCGAAAGTTGGAATTTTGCTTATTTGCAAAACTCGACATCGCGCGCGCGATATCGTGCCATTTTTCTTAAAACATGATACGCATTTTTTAAAACATCTTGTATATACAGGATGCGTCACCAAAATCCGAACAAATCGAACAATTTCTTTAAGCAAAATGTTTTTAATAAAAAATTAAATATTACAAAAAATCCTTTTACATAGCACTTGGGAGATCCCTGTAGAGCACAATTATTCGATATATCCATCTCCCATTAGCTTGAATGACGGCCTCTATTCTCGATTCGCACGCATGCTGTAATGTAGCACTGTCCATGCCGACGAATACTGCCTCAGTAGCGATCCTTAATGACGTCACATTGGGATGCCGAGATGTTTGTGTCCCTTTCAACTATGTTTCATACGTAGTAGTCCAAGAGATTTAAATCTGGACTGTTGGGAGGCCAGAATGGGAACCGAGGCGAGCAACTCGGTTTGTCCTGGCAACCTCAGAGATCATCTGTCGTATTTTTAATGTGTACGATTTGTATTGAAAGTCCTTCTTGGCAATTCGACGCATTGTTGGCTCGCTTACACCAACAATCGATGCTCGAATTTTCGATTGCCCTGAGTCATTCGTCATCCGAAATCAGCGCTTATTGAATCCTTTCAACGACTGCGGAGATCCTCGCAGTGAGTTCTTTCGCGAGTGACTCTTCTTCGTTGACATACTGGAACCTTCATTGAACTGTTCTAAAGCCGTATATTTGCCACAACGTCATAAAATGGTTGATCTCGGATATCCAAAGAACTCAATTATTGTATTTGTAGAGCGCCCAGCGCCAAGGCCTTCGATGATCGCAGTTCTTCGATTATACTCTGCACTTAGTTTCAACATCGCGGCTATTTTGAGAATATGACTGTTTACTATAATAGAAGCAGGCTTTTTCGGACGCTAACAATAACCTCTGGCGGAGGCACAATATAGCGGAAAATTGAAATTGAAATTTGTCCGGATTTTTATGACGCACTCTGTATTTGTCAATGTATGGATCAAAGCACGCGTTTTATTATATTGTATGTATATCTGATTATTTAATTAAAAGTTAATCGAGTCGAAAGTACATTTCGCGTTATATCGTGAGTTATATCGCTGGTAGATTTCTTTTGTGGCAAGACCAGAAACTACCATACAAGAATGACAAAGCCTTTTTCTCTCGCAATTTGTTCATGGCACACGCGTACCGTTTGCATTTAGATTCCATGCCAGAGTTCACTTTGCGGGTCTAATTTCACGTCCTTTACTTCAGCCAAAGTAAAATAAGAAGCGGAATTTAAAATTTTCGACGACAAAATTGTTGTTTGTTTCTTTCACATTTCATCTTGCATTGCTTTTTGAGATAAAATCCGATAAATAAAGATATTCCTTTCATATTGCTTGTACATACATAAACTGTCAATATTTCTTCGATTAAAGCTCTATACCTTCAGGAAGATTACTTTTATTGTGCTTTAATTGTTCTATTTTCACGAGTGCTAAGTTAGTTCGAAATTGAATTCTAAAAATATTATGAATATATTAATTTTCAGGATGTTCCTCGAATCGGTCGTCACTTTATGTGTGTCTCAATTTTTCATTACGTATTTCGATCAATTCGACGACTATTGTTTTTAGATATATATATGTGTATGTTCCTATGTACTCCACAGTTATATTTATTTATGTTTGTCTCACTTTAAGTATCGACGACAGATTCGCAGATTCTATTGCAAGTATTTATTAATTGAATCATCTTAGAAATTGAATTATTATTAACACGATATATAAAATATTAAATATATAAAATATAAATATACATATTTGTGTTTCATCTACGAAAACGTAATTTGATTTTAATTTTTTGTTAAAAAATAAACAATTTTGAAATTTTTCTTGCATAATTAATTCTTCATTAAAAACTAATAAACTTTTGTTAGAAATATTTTGTCGTCAACTTAGTGTGCCCGATAAATATAATAATTGAACTAAATTGTATTTATTTAAAATTTTCACGTTAAAAAAAATGTAATTATATATTCATTCAAAATTTTGGATTTTCAAAAATATTTATTCACAAAAAACTATAATTATTGTATTTAACGAGTATTCATATTTATTTAAGTATTCAAATAATGTATAAACTGAAAAAGAAAGCTCCAATAAGCAATCGTTACCTTTTAATTATAATCGGTACTTTGATGATTTTATATAAAGTAAAAAGAAATGAATTTTATTTATTTTTGTCGTTATATTATATTTAGATTTGATAAGGAAAACTTAGAAATAAAAAAAAATGTTAGAAAGCAATATACATTTTTTATTTATAAGTACAATCTATTTAATATAGCATATAATTTTACATAAGTCTTTATTTGAAATAACATATAATTTCATATAATAAATTTTTATTTGAGATGACATCATTATTATCTTGAACTTACCTATATGTCGTGTCACATCACTAATCTGCCATCTGACATCCCTGATGAAGGATTTCTTTGCCGGTTTCATTGTTTCTACGTGTTTCTGTTTTCTCTTGCAGGCTTGCAAGCTATGTAGATACAGAGTAGAAGTAAATGCGAAAACGAAAATATTTGTAATCATATTAAAAAAATATTTATTTAAATGGAATAAAAAAGTATTTATTCGATTCTTAATGAATAAAAAGGAAATATATTCGAATAGGTATTTTTACTCATTTTTTATTCATTTATTCGAATATTAGATGTTATCGGGCACACTCAACCATCGGAAATATCTAAAATATTGTGGCGACTGATTCGAGGAAACACCCTCATAATATATACATATATCTATATAGACTTATAGAGTATATCAATTATCTTCCAAACTATTTGTTAAAAAATGTTTAAAGTGAATCTTCCTTTGTTTCGAGGAGGACATCTTTTGATAATCACAGAACTTCTCTAAATGGACGTGCCTTCAAGATTTCAAAGTAATCATTTTTTTTATGGAATTATAGTTTCTAAAAAATCAACAGGACATTTTATATTTCATTTTGGTATATAATAATATGAAATATTAAATATCTCCATTGATTTTTTGATATCTTTACCTTAATACTTTTATATGCAGAATAATTACAGAAATATTATGTAAAAAAATTATATAACTCCATTAAAAAAAAATAAATGTCGCATCTTGAAATTTTGGAGGCACATTCTAAAGAGGATCTGTAACCATCAAAAGTTGTGTCTCTCGGAACAAAGTAAGTTCCACTTAAAATATTTTTTTTTTAACGAATAATTAGGAAGATAATTCGTTCGAAGTTTCAAATGGGACAACGTGTGTGTGTGCGTGTGCGTGTGTGCGTGTGTGCGTGTGTGCGTGTGTGCGTGTGTGCGTGTGCGTGTGCGTGTGCGTGTGCGTGTGTGTGTGTGTGTGTGTGTGTGTGTGTGTGTGTGTGTGTGTGTGTGTGTGTGTGTGTGTGTGTGCGTGTGTGTGTGTGTGTGTG
>Ga0157363_1004494_pt1 | contig 12865 bp, 6 predicted proteins | sample AttsexASBM1_FD_111477 | JGI IMG/M metagenome (GOLD analysis project Ga0157363, IMG submission 111477) | Fungus gardens microbial communities from leaf cutter ant in Ribeirão Preto, State of São Paulo, Brazil - Atta sexdens ASBM1 | ecosystem: Host-associated > Fungi > Mycelium > Unclassified ...
GGAACAACTATATATTTATATTTGTTTTAACCATGGATATATAATCAATTATGCTATTAATAATAATAATCACATACACTGAAGAAAATATTTAGTTTTTCCTTAACATATTTTTATTTTAATTTTATTTTTATTTTACAAATAACAAGTAAATTTAAAGAAATAGTTATATTCACTCTATAATTGCGATTGCATTTACTGAAAAATATTTATTTTATTTACTATTTGTAACTTGTGATATTTTATTATATTAATATTTGAAATTATCACATAATTTATAGTATAATTTTTGAGAACTATATATATATGGTTATTATTACTAATATCATAACAGTCATAAAAATGGAGCTTTTAATTACAATTAATTTATTACGCAATTATAGTTACAAATACCAAACACTTTTTTCTTAGTGTTGTGTGCGTGCGCGCGCGCGCGCGCGCGCGCGCGCGTGTGTGTGTGTGTATGTGTGTGTGTGATACCTCAAGGATTTATTGTTCGTACAATTTTTTTACGATTGCTGAATTCAATTTTTTTTTATTTTTCTTTTATTATTTTTACCTAATACTATTTTACTTCTAATCTCTTTATAAATTATACAAGAAAATTACAAGTTCTTTGATGTAATTTGTTTTGTATTTAATCCATTAAGTTTAAATTTTTGTCAATTGAAATCATCTAGATAATTATTTTATTAGAACTCGATTGAATCACAAGTTATAAAATGTTACAAGCAACTTTATTAATTAGTTTACGAGTTTCTACTCGATTCGTGATGCAATACATGTCACAAAAGTAAAAAAAAACATATTAACGGGTGGTCTTTCGGTGCGATCGTTACAATGGTTGGCCTTACTAATCCCATCGATCATTCGCCTGTCTTCACTGTCCACCGAATTGCTCCTACTGTGGAGAGACAGTTCACGCAGAGTCTGAGACACAATCCGAAGTTCCGCTCGATCGGATGTGTATACATGATCGTAGAACAGCATTCGAGCGACTGCTGATTCGTATTTATGGGCCCTTAATTCCGCGCGACTGGACTTAATTCGCGCCTTCATGGGTCCGAGTCGCATTATCGAGTTGTCACCGTAAAATAAAAAGCATCGCTGCTTTCGTGCAATAATATTGACGTTGTCATCGAGTTGCGGTGACATGCTTGTCATAACAATGTTATATCGATGCAATGTATGCGGATAGATAGGAAACTTCGACACGAATTCCGTCGCTCGTTCTCAGGAATGCAGCAAATTTAAAATTATTGGATAGCTTTGTTTGATGCAGAAATGCTTTGTTGATGTATTAATGATAGAATGTTTCATAGATGTAGGGCTTGTATAAATTTCTTGAGAACGATTACGTTACGACAGTAACGCTTGTATAAATGTCTTGAGAACGAAAAAAAACTGGTTTTATTGAAATATTTAAAAATTTAGCTAGATTTGAAAATATTTTTGTTTAGCCGCTTAAGCTGATTGCTAGAATGTTTTTGTAGCATTTCCATCGAGTTTAAGCGTTTTACTTAATCATTTTGATGGCCCGACAAAATTATTTTTAGCTTTGTATATCTAAATTTTTAGATATTTTAGTAAAACTATTCTTTGTAATTATATTATTTTATTGTAATTATATTATTTTATAAGCAAAAATGATATAAATTATTACAAATATCTCAGTGAAAATGAATATCATTGTGTTGCATTTATTAAAGAATCACATGTGATTCCGTGAATGATATTTAACACAGTTTCATCATTTTCATGCATTATTCTGCATGTTAACATATTGTTAGAAAAACAAGCTTCGACTCTCATAATATTATCCCGGAAACGATCCACGTGATCCGAACTCCGGAACCATCGGCAGGAAGTTAAGCCGATAGCGAGAAAGCAACGGAGAAGCTAATCACGGGGTTTTACCAGCGTCGCCCAGGAAGTATTAGGTCAGTTCAAGGCAGCCATCGTTTGCACGGCTGTGATTAGAGCTTGCTACGCGCTTGCGGACGTGGGATTTGCGGTTACGGAGATTTGTAGTACAAATACGACATGTGAACTGAATACGACCTGGCTATATACGGTTATACGACCCATACGATTGTACGACCGTATAACCGCTATAGCACGGATACGTCCATGGATAGTCGGCTATGGGGTCCTCGTTACAACTGCACAACTACCAAACTACATTACTGCAGCTTGGGAATCTCGGCGTAACTTCGGCATAGTCCGGCAGGCCGGAACTATTTCCCCCGAGGGTTACCACGGTTCTGTCGTTCTGCTGGACACAAGCGCGTTCCGCGTTCCCGGTTCTCAGGAAACGTTGGGCGTCGTCGTGATCGGCTTCTGCTTTCTCTAGAACCGATCTTGATTTCAACGCCGCTATTAGATTGGATTACGTGCCAGGAAACGATATAGCTCGCGAACTATTGATCATCTCCGGCAAACGTCGACGCAAGATGTTAGGCGACGTATAGATTGTTATTTTAACACTCGCACGTTCTCATACAAGCCCTCTCCCCCCATGAGAAACTTTTGGTAATAGTTAAGGAAGATTAATGGTCAGATCGACGCGTTTATTTATACGCTCTCGGGCGAAGCGCGTGTTGGATAATTGAACATTTCGAAGACTGATCGGATTAATCGATTATTGATCCATTGTCTTAACATTTCGTTAAAGATTAGCAACCTCATTTTCCTGGTCTTCGCCGAGGAACGTTGCTCAATGCTGTCGTAGCGCAGGTGCGCTCGAGATGATGCAAACAGGATCTGATTTTAGATCCCTCCGCTCCGATTCTATCCGAGATCCCCCGTGGCGATACTTCCGGTTAAGCTACGTAACTTTCTCTCTCTCTCTCTCTCTCTCTCTCTCTCTCTCTGTCTCTCTCTCTCTCTCTTGCGAAGCGTTTTTAGAGAGTTTTACTTGCTGCAACATCGCTGGCTTTCCATTACGGGGCTGTTTTGAGATTGTTACGGCAGACGCCGGGGTTTGAGTAGTGCTTGTTTGCTTATTCTTGCAAGGCAAACGACGCTTCCCGACAGCACTAAGTACACGGCGTTTCTCAATATTCCTGTAAATAACGGGAATCGTGCAGAAGGAGAATACCCCGTTGTATAACACATTGAGGGAATCGGACTTACCGTTTCTATTCTTGCCACTTGTTAGGATATAAGTCGCTCTTCCCCGAGGGAAAATCGCGATAAATTATGTAAATTTTGACTGGATATTTACGTACTTTCTGGCATGCTTTTAATGTGCTTCTCCCGAAGTTTCAGACCATGTAAAACGTTAAACGTTCCTCTTAAATTTGCGACAACGAAAAAAAAGGGATAGAAGGAAGCGGAAGATAGAGAGAGGAGACCGGTACCTAAAATTTCCATTAACGCTCGGCTGCACGACGACTGTAAATTATGACTGTAACGCGTAAGAGGAAAGACGGTAACAAATGGTAAAATTATCCGGAAAATTAAGTTTTATAAAAGAGTCGGCTGTGCGCGCGCGAACGCGAAACGGCTTCTCGATTCGTGCCTGGATCGTAAACATGACCTAGAGCCATTAGACCCGCCGTGCATCCTTCGTGAGTTCAACTAGTGTGAAATATTCTTCACTTCATTTAGGTCCATTATCTATTTATGCGCTCTCTACTTTGCCTATCACTTCGCATTTACTCTTATCCAGGTCAGCAAAGTCAAAGTGTATCTTTATTTATCAGAATCTTTATTTATCAATTGAAATACATAGCGACCGATTCGCTCTGCTTATCTTCGTTCATACCGTATAAATATTTGAATTAAATGAGATAAATGCATAAGAGTGAACCTCGATTAAAATTAACATTATAAAGTTAGAGGCGCGTTGTGTCATCGGATAAACCGCGCATCATGACATCCACATATGCCGTCACAGTTAATTGCATTATATGAAGTCAGGATTTTCGTGTAGTTACACGCGACGTAGCTAACCTTATCCTGTCGCCGATCTTCCCCGCATCGTAAACTCAATCCGTAACCATTAGATTACAGCAGGATCCATGAAATTTGGAGTTGACTTTGACGTTACGCGTAACGATGCACCTAAACTTCTGCGTTTAGAGATACTCGCTTATCCTAATATACCACTTACGTTGACGCACGTGAACGTACAAGAATCTACCGATCTCTCGCAGGCATCACGTTTATATCGGTATACATGATACTTTGTAATGGCAACCAGACTTTTGCGTGCGATAACACTAATCGAAAATATCTCAGACACACAAGCGAAGAAAGATCTATTTTTCGTCTGTACACTCTAAAAAATAGCGATGTCTATATAATTCTCAATACATTGGTATTAATACTAATATGATGTGGATATGATGTGAATACCATGGATTTTAAAACCACATCATGATGATAATAAAATCCACGTTGGTGTTAATATTAACACATTGAGAAAAAAATTAAAATTTAATGAAATCGTTGAGAATTATATAGACATCGCATATAAATGTTAAATCACATCGATTTTTTAGAGTGTATGTAGTCGACACATGTATGTAATATACATTTTCGAAATATTACAATGTTTGAGAAGTCTTTGTCATTGAAATGTGCTGTTAAAATCGTCACAAATTTTACAATACGGTGTAAGAAAGATGTAAGAAAAGCTGAAGTATCTAAAAATTTAGCTAAATTCAGATGTGAAAGTAATTTTGTTTGGATTATCAAAATAATTAAATTGAAAAGTAAAATGTTAAAACTTTTTGCAGCATCAGTCACTAATGTTTTACATAATTATTTTTTATTCAACAAAATTATTTTTACATTTGTATCTAGTTAAATTTTTAGATACTTTAATTAAACCGTTTTTTTCCCCTGCAGGCATTAATTTATTTGCAAATCATAATTTGAGAGTAATTCCAGTACATTCGAAATACGTCAAATAGCAATTTCTCAACAATATAAAAATATCAATTAAACGCGAAATGAAAAGTTCTCGAAATTTGCACGAATGAAGTTTTTCCACTTGTTTATAACCTTTTATAAAGAGTAATTGGACAATGTTGCTGATATTGATTCCAGATTAAATTATAGATAGATATTGATAGATATTGATAGATTGGAGTATAATTACGTAGTAGTTTCAAACATGATGAATGCTGTAAGTTTTGACATTTTAGCAATCAGTTTGAGCGTACATAATTATTCTCCTCCTACATAATCTTACATAATTATTTTGATGCTTCAACAAAATTATATTCAAATTTGTATCCGATTAAAATTTTAAATATCTTAACAAAATCGCAAGAAAATCATGCTTCGAAAGGCTCGATTGCGTTTCCACAAAATCTTGTTTATATAGTCGGAGATCAACTCTATGATCATAGTTGGATTGTACGAATGCCGTTGGGCAGGATCTGCATTCGGTAGATTTAATTGATCAGATTCACCTGTGTGAGAGATATTATGCGGTTAGCAGCGCGGCGGATTTACCTCTAAATCAAATTCCCTTTTGACGCTATTGGCGAAATGCCTCGTTAATTAGTACGTATTCTCTCCGGCCCTTTTCATTCGCTCTGTTCTGATTTTACCGTGAATGATTCGCAAACGCGTGAACGAAAACCGGCACAGCTTCGTCTGCAGCACCCTCTCGGTGCGTCGAAGCAGAAAAGCTTGGGCAATGGAATCGCTAATCTAACGATAAACACATCCGGGCTGCCCGGAGTTCCGGTTGTTTGCGTAACAACAATAAACTCACGAACGTTGTGCGCATCTGGCTGCGAAGATACGCGAGCTTTCGCGTACGTCATTATTTGCGTAGATTGATGTATCAAATTTTTTTTTTTTTTTTTTTTTTTTCTTTCGGAATAGAAGGGAGGACGGTGATCGCATCGTACATAAAACTAGGCGATTTTAAATGAATGCGGTTGGTACGATAGCTTATCTCGCACAAAATGCAATGTGCGATAGGATTGAAGGTCTGATCCGCGAAATGCCGCTTGTGTTTCAGTCGCGTTCACAATTTTCATTTATTTCGGCAAAACCGACATTTAAAAAGTAGATCAATTGCAGCAGATAGATCCGCAAATCTGTGATTTACCACTTCGCTATCAGAATTGACGTGAGATATTTGCTTGTAAAGAGAACGGTGTCAATGTTAATTCAAAAACGTATATTATTGATGAATTTAATAGACCAAACGATCGACTGATTGCGTCGCTATCAGTGCGAAATTAACGAGGGGTTCTCCGACATCAGATGCAGGTAAATATACATATGTATGTGTTTGGCAGCAACCGTAATGCATTTCGCCTATCACGCGAATAGGTACTTTGGGCCGTGTGTCTATTAGTTATGGTAACTATTCGCGGGATTCCTAATCCAGTTCAGAGTTTGCTTTCGATCGAAGTTACGAACCGTAGTCGCGAAGGACGAGCGCATAGATAAGCGGTGAGTTGCAGTTGCGACAAACTTTGAAATGCCATCTGTCCCACGAAGCGTCGCATTGCGCGTCGACATTGCGAATTCTGTATCACAGTTGAAAGATCGTCGAGAGATAAAAGCAAGATTATTTTTTCTTTTCATGTAGCTTACCGAGGTACCCGATTGCCGAGAACCCATTGAGAAATCATTTTAGTTCCCGCCTACGATCAATGAAACTTCTCGACGAGAGGCACACCTTTTCCCGGCTGTACGTTCAGGTCGAGCACAACAAGCGTAGCTTCAATAACGAAGATTGAAATTATAGAGTTTCTACCGTATCGACTTTTTCATCTCGCGAATTACGTCGCGAAGTATCCAGGGAAACTAATCGAGATTAGCCGCGTTAAAAAGTTGCGTCGCTCTCTCGAGAATCGCACCGTTCCACGATAATCCATTTACAGATTCTTTCGAATTGAAATTAATTCAAAGATGGCGCAGAACTGGGACACACGCGAAATGGTTTGTGAATACGAAACGGTTTAGACCAGACGACGAAGATGCAAAAAGGTGTCTGGGGAATGAGAGAAAGTTGACGCGGAATAGCAAATAATGGTACGTTGTAGCGGACACGTTTAGTGATTAAAGGGGTAGAATTGAGCGAACAAAGAACCTCGCGTCGAAGATGAACCTCAGCCGACGAAACTTCGCGTTGTTCGTTACGCCAGGTAAATTGCTATTATAAACAAGACAATGTACTAACACACGCGGCAGAAGTTTGTGATTTCATTTCGCAAATCGTTCCGTTATCGGAACGCAGCTCTTCATTCGCTTACGCGCGAGTCTCTTTAAAGTTGCGGCTAAGTCTTCGATTTTGAGTTACCAGGTATTCACGGATTATTACGCGCATAATATCGCGTGTCGCTGTTAAGTAGCGCGCAGTTAATGACCCGCCGTTTCAATATCGCGGAAAATATTTTAAAAATTGCGAACGCTGTCGGTGATTTACTATTAATGAGTATTTTACTATTTATTAGTCCATTAGCTGCCATGTATATCTTATGGCTTTTTATAAGAAGCTTTTTATGCTGGAGATATTCATCTGTATATTGCACACTAAAAACTCTTTACTGTTTTTCAAATATTTTTTTTTGATTTTTTGATAGAAACGAGGAAGCTTTGTTGTACAGTACCGTTCAAAAATATTTGCTCGCTCTCTCTCTTAATTAAATAAAGAAGAGTGAATTTCCATTTTCTTTCCTACATGTTTGACTAATAACTAAAAATATTTAATTCTACATACAATAAAAGAATACAGCAGGATTTAAACGAAATTTGATGTATAAAAAAGATACGTACAAAAATTACAGCAAATACTTTTGAGTGATATTGTATGTTGTTAGCCTTAAAGCGACGATCGTAATAAAGCCGAGAGCTACGTGCAAAAATTATTGATAGACATAACGTGAAGGAATCGCGTAAAATTCGTTCATTTTTTAATCGGAATCAGCATTAAATGCGCATTAAATTAAATTGATTATGTATAAATAAATGAAATGATGATGCAAAGTATCGTGGATGGAAACAAATGGCGGGACGCGCTTTCGCGCCAATATATGCGGTATACGTATAAATTTCTGGCGGCGCGCCGGACATTTTCGGAGTGTATAATCGCGAAAGCCGGCCGTAATTACCGGCTGTGGGATATTTTTCAGTCACGCCTTCAGCTCTTCGGGCCGATCGGGCCGGAAATCGAATGAATCGCCCGCACCGTCACCGCCATCACCCGTCCTCCCCGACGCATAACGATAGTCAATTCAATTTGAATCGCGGCCAAGCTCAACGGGACAGTTAATTACGTACGAATGACAGCTTCGCCCCGCGCGAATTTGTCGCATTGATCCATTCGAAATCGCCATAGATTGGCTCCCGTATTCTTTTTCTTCCCTCTATCCTAATCGCGATATAAAGAGATTCGATCGATCAAAAACTACGAATTTGAATTTATCGCAGTCGTGCTGTATTTCTTTCGCTTTCATCGCCTGCTTTCTCATTCGGTCTTGTTTCATTGAATGTTTACACTCAAAGCTGACACTTTTAATACAACGTCACCGCAGCGACACTAGTATTAATAGAGGCCAAAATGGATGGACTGCAATCTCTGGTCCTGGCAGTCGTTTCTCCCTTTCACTCTTTCTCAGTTCACTTTCTCTTTCCTCCCCTTTCTCTATCTTTCTATATCTTAATCCTCTGTCACTCCATTCGTCTCTTGCTCGCATACCCGATGGTCTCGTGCTTTCGTAGGTCGTCAGGTCTCGTGAATGAAACGAAGGCGTGGCGCTCACGTTGATTCATAGTTTGACTGTAAAGCACGACAGAATTCCTCTTCTCTTCACAAGAGACTCTACGACAATTCATCCGCTCGGTCATTTATTTATATTCTCTTTCACCGCATCATTAACTTTCGTTAAAGGATTACCATATGAAAAGTTAATGTTTGTGTGTACGTATTGCTCTAAGAATATGCTTGTCCTCTTGGATTTTTTAGTAAAGATGTATTATGTTTCTAAACCATCAAAGATTGATTAATTAATATATATCTTTTAATATATATGATGCTCGATAATATCGATTTATGCGATGCCACGAATGGTGCATGCATTATAATGATAATTTATAATGATAATTTATAATGATTATAATGATAATTTTTATAAAGTATTCAATAGTATTCTTTAATCCTCCATCTGCAATCTTTTTTTGGTACAAACGAAATTTCACTCTCAAATTTCTCTGAAATAAAGGATGAAATTCGATTCCCCCTCTTAAAATATCTTGTTCTGTGCTACGCTAATTTTAAGTGACCCGCGTGAATTATCATATTTTCATTGTTTGTTACATTTGTTAAGTAACATATATTTAACTTAAAAAATTTATTATATAAAGAAAGTCATCATGTATCATAATTATATGTGTATTCTATATATATATATATGAGGCATCGAAATTATTTTTGAATTACGTTTCTTTTTGTAGCCAAAATACTAACAGGAACATTGAATGGAACGGTAACTCACACGATGCGAAACATGTTAAAAAACTATTGATAATGTAATAGAGATGTTAAAAAGTAATTTTTCATTTTTCATTTTTTGAAAGTCTGTAAAACAATAAAAAAAACTTGGGACAGAGGGAGTAAAATATGATTATAGACGAAAGGGCTTTAAGATTTAAACACTAATTACGTCTACACTATTGTGACCAAAGTTATGTGTTGATACATTTCTCCGTTATCGAATGAACTCACACGCACTTAATGTTATATACGCACGCTAATAGAAACTAAATTGCGGGTATCGACGTGGACCGTAACAGTGACCAGCGACCGACCGCAAATCTTTTCACCGTGTGCGATCGATCGATTGTTACACACCGAGACTGTTCAGATATGATTACATTTCGCTCAAATGGATGAAGCGGATTTGACAGAGATTATATGCAGCAGGTGTGCGAATATCGACGTTTCTATCATAATAACAAGAGGAGGGAAGGGAATGGAGGGTTCGTTCATTTCAGATATCGGAGATTATTGCGCTGATCTTTGATAGTCGTTTGAATTTGTAATCGATCCGGTTCGCCTAATATCTCTCGAGTTCATTTAAGGCGAACTGAACATACGCACACTCGTTTCCGACGAAAGAAACCTTAAACGAAAAGAAACGGGATTGATCTTTGGAAAATGATTATTGACATAGCGCAGGAAAAGATTAAAGATGAGGATTAATTCTTTTTAAGCACGTACTTCCTGTTAAAGTCAGTTCCAATTTTATTCAGAGAAGAGAAAAGCAGAAGAGCGGTGCAAGAATAGCTCCGACTCTGACCTGAATACTTTTTTTTTTTTTTTTCACTTCAAGTTTATCAGACCCGCGATATCAATCGGCAGTATTCTCGAAATAAAGTTTGTGATAACGCAACGAATGTCTGCGAATAATATTGTATGCGTATTATTATGATAATTCAGCAAAGAACGAAATGATAGAAGATAATGAGTAATGAGGATAAAGTTACTGAGCACGCAGGAGAGAGAAGCCATTATCTGCGATTTTCATAAGCGATTGGACCATTCGTGCATTTCCGTTGCCATTATCGCTATCAGGGTATACGATGGTGGTGGCTAGTAATGAAGACGGATCGCTTTCTGCGAATCAAACGGGACGTGCGATTCTCTTTTCCTTCCCAGCTTCGCCAGCAGTGGCGAAACTCGAGAAGAACTGGATAGTCGGCCTTTAATCAGGTTTTAATTGCTTTAATTCGCAAGATTGTGGTGTGCGATCATTATGGAACGTATCGTGAGAATGGAGAACATGATATTGCATGAATTTCCGATTGTAACAAAATCCTAGATTCAAATCGTGTACGAGATCAAAAATATCGTGAGAAACGTAAGTAAGTGTCGACGAGAATGTCAGCTGTGTTAAGCAAGAATAGCAAAAATACAGGCATTTTTCTATTTATAACGAGATTACGTTCTGAGTGGAAGTCTTTGATTGGAAGTCGAATCATATAAGTAATCATATAATGTTAAATCTTGTTTCTTTTTTTCTTTTAATAATAATGATTGTATTACTAGCCATTCTGAACATAATAATTACAAGATTACGTGAAAAAATAGGTTAATGTCTGTTTCTATCAATGTAGGTTAATTTTAATCTCAATTTAACTTCATCTTTTTCTGTTACAATTCTTAGCGCATGCCGGTCGTAAGTTCGCAAAGTTGAAGTAATTGTAAGTAGAAGGATGCCTGTAGTATATATTAATATACTTAAAACTTAATCAAAAATTTTTTCCAAGATAATAATATTGTAATAATAATAATAATTTTATTCTATGCAATACTGTTAGCATTAAAATACAAAATAAACAGATAGAAATAGTAAGTTTTATATTGAGTATCATTTGCATAACTATAAGGGGAGCAATAGCTAAACAGCTGATTTGAAGACGTACTTGAAGACAATTATCCTCATAAAAATGAAAACGCGTATGATGCATCAACAGATAATGGATATATAGTAATGAAAAACAAGAGAAACAGTTTTTTCAACAACTGAAACAGTGCAACACAGTGAATCGTTTCATCCATATTTAACATTGATAACAAGGGTAAAATGATTCACTGTGTTACATTGTGTCATCTGTGTCACTTGCCGAAAAACGCCCAATGCTATTTTCGAAACGTACACAGGCAATAGGTATAATAGTGTGTAACGAAATAACACGTCACTTGCACCCAACGCATAGCCCATTCTCTTTAATTATTTCATATTTGTATGGGCGAACGATTTTGTGACTTATATGGCTTTTGATTGCTTGCACTTATACGTCACATGTCTTTTTTGCACTTTTTTTTAAAAAAAAATATCAAGACAAATGCATACTTTGTATTGTGCAAGAAACAAATGTTCATAATACGTTTGAGAAAAGAAATTTATGTGAACGTATATCTTTCCGTTGTATTTATTTTTAGTCCTTATCACTTATTTCTCAGTATCTCATTTTCAAAGAGTCATAATTTCTATGCTGCGCGGCGAACTCGACGGCACTTTATTCGCAGGGTAAATTCAACACACGAATGACGCCTACGCGCGATTAGCATGATTATAGAGACGCGTTTATGGTCGTTTCGTCAAGAAAAATGTTCTTCGCGAGATAAAGCGGCGAGCCCCGAAGACGGAGATTCCATACTTATTGCAGGAAAGTATGGTAATCCGCGGGCAAAGCGCGAAAGTTCTGCTAACGATTATTCAAGAGCGGCTCGTTCGCGCCGCACCATGGAAATTGGATCGAGGAATGAAATTCTTTCGTCTAATTAGAGCACAATATCTTTGCCCCAGCGAAAGGGTTATACTCTAGCTTACTCTTTTACCTATTTCTTACTTCAAACGTTCCGTTGGGGATTAATTGCTTCCTGAGGATAACGGGTATTTCGTGCATCGCTCGAGGGTGTTAAACATGTCCCTTTGTGCCACCTGATAATCGTAATTTTAATGTGAGTCGAGAGACGCCATCATGGGAGTTGATTCCAATTTTGTACATTATCTCATTTTTATTAACGGAAAGAATGATTTTATTGAAGTAAAAATTAGTTAGATACAGATCTGAAAATAAATTTTATTAGACTATCAAAATAATTATGCAAAACATTCAAATTGAATGTCGAACTTTTTGCAGCATTACTCACGCTTGAATTTCCTATATTATTTTGATGGTCCAACAAGATTATTTTTAGATCTCTATCTATCTCTATCTCAATTTTTAGATACTTTAGCAAAATTGTTTTTTTTTTTCATACAGAATACAATATTTATGAAAAAAATATTTTGCATAGTTATTTTCTGCTAGATATTAGAAATTTAATATAGGCAGATTGATAAAGCATTTTTTTGCTATCCTGGGAATAAACAATTAA
>Ga0157363_1004495_pt1 | contig 12865 bp, 1 predicted proteins | sample AttsexASBM1_FD_111477 | JGI IMG/M metagenome (GOLD analysis project Ga0157363, IMG submission 111477) | Fungus gardens microbial communities from leaf cutter ant in Ribeirão Preto, State of São Paulo, Brazil - Atta sexdens ASBM1 | ecosystem: Host-associated > Fungi > Mycelium > Unclassified ...
CTCTTTCGTGACTCTCATTTATCTTCCTGTGCACTTTAAGCGCGCGTAATTAATGGATAGCCAAGCCAAATAAGTTCACGCCGCGGGAGGACGTTAAGGAGCGAGAAGCCAGGCCACGATATTTCCGCAACGATAGCACGTAACCGGTTCATTTTAATTAGGCTGTTAATCGCTACGCACGCGGACGGATGATTGATTTTGGCGGAAATGCACTCCATTGCGCGTCGTTAATTAACTCGACGAACAACGAATACGACGACCTGAGAATCCATGACCTGATTGAGTCTTCTGCACGTGATCGCGTTTACAAGAAGAACATCTTCGATCATAATACACTGCGGTATTTTCAAGAATGGTTCGCAAGTAGCAAAATCAAATAATATAAATATAAAGTGCATATATATATATATATATATTTATATATATTTATTAAATTAATTTATATGTATGTTCAAATTGCATGTTATGTTTTATATTATTCATATTAAGTGAAAAATTTTATTCGCTTCACAAACCTTCGTTTAGAAAGCGTCCGTTACGGGAAGAATTTGATGAAACTCGCATGGTAGTTACACAAGCCTTTTGACAAACAAAATGTAATTATGTTTAATTTTTGTAGTCTATGTAGTCATGCATACCCTCATTGATGGATCTTTCTGGAGCTGAATTCTTGGAAACACAATATTGTACACATTTCTTGTTAAAAAAAAGCAGCGTTAAATATATAAAATCTAGAAATAATTAAATATTTTTAATATTTAATTATATAAACTATTGTATATTAATATTACTTTCACAATTCACAATTAATAGAATCGTTATACTTAATTTTATAATGTCAAATTATACCCAAAAATTTGAGAGTTATTTTTAATCATTTCTATAGGTTGTCGCTGTTTTCAATATATATATTGTTAATTTAACTAAAACAATGGAGTTAAAATTTAATTGTAGAAAATGTATTAAATTTGATTCAAATTTAGTTTGTTATTTATTAAGCACGTATGTTAATACGGATGATATTTATTTGAAATTAATTATAGAAATGAAAATTGATTCATATTCAGATACACATGGAAATTAAAAATAATAAAATATTATTTAACTCAAGGAATTGGGTTATCATTGCTCGATCCTTTGATCAGTATAAGATCAATTTTTTATATTTCATTTTTTATATTTCATCCTTGCCTTCTCATACAGGTTATTTTTAAAAAATGAACAACGTAGATCGAGCTGGGTGGTATTTTCATCATCATTCTAAGAACATAGATTGGTATCCCATAACGTTATCCATTGCCGACAGAAAAGATGAAACTACTACTCGCGTGATTGCCGACATCTCATATACAGTTACCTTTTATTTAACTCGGTAGCCAAGAGATATCGGCCCTTAATATAAATGTTAAGCATGTTATTAGCTAAGTAGGTATATACTCTGGTAGTAAGCATCGAGCTCAGAGCCCCGTAATCTCAATCCACTTTCCGTGGAACGAGGTATCATCAATCGATCGATCTCTAGCTACCTGACGTACGTACTACGTCTTACATTTTTGACGTGAGATGCTCAGTCAGGCTTGTCGGCAGCAGTGCGGCGGCATTCTATTCACTTGAACGATCATGAGAACCAATGTACAGCCGGATGCATCGTCGAGACAAGATCGCAACCGTTAACAAACGGCGTGTGCGACCACCGACAAAGCGAGTCTGGGATATCGAAAGAGAAAGAAAGATATTCCGCGTTGTTGCAAGAAGTGTTCTATCATTAACTTCACTTAAAATCAGCTATCATATAATCGAAAAATTCTGATATAGATTAAAGTAAATGTACAATTAGTGAACATGAGTTATTAGACGATGTAGTAAAAATTTATATGTATTAAGTTTAATGATATAAATGTTATTAGTTAAGCATGCTATTAGCTAAGTAAGTATATACTTTGGTTTTTAATAATATATATTCTAAATAAATTCAATTCTAAATAAATTCGTCTTATTAAATTTCTTATTAAGTTTCAAATAGATATCATTCGTATTAATATACGTGCTTAATAAATAACAAATTTAATACATTTTCAATTAAATTTTAACTCCATTATTTTAATCAAATTAACAATATATGTATTGGAAACAACAAATCTATTTAGTACAAGTTTTAGAAAACAATGAATCTATTTAGAATAGTATATCATTAAAAATTTATTATTTAAAATTTTTATTATTTTATCCAATAAATTGGGTCCACTAATTATCCAATAACTGGTACACGTTCTCTTATACATTGTTAAATTCATAATGTCAAATTGTACTCAATTTGAACTATTATTTATAATAATTTCTATAGGTCGTCACTGCTCCTACTCAACATGATAATTTAATTAAAACAATGGAGTTAATTAATTTAATTCAGAAAATGTATTAATTTAACTCGAATTAGTTTATTATTTACTAAGTTCTACATGTAACGATTCAGAGTCTTTTTCATGTCGAATACTTATTATGACAACCATATAATTGTTATAAATTTGTATCAATAATAAAGATTATTATATCATTCAGAAAAAATCAGTCTTGAATTATTGCTGATGTACTATATATTTTATGTATTAATTACATTACTTCATACATAGATTGTAAAAATGCTCTTAATGTAATTGATTGCGATTCATCTTAATTTAATTTAATTTAATTTGACAACTGAAACAATTATTAATTTTTATTGAGGATGACTTACTTTAACTTTAACAGTGCATAAATTATGAATTTATCTCGTTCACTGCATTGCAAATTGTTAGTACTTTGTCATCAATCATTAGTAATTCTTTGAAAAATTTGAATAAACATACTATGGGAAAGACAGTATCAATATCGCACCGATAGAGATCGACGAAGTTCACGCGTACAAGAGTATATTGAAGTCCCGCCGGAAAACTTTCAGTATCTTCAAATCCCTCGACGAGAAAAGTTGGTCTACGCGAAATCGATGTTCTACCTTGACCATCTCCATCGACATATAGTCGATAGAATCGATACCAGATAAATAATGCATAAAACGTCGAATTTGAATACATTGAGTATTCAGGGGATCTTGTTAACACGGACGACGATAAAATATAACTGAATCTTCTTAGCTATCTTAGTATCAAAAAATCTTCGATCAATCAAAAATTAACACAAATATAATATTACAAGTATTATTAAAGAATATCAAATTCCAAATATTTTAATTTTGAGATGTCAAAATTTACATTTGCATCTTGATATTTAATTAAGTATCTCGGTTACAACAAAGATTTGATTTTATCATTTATTAATTAATTTTCTTTATAGTTTTGCTATTCTATTGATATCTTGCAAAATATATCGCTTCTATCTTCCCATATAAAACTGTCGGATATATAAGGGTCTGCGAACATCTTATATTATGATTTACGTTATAAATACTCGCCATTACCATTCCCGGGTTAAAAAGGTCCAATATATCACATGTGCGCGCCAAGGTTAAAATAAATGAAATAAATAACATAAATACCGCGATCGTGTTTGCGAGCCGCTATTTGCATTCTCTGTTTATAGCGAGCAAAGTGTGCCGAGATTGCGAAAGATTTGTTCAGGTACGGATGTTTTCTATTATTGATATTAAAGGGAGAAAGTTTCCGTGTTTACGTTCAGCGACGAAGTAATACGAGTTTTCACCTGCCGCAGTTCGTCCTTCGGTATCCTTAAAATCGCTCGCAGGTAGAGTGACGTCACGTCGAGGTGACCGCCGCGGTAGAACCGGTTGCTGGCCGAACGAAAACCGCTAGCCGCGACCTCGACTCCGCGACGAAACACGTCGCAACCTTATGAGATCTTCTCTTGCTGCACGTGCAGAATCGAAAGCACGTTCGGTTCCTCACGTGCGCTGTGCATCGGATATTAATCATCAGCAATGTCGTCAGACCGTTTGATCATCTTTCCATATATGTTTCATCTTTTCATACATGCGCGACGACTGAATATTCTTAGGGATCAGAAAACGAGCAATAAATGATGCAATAAATAATGCAATTCAAAATATTCGAGATTCGTCACGAATTTTTCTTATAAGTAACATACCGAAATGATGAATAATTTTTTGAAATTGTATAGAACGTTCTAAATTTTATTCAATTAAAGTGTAACTACGTTTAATTATATCCTCCATTTCTCCCAATCACTATTTTTTACGAAGAAATTTTTGGACCCACCGATAGGATTTCCTCTTTGTCGCGGTTTTTCTTTTTCGAATCACAATAATAAAAAGATACGTAACTTATTACTTAGGTTCTATTCGAGAAGCGCGTACATTTTTAGCGCCTTTTTTTAAAAAGATAATCTTTTATACGAATGATACATAAAATTTTGTGGAATTTAACTTAGCGCCAGTTGTTGATAAAATTTTTTATACAAATAATACATATAATTAAAATTAAGTAAACAAAGATAATACTACTTTAGTTTTTATTACACTAAAATATAATTTTACAAAAAGAAAGAGGAATGTATGGACATATTTCATATATAATTATTATTTCATATAATTATGTTTATGAATACATGTTTTTGTGTATGTTTACACATGTTTATTCATGCATGAAAAATTTTTTAGTGGGAGCGTATAATTTCGTTTTCGTTCAATCTTTTTTTGTTTTATATTAATAGTAAGTTATAAACAAATAGGAATCAATGATCAATAAATTGCTTTTTCATTATCATTTCCTAGCTTAGTTAACAAGTATCAGAGTATATTTCGTTTCCACTGTCATTTTGTTAAATATTAGATGTGGGAAAAAGTTCGTGGTGTTTTTCCTGTTAGATGGCATTAAAAAACGCCACGAACTTTTTCCTTTACCTAATATTAAATTATAAACAATGGAGATTGAAAACGAAGATCATTAGATCATTATCTAACGACGTATCTGAATCTGAAAAGTTACAGATCTGGACTTTGCGTCGCAATATCTTCGCTTGTAGAATACGAAGAGAAAAAGTAAAAGTACGTATAATGCAATCGGAGTGTAAGTTATTGATTAAGTAATAAAACTTAAAACTCGATCGAGACAGATTATTGAGATTAGATAGTCTCGATCTCGCATGAAGGATGGCAGTATCTCGCGTCATGTCTTAGCGCTGAGACGCTACCGTCTCCAGGCTTAGCAGAATATTAGAATCATAAAAATTATTTTAAATTCAATTATTTTGTAATTCAAAAGACGAGATTGCAGCTGTAATATTAAATATGTTATCATATTCGTGGCATCGCATGAGTTAATTTTTATACCATTAATTATATTTTATTATTAAGAGAATTATATCCCTTCTGCAGTATCTATTATTCTCTGCGAAATTCATTTTTCTCTTTTTTTCCTTCTTCCTTCTCTCCCTATTCAATTCTTATCCTTTTGTTTCGTTGCAGTAACTAAAAGGTAAAGATAACACAGACCATCTGGCAAACACGAAATAATACTAGCGGCTGAAAGTTTTTTAACAGCTAAGTTCAAGTCCGCAAAAATTTTTCTTCCCGAGAGCAAAGAATTATGCACTTGGCTCGCGAGAACTCTTCGCAAATTCAATCTTACCGAGTCGCTGTCAATTCCCAGTTGCCGTATCTATTTCTTTGCATTCGTATTCTGTGTCATGTCTATTGTACGTATTCTATGTCATGTCTATTGTACGTGTTATTTTTAATGTCTCGATGTCATTTATGTTCAATTTGATACGCTTTTTATTTTGCATTTTCTTCATAATTGAAAATTACTATTATAAATATCCAATTTCATATTTTTTAATTATTATTAAAAGTAAAAAAAAGACGTTGATTTCATGTAATATTACACATTTTTCTATATGTATTCTCACAGAAAAATTATACCGAAATATTTGCTTTCTTCACAGGTTATCTTTGAAAAATCAACTCACCCATGATCCATGTTTTGAAAATTGAAAAATTATACAAAAAAAAAAATATTTTAAGACAGTGCAATATTATCTAAAAGTATCAGTCAAATAATCAACCAAACATTTAATATTATTCAGTTAATATTGTTCAAAAAATGTTTAATGATATTAACTCAATGAATACATCCAGAAATCAACTGTAAAAAGGAAAACAACAAATAATATGGATTATAATGGTTTTATGCGACAAAATAACCATTTTTACTGCAATTTTAGATCAATAGCTTTTAAACGAGTAAATGGCTTCAAATAAATTTTAGCACAAATATTCATTATCGTTTATTATTAGTATATATATATATAAAATTCGATTTATAATTCTTAATGTTTCAATAAGTATTATATATAAAATGCGATTTTACATAAAAACCAAGACAAATAACTTTTGAACTAAAAAAATCGTGCTCAACTTTACACAGATATACGCAGACGTAATAATAAAATAATTTAGAAAATTTTTATGTTTTTCATATCGTTTTTAGATGTGACATACATCCTTAAGACTTTGAGCTCTTCACTTAAATAAATATATGTGTGTGTGTGTGTGTGTGTGTGTGTGTGTGTGTGTGTGTGTGTGTGTGTGTGTGTGTGTGTGTGCTATACGATAGATCGGCTACGCGTATTCTTTCTGAGACTAACGATTGCTCCTACGGGCTTTCCGCGCTCGAATCCAATCTCGCCGCGAGTCACTCGCGAATGTCGCGCATCCCAGCATTGTCACGCGTGTGCACGTACGGAATGCGGGTCGCTCTTTCATCAGAAAGGAAGTACTCCCCACACGATGCACGTACAAGGCATTAATCTTGGGCCAGCTGTTTATCCGTCTTCTGTTTAATTTCCCGTTTTTGACGTGCCCATTTCCTCACCGTCGACATGGCGAACCACGCCGCACGTCCCACAGCCGCTTATCGTGTCAACGAGAGGCTAAAAAATAAACGTGGGGAAACACGTCCGGAAAAATCCTTCGAGGATTATACCATCGCGTGGCCACCCAGTGGAATTTCTTTTTCCCCTTTCTTTTCCTCGACACAACGGAACCCAACATTTCCACCTCGTTCTCCGTGACACACGAAAGAAATTCCTAGTATCATAAAGCATTGCACGCGATACCTTACAAGTAGAGCCTCAAAACGCTTCGGTCCGATTTTGTTTCCTTCACGCAGTCGGCAATCATCTTGAAGATTACGAGAAAATTACAAGTTAATATAACTTTTTTCATTGTACTAATAATAGAAATATTAAAGAAGATATATGACCTCTCTCTTTCTATTCTTAATTGTAACATGATGTGTAATAAAGTTCGGCAAACGTTATAAATAAAATAATCACTTAATTAATATAAACAAATAACCTTTATTACCCTACAAAATAATTCCCCCTAAAGATAATACACTTCTAACAACATTCATGTAATTTGCGGAAACTCTGTGAAAAGTTATCTTTGGATCTTTGTTGCTTTAAGTCTTGTTGTCACATGGCTCTGATTCAAAACATGTACGGAAATTCTTGAGTTACTGTTTTGGATCCCTACTCCCCACACAATTTTGCTCCCGCAGACTTCTTTTTAATTCCTAAATTAACGGAGGCGAAGAAAAGGAATTCGACTTATAAACATTTTGGACATTATAGTAACAACAAAACTTATGGTGATATCTAAAGATGACTTTAAATAAAATATCACAAATTTCAAGCTGTACGAACGTTGTTAGAAATGTGTATTGTCTTTACACTAAGAAAAAAGATGTTAACTTGACTAAATACATTAGTTTAGTTCGCAGTGATTATTTAGTTAAATATTTATATATTTAGAATAACAAAATCTTATAATTTAAAACATATTATTTATTTAAATTGACAAATATTTGCTTAACGGCCCGTGCATTTGGTTGAATTAACTAATATATTTTTTAAACAACATAACTTTTTTTTCTTAGTGTAAAAGGGATTACTTTGAAAGACAATAAAGGTCATTCATACATTAAGTATTTATTTTCTCATAATATTCACTGTACTTTATTCCTACATCATTTTTCCATAATATAATTTAATAAAAGCATTAATAAAAATAAAATTCACATAATTTTGACAATATCGACAAAATATAATGTATTTTCAATACGCTTGCCTCTCAAAATCATCCATCTAATACGTAGTCAGGTGGAAATACATGTGCGGAGTGACTTGCCCTCAAAGATTTTATCTTAGCAATTTCTAATAGAAAATCCATGAGGCGAGCAACAGAAGTAATGCTTTCGAGTTTCGTGGCACAGAAACGTGCTACAACAAGCGTTCAGGGAAATTCGATGTAGGCCGCTTGCCAAAAATCCTATTGCAGGTGGAATATTTAACGACCTTTCCCAATGGTACTTTCGCTGCCAAACCTCTTGCGGAAATACGCATGCAAGACGTTAAAGTATTGTCAAATGAAGTTGCGTTTGTCGTAGATTTTGCTCAAGGAAACCCTTGACATTGAATTATTTCAGGAAGAGAAGTGTCGCTTTAACAATTCGCGGTATTCGCAAAGGAGTATTTGCGTAATAAATATTAGTGCGATCGATCTCGATGATTTATTGAATAATAAATTTCGTATTTTGTACAATAGATATCTTCAATTATTAATTTATGATGAAAAAAAGTTAAGAATTTATTAATAAATGCACTTTATATTCATTATTTGAAAAAATTACTATAATTTCAAAATAGGAATACTTTTATTAAACTATACATTCGTACAAATAAAATGATGCAAAGTTTTGTTATTTTTATGTCTTTTCATATCTTTTACGTATACTTTTAAAATAAAACAAATAAATAATAGTATGCACTTTTAGAGCAGGAGGTCTCTCACCTGTCTCAATTTTCAAAATCATGAAATATTGTTTGCAAATTGACCGATTCACATTGAGTCTATTAAAATCGATACATACAATATCTACGAGACTTCAAATGATATTCGATACATTTCAAATTGTGTATATATTTATATATATATATAGGTATAACAGTGTAGAAATAGTAGCAGTATATATACAACAAAATGTGCAACTAAAATGTCGCAAATATATTCATTCATTGTTTGCAATATTATAGTTGTAAATATATCGCCGCGTTGTCCGAAGCATTAAGCAGCACGTCGTGATATTTTTCTCTATTTATATTCTTATCAGATTTTTAAACTAAAATTATTATTATATTTATAAATTGATCCGAGAGGCGCTTTAATTTTTTTTGATATCTTATTAGATTAAAGAATAGAAACAAATTAAATTATTGTTATATTTTTAAAAAAGAGACTCTAAAATATTATTGCAAAGAGAATGCACGAATAATGCAATACGTTAAATCGAAATTTTTTTGAGAAAGTAAGTTCGCAACGGTATAATAAATCTTACTTTCGTGTTTACCGCCATTCGTACAGACCTGAAACGGGAAAATTATTGCGGCAGCGAGTCACCTTCGTGCACTGCAATGCCAGACGGTGCACACCGTTGGATTACCTATTCTTTTTTCTCCCAACGCATATCAAATAGAATTACTCAGATGCTTCATTACGTGCCAATGAAGAATAGCGCGCCCGAATTTTTGTAAATTAAATTCTTTTTATGCTTGTCATGAATGAAGAAAATAATATATCTACATAATCGAAAGAAACTTTATCGAGCAACTGTAACGCCTGTCACCGAAAACATTGGCTATGACAGAAAGCAGCAACATTACTACTGTGCAGAAACTTTTAGATATCACTTAATAGTATGGCTTGACCTATATAAACTAAACTCCGTTTTATCGGTCACGTATTTTACTACAACCGCAAAATACAGTTTTTAGACGCAAAACGAACGATATAATAAAAGTAGACAAGATAAATGGATACTGAGAAGGATATAACGTGAGAGAGAGAGAGAGAGAGAGATTAATAACAGAGTAAGAAATAAAAAATAAATAATAATCTTTTTTTATATTTATAGTAATTCGTATGTACTATAATACAAGCGAATTCTGAGTACAACATTCTTTGTGGATGTTCGTCGTCTATTTGACAGACAAGAAATACAATTTGATAATTTCATAAGTAACTACTGGAAAATTGATAGTGACATAAGTATAGTGGCATAAGTATTTCTCATGAAGTCACTACAGCGAGCCGATGACGATAAGAAGAGATATCTATCCTCGAAGTGACAATCGTGAATAGTCTTGACTGCGACACGCCAAGGCTCGAATCAGATTAGAGGAGTGAATGCCACACAGCAATAGGATAATGGAATGATGTAATGAGAAACCGGCTGTGCGAAGCTCGTGACGTCGGCGCGATATGCCCTCCTCTCCTTTTCGCCCGCCCGAGGGGTACCGATGAAACGAGGTCAATTAGTAAAACAGAACCTACATGAAACTTGAAAGCTGTGGTGAAAATCACTGTCGAGAACTTTGCGCACATTACGTCACCTCTTACGTTTTAAAAGCTATAGAAAATATATTCAGAATTCCATTTCGGAATTGATTAACTTTTCACAATTTTTACGGATGGTAAAAAAAAAACAAATAATCTTTTATCAAATGAAAAGAAATATTTATTGATAGAAAAAAATTGTTTAATATGTCTCTTTATTAAATACTGATTCGCGGACACAGTTCGTCAAGAATAATCATCACGCAAAATAATATCGAACGTTTATATTACAATATTATTGATTTAATCGCAAAAAGTAATACTTTGTAAATAAGCAGACAGCGCATGCGTTCATTGATGCATCGTTATATGAGATATTCACGCTTGACATATAATGAGTGCTATTCTAAGAATGTCCATTATATCGCATGATATAATCCATTAATGCGTAGTAAATTATTTAAAAATATTATATGTCATGTCAGAAAAAACTTCAAAACAAAACGAGTTCAAAGACAGCATCACTAGTCATCGTTTCCGGGAATACTTTACCAAAAATGAGAGATAAGATAAAAGAATTGTTTGCTTCCTGATAAAATTATCAAATCTACTCAGGAATTTCTAAACAGAAATTAATAACCCTTGCTTTAAAAAACGCGAAAGAGAATTACAAAAATAACTCGGTATCTTATATTACTTTACTGAGGCAAAGAAAAAATTCACATAGACCAAAGGAGTATTCTAACCGGTTGAAGGAATTAAGCTAATCACGGAATCAAGTGCGCGACTTTTCGCGAGAGTTTTCCCACGGCTATTATGCAAATGCTCTTTTTTTCCCCTCCTTCTCCCTGCTTCTCTCTCTCTATTTCCGCTCCGGTTAACCGAAGTCGTCATATTTCTTCGTTCACTTGCCTCCACGACCTTTTGCAAAGTGAACTTTTGCTTCTTTGCAAACTGCTCCGGCATCGGAAACTGAATCAAATTTGAACGGCGAGTACACGCGAGCAATTCGACTCGCGCGTAACATCGTCGATTTTCCGGACGACATAGAGCGGGAAAAATCAGCGACAACAGGTGTTAACTCAAACGCCACGGAAAATTCACTGGCGAACAGCAGAGATGCGACGTCAGTATTATCCGTATTCCTCTAGCCTAATGCGCGTTACGACGACGACGACGACGACGACGACGACGACGACGACGACGACGATGGAACGCACACGCGATGCATAATGCAGCAGTCTAGGTCGCGTTTTCGAGCCATGCGTGGTGCATTCGTGTCACACGTCTTTGGCTTAATGGCAACTATGCCGATGTTAACCCCATGGCGAAATGGCTACGGATGGCGTGTCCCATCCCATTATTATTCTCATAAACAATCAACGCGATTCGTTCAATTACTCATACATATTTAATTAAACAATTAATTATTGTTTGCAATTATTATCGTTTACAATTATGTTTATCTGATTTTATATCAAAACTGAAATTTATCGAAAAATAAAGGGCGATATTAAAAAAGGACTGATCTTTCCCCAAATGTAAAACTTGTAAATAAAAGGAATAGTGCAGTTTTTTCGACCTTCTGGATAAAAGTATTAAAACGTTCATATCATTTGAAGAACATTTCGAAAATTGAATATGAATATTTATTAGACGTATTTATTAGAGAAAAGTGAAGTCATGTTAATCGGAATCTAATAGTGTTCAACGGTTAGTATATAATAGTATATAATAGTATATTTTATGTTAAGAAGAAATGTGCAAAATGCTCGTGCGATTAGATTATATTTTCTGATCAACCAAGAAGTTTTAAAATTTAACTTAAAAATTATGAAATGTTAATTTCTGAATCGATATCCTTTTGCTTCTTAATTTACTATTATTAATTGTCACGTTTCGTTTCAAATGTGAGCATAAACATTGTTCAGGCTGAGTTGTTCCATCTTTCGGTAAACTTTAGCTCATTGTATTACTCTTTTATTCTTTTATGCTCTTACTATTTTATTCTTTTGTTTATCCAGTAGGTTAATTAGTTTATCCAAAGATGAAATAACCAGTCCTCAGTAACATTTAAAATCTTGTAAGATAAGGTGTACTTGTAAGATAAGATTGTGGTAAAAAGCTCGTTAAGCTTCAAAATTGCGAATCCAATGTCCAAAATGGCAAATTAAAATACACTTAAATAGTGTTTAAGCTCAAATTTGAAACTAAATGTGACGATTAAACAAAGAATCGAAAGAAAATTGATTTAGAAATTAACATTTCGTAATTTTTAAGTTAAATTTAAAAACTTTGACACTCTTGGAAGAATAGAAGGCATAGTCCGATCGATCGAAGGTTTTGCACATTTTTTTCTTGGCAAATACTATAATTGTTGCACACTATTAATTATTCTGATTAACATGACTTCACTTTTTTCGATCCACTAATATTTATTCAAATTTCAATATTCTTCAATATGCTAAATTTTCGAAATGTTCCCCAAATGTACAA
>Ga0157363_1004496_pt1 | contig 12864 bp, 3 predicted proteins | sample AttsexASBM1_FD_111477 | JGI IMG/M metagenome (GOLD analysis project Ga0157363, IMG submission 111477) | Fungus gardens microbial communities from leaf cutter ant in Ribeirão Preto, State of São Paulo, Brazil - Atta sexdens ASBM1 | ecosystem: Host-associated > Fungi > Mycelium > Unclassified ...
AAATATATATATATATATTTTTTATATATATATATATATATATATATATATATATATATATATAGATAGATAGATATTATTTTAACATTTTGAAAAGTCTATTTACCCGGGATTTACAAACACGATTCTCTATTCTGTTATAAGGTTTGCTCTTCGTAGCAACAAACATTTTGCGTTTTATATTCTTTTCTCTCCAACGTCTAATTAATCATATATCTTATTTCAAGCGCTGAAAGTACGATGTAGCGCGATTGCGAGGAACAGATTTATAATCTATTTTTTGTCTGTATTTTTTCATACTTTACTTTTATAAACTCGATACATAAAAATATATCATTCTATTGCTAAGAAAAGTGATTATTCGATATACTTTTTTTTCTTTTAATAATGATGATCTGTAACAAAAAATATTTTCTTGATAATAATCTTAAAATGTACTTACAACTTTTAGAAAAACTCATTGTTATGTACTCAAAATAAATTTTTTTATAAATTTATTCTATAAATTTTATCATTATATATTCAATATTTTTCAAAAAAATCGAATTTGTTTTAATTTAATAATCTTGATCGAAATATTAAATTTATTAGGAATAATCAGAATATATTCAGAATAAATTTGATGTAATGATGGAGTTGTAGATATATGAACTTTTGAAACAGTTAAAATAAATATAAATTATTATTTGCATACAGTATGTATTTTCCTATGTGTTAATGCACGTATTTAATATACAGTTTACGTTACATGTATTATAAAATCTCAGAAATAAATGCGCGCATTTATTGATAGAAGTAAGGAATGAATATAGCCCTACATAATTCCAAAATCGCGTTCCTCGTCAACTTCAGGGTTAAAGACTCGGAGCGGACGCCGTCGACTTCAGTTGTTTCGTTGTCGCGCGCGCGTTCCACGCATTCGTTTTTTCCTTTTTCGTTTTGTTGTCGCGCGAAGACCCCATAATTTCGGAGCGAACCGTTTTCTGGGTTATATACCGGACGTCTCGCCGCGATTATGTAATAAATAGGGGCCCGGTCGGTCGAGGCCCTCGGGGCCATCGAAGTGAGAACTCGCAGCCAAGGTAGAGGCCACTGGTCAGTGCACTCGTTTCTCTCGCGCGATCAGCATCGCGGTCGGCTGTCTTGCGGAAATTCTGCAAAGAAATCCTCATTCCTACAGCCTACACTGCTGCTTCTATCTATGTAAGTAACACTTTTTTTCTTTTTTTTACGACTTTACATTTAGCCGCACGATGTATACTCGATGATAAAGGTCTGGATAGAAGATACTTGCGGAAAAAATATGGAGAGAATCGTCATGCGTGATGATTCGTTTCTTCTTCGTGACATAACGGATTGACGGAAAGAGAACACACGAAGGCTTTTTATAAAATTCATCGCAAGAGATATTTCTGTGATATACTGATACATCAATAAATTGATAAACATCATTAATTTTGCATGATATATTATTATATGCATGAAATAGCTTTCAATATATTATTGTATTTATGATTATTGTGTTTGCCAGGAAAAAATATCGCTTATTTATTTATACATATAACATAAATACATATTTATACATATAAATACTAAAGAATTTAAAATTAAGTACTATCATTGCTAATATACACGCAAGCATATATTTGAAATATTTTTATTTTACATACAGTATTTATATACGATTGTATTTTATATTTTATATTTCAGCGTAGTACATAAAAATATTTTGTATAATATTTTGTATTTCAAATCGAAAGATTGAATATATTTCTGTGATTCATACAATAAAATTGATTGTCAATTTTAGAATTTGAAATAGAAAATACTTTTAATCATTTTTTGAAATATTAAAATATTTAATTTTGTTTTAAAGTATAAATACAAAATGTTTTTAAATGCTCTACTGAAATACAAAGTACAAAATACGATTGTGTTACAAATACCAGTTTTCAAATAAAAGTATTTTAAATATATATGTCCAACTGTGCATATACGATATTCATTTTGTGCGTGTCTTAAATTAATATGGTGTTTTCCATTGGGAAAACTAGTGTGCAACACTGGTGCATACTAAATGCAATTGAATGCAAATCATTTCAATGTTAATAAATAATTTAATCCTTTAATTACATATTCTTTGTTGTCACAATAATCTCAAAAGAATTAAATTATTTCTTAACACTGAAAATATATAAACCGATTTGTACTCGATTGTCAGTGTTGCACTAGTTTTCTCTCGTGGAAAACACTATTAGTCATTTCAAATGGGGATTTTCTCCATACGCGAAGCATTGCCATAACGTCATGAGGAGTGCTTTTCCGCTTATCTAAAAAACGCAGGAGCGTTTGCCGAGTCTCGATAGTCCCTTAATCGCGCGAAGAAACAATTCTGGAAGTATAAACGATAATAACGACGAAACTGCCGGCCGGCGCGCAGATGATAATGGAGCCGTCCGAAAAAACGGGTCGACATTCCAAAGTTTCAATTAAAAAAAAAAAATGAACGCCGTTAATCCTCACTCTTCGTGTACATGCGATACATGCATACGGTAGATGATTCAAGAAATGCCAGAAACATATTATATAATATCTATACAGCATTGAACAATATTACTTTAATACTGCACACGAAAAGAACAATTTGGCTGTAAAGTTTAAAAAGAAGGATATTAAAAAGGACAGATTTTTGTTTAGAAAGGTAAATAAAAAGAATAGTTTTTTTTATGGATTTCGACTTTCTGAATATGATAATGTCAATAAAATTTCGAGATCGATGGGGAACATTTTGAAAATTGAGCATAAATAATATATTTAAATAAATTTCAATATTCTTGCTTACTTTTCTAGGTATTTCTCCAAATGCCACGAACTTTTTAATTATTTTATCATATTCAGGAGATCAAAATCTACAAAAAATACTATTTCTTTTACTTGTGCATCTTTTTGAGCAAAATCTGTCCTTTTTTGGAGAATATTAAAAAAGGTTCAATTGTTGCTCAAAAGATATAAGTAAAAGAAATAGGTTTTTTGTAAATTTAAATATAGTAATATGAAAACTAACACTGAATAGAAATTGTGTGAAAAAATATGTTTTATTAATTAATATATGTATTAATTAATATTAAATCAAACATTTTGATTCTTTGTTGGGGTCATTGTCAGTGTAAATTACCTTATTACTCATAGAGCTGTAATAAAAATGAAGTTTTAAGTAATATATTAAAATGATAATACAGCTCTATGATTTATTTGACATTTTAAGAAGATCTTAAGTACAAAAATCAACTATGAATACCAATCATGAAATTATGCAAAGTCATATATTCACGCTATCACGCTATCTATCGCACTTAAAAATCGCTATCGGTTGACGTACGACGATATTGACATTTCAAAGATTTAGGACTAAAGGTCTAAGACGACTTTACGTTTCATTTGTTCTGACACGAGGATCGCGTTTCATTATGGAACAGGGATTGCATACAGAATTTTGTTCACCGATTACATCAGCGGCTCGCGTCTTTTCCTTTAAAACTCAACTCTGAAAATCCTTAATTATTCCAGTATTGAAGGAGGTCGAATATCGGTATACAACATAAAATTTTCATAATATCGGCATATACATAATTTTTCGATGATACTGATGTTATACCGATTTTTTTATCGAACCAATATTGCAAAATAAGTTAAATTTGTAGTATATTCTCCATATGTACAACATATAATCTCAGAAATTAGGAGTATAAGAAAAAGATAAATTAAAATACATAATAAAATTATATATATTATAATTATTATATATATATATATATTACAATTAATTAAGGTCGAACGTTGTTTTCTTTGTAACTTTTCCTGTAAAATATGCACTGGGAATGCACAGCAATTTGATTGATTCGACAATATCGCGATGTCAGTTAATATAAAAATAATAAATATATACATGTAATAACGTAGAGTTAATATCTACATATATATATATACATCTCTTGATGTTTGCACCATTTTCATTTTAAATGAAAATACATGAACATATAATCGATATTTTTTACACCGATCATTTCCAACGCGATGGAAGCGATCTTATCTCACGAGAATCATAAATTCACATTCATCATCCTAATCATAAATTTGGCTTTAAATGTACGGCATAAATATAAATATTTCTTCTTGCGATTTTTATATATAATCACGAGGAGCTTTAGTGACTTTATTGCGATTAAATATTACAAAATATTTAGATCGCAATTTAATTATATGCTCCAGTGCGTGTTTAGAATCAGTATTTCTATAATAATAATAAAGTAATTATTATGTATACATATTTTTATGTATGTATGTTGAAGTACAATATTGAAATAATAATTTTTTTTACCGTGAAGAAAAGCGCCAGTCTGTCTTGCAAAGTCATCTCTGAGAGCGAAAAGTAAAAGCCAAGTTCTCTATAATTAATTTACCTAGTACAAGTTTGGAAGCACTTTATGTTCCGTACAATTTGTCCTGACTAATATTAAATTTGTTTAAGGTTTTCACACGTAAGTGACGGATATCATGCCAACGAAGAAAAACGAGCAGTGGTATGCGGATTGGATCGTTGAAGCGGGTGTATGTACCGATCTACCTGAAAGTCTCCAAAGTAAAGACGAAGTTCTGCTCCGCTTGGACAATCTACTCCGTCAACAAGGTGCGTCGATTTATCTATCGTATAATCTGCGCTTCGTTTTTTTCGTTTTACATTTACTTTGAAAATCTAACGTTAAACGTGAGATAGATATTTGAATTTTTTGTTGATTTCAAATGCGCATTTATTGCCGTAATCATTTGAAAAGGAGTAAGTCTTTTGCTTTTGAATTTAATATTATTACATACATATATTATTTTATTTTAATATTTTATTAAATCTGAAATAAAAAGAATAAATTAATTGCAGCACGTTTTTTGACATAAAAAACAGCTCTTTACAAATTACAAATTAAATTAACTAAATTTTTATATTAAACATAATCGTATCATTCTTTGCCTCTTACTTCGAAAATTGTTAGAAATTTAATACGTATTGTATTTTTGGCTATGAAAATAACTTTTTTTCACGTTAAATAACTTAATGGAAACATCTTGCTTATCAAGACCTCATAAGATAGCATTACTATTTTGATTCAAAATAACAACATTATTTTGCCATCATTTATTATTATCGATCATCATCGATCATCGAGATATAAATCATTTCACGTTGACGAACGAATCGTATAAACACATTAATAAAAAAGTTTGTAACATTCTTTTGGTACGAGTCGATAATGACTCAGTTGATTTTCTTCCATCAAGCGAATAAAATGACGAAGCCAACAACGGTGAAGCGTTGAACTTTACAGGCGCATATATAAAGAACTCTCGATTATACAAAAAATGTATTATCGATCGAATCTTCGAAGATGTTGTAGGCATAAGAGGAAAAGATATAGTCAACTAGAGCGTCACAAACGTGCAGGCACATCGTGAAAAATTTATTAAGGATTAATTAGCATTTGGAAAAAACAGTTGATATATTATTATTCCGAAAAATACATGAATGAAATTTAAATTACTAAACAGGATTATTTTTCTTAATTGATTATTCTCGGTCTGATATGAATTATAATTGTTTTAAATTATTTTATTATTTTATCATTTTATACTAATGTTTTACATTAAATAATGAAGATATGAAACATATACAATATTTACTTCTCTTGGGACTAATAATCAACAGAATAAAGAAATAATTTACCTTTTGAACATACACTTATTGTTAATCATCAATTTGACATACATTACGCGTGTAGATGTATGCGTATCTGCAGATGATTGGAGCATGTTCACACATGGCTTCGCTTTAAACCGTATCAAGGTTCTTCCCAAATGTACTCCACGATAAAATCTGTTATTGTAGAAACCAGGGTCGTGCATGATTACAATATTCCGGACTGTAATAAAAGAAGATGCTATCGACATATCATGCACGCCATTTATTTTGAAGGCTTAACATTTTTAGCAAAATAGAAGGTGAGAAAGAGAGAGAGAGAGAGAGAGAGAGAGAGAGAGCAAGAGAAAGAAATGGCAAAGGAAAAACTTCTTAAGGAAATATGCAAATGAAGAAAAGACGAAGATTGTCATAGTCCACGATTTTGCGAAAATATTTTTCGTGATTTTATCGAAAATTTCACGGTCTCTATCGTGTGTGACAAGATTTTTTTCACAACTTAACCCTTATAAAATATTTTTACCTAATAATTCTTGCGTATCAAAATCATCATATCGTTTAAATCTTTCATTAATATCACGATTTATTTAAAAATAAATTAACAGTTTATAATTGAGCAATCAAAGCTGCGATTATTCTATTTTTATATACTCTTATGCAGACATAATTTATAAAAAGTATTATATATATATATATATATGTTACGATTATTTCTTTTCTCTGTTGCTCAACTTTTTGTTCAAATTAATTTCAAATAAATTACGGTTTCAAAAATAAAACTGATTGTTATTGATTCATTTGAAATTTTGAATGTCAGCATGATCACTTTTGTATTTTATCTTCTTCGAAAATATTTAGAACAACTTTTATTACTATCATTGGAAAGATTAAATCTAAGAAATGTGTCATTGATCTCTCATTAAAAAACGTGATAGTATCATTATCGCACACATGATGGATTATTCGAGAAAATAAAATTTATAATATTTTTTCTGTTAAATATGAATAAATTTCGAAATTATTTTAATTTGTCGGTAATTTTTTTTGAAGCTTGAAATTGCGTGTTATATACAGGAAAATGTATTGAATATTTACATAAAGAATACGGGAGCATTAAAGGTTAAATATCGACACAACGGAACATCGACCAAAATAGATGACATTTTGTTTATAGAACTGTGATCTTTAACATCGGCTATGTCTCGTTTGTCAAGGCTTGATCTGATGAGGCGAGTAACGATATAACCAAATACGATCAAAGCAAATATAACATGCATGAAAAATTAAAACTCGCGGTAACAGCAATAAATTTTTACGGAAACAGTACTCTATAATATTTATAATATTTATACTCTGTAATAAACTGTATAAACAGTTTAAATACTTTCGTAATATTAAACAATTTAAGATGTCGTTAAGACTTAAATAAATAGAATAAGATCTGCAAAAAAATTTTATATACTTTTTTTTCATTAAAATGTTGCAATCTTTTTTTCTAATGTATCATTCAATATATATACAATATATATACATATATTTAACCGAAATATTTTATAAGAAATATATCTGGCAAGAGTTTCTTTTCTTTTCTAAATAAAAAAAGATAATACCAGTTTATGATTTATTTTATTTCTCTGACTTGCACACTGTTAAATTTATATGTTAAATTATATCCAATTTGAATTATTTTTAAACATTTCTATAAGTGCTACTACTTTATACTCAATATTTTATTAATTTAAGTAAAACAATGGTTAAATAATTTAGTTCAAAAAAATGTGTTGAATTTGATTTAAATTTAGTTAATTATTTACTAAATGCATACGTGCTTAATAAAGACAAAGAAATTAACAAAGACGTTAATATGGATTATTTACTTTGAAACTAATTACAAAAATAGATTGATTTATATATATTTTGACATACACAGAAATTAAATAATAAAATATTAAATAATAAAATATAATATCATTTTTAATCCAAGGGATTAAATTTCTTTGATATCTAATAATGTTGAAATCTGTTGAAACTTTACTAGCAATGAATAAAGCTTCCCTGAAATTAACATTAAATAAATCTTATTTTATTTTGTTTAATTAATTAAAGTTTGTTTTATTAATTTTGTAATATATTAAAAGAAAAAAAGTTAATTATTGCATAATATTCTGTATACTTTTGTCTTAGTTTTTTGCGAAAAAAAGAAAACATCTTTATTTCTCTGACTGATATATATTAATTCTCTTGATCGAAACTTCTATTCTGGCATGATCCATTTGCCGAGAAAGCATTTCTCTGTACGAACGTTTTTTTTAACTGTGTGACGTTGAATTTTTTATACATGCTAAAAGTTGTGCACACTGCCATTAAAATTCCATTATTCATCGTGTCGTATCTCACATTCTCTACGAATATATTTTTTTCAGTAATATATAGTATCTTACGAGTCATATTCATAAATAATTTTACATACTAATTGGAAAAGATATATACAAGTTCATCTGCGTATTTAATAATAAAATGACGATACATTTTTTATAAGTTTAAATATTGATGATGAAATATTTGTGTGCCGTTTTTTTTCTGTTATTCTCAGTATATGATGCAATTTGTCAAGTTTAAAAAGAATTCGCTAAAAGGTTACAGGCAAACATTGCACTGATTCAGGTTACAATCTGAACCGTATATGTATAGTCGATAGATGAGCAGGATATAACGTTAATAACGTGACGATGCCAGAACGGAAAGGCGTGAGTCGGGTGGCGACGCGGCGGCTTAATTTAGAAATTATCGTCTCACCATCGGGACGAAGGTCCTGTTGCCAAAGGAAGGGCTCGAATGGTTACCTCGCATGCCTGCCAACCGACGCGATAATCGATCTCGTTTTATCGTGGGCTTACTTTAAAAATAGACACCGTGTACACCGTGCGCCTATATACCATGTTCGTTTAATCTGCGAACAATGATTTACTCCGCGAAGGACTATGATAAGTCCGCTTAATCATACTACTGCACTACTGAATTACGCGCCTTATTAGCCACGCGCTTTACCTTCGTGCCAGGCTTCAACTTTGAACTAAATGGATAGATCATAGGGTCTGTTTTTTTTTGTAGCTGAACTAGTGTACACTTTTGAAACTTAAAATAAAACAGGTATATATTTAATATTTGGCGAAAACGAGAAAGAGTTGTGCAGTTTTGCATAGGAATAAAAAAACAGACATATAATTAACTTTTTGTACATACACAGCGCTTTACAATAATAATATCAAAAATATTTATTTTGTCGCGATATAGAAAAATGTTTGGAAATATTTCTCCTCCCTTTTCTTCTTTTTCTCTCTCTTCCTCTTTCTTGTAGATATCACAACTTACTTATATACAATAAGTAACTCTGTTTGCACAGTAATGGCTTCTTAAATTTATACACAAACTGTATAATCCGATTTCTTATGTTACAGATGATGAGCTTGCGGGAGTGCACGCTGCAGACAAGAGGCATTTTACCGCAAAGAAAAGAGGAGATAGCAAAGTGCGTTATAAAAAGGTAAGTAAATATATAGCTAAAAGAAATAGGTTAAAGAATTTTTTCATACAAAAGTAGTCTAATTGTCTGAAAACTAACTAATTGTCTGAAATGATTATACCGTGTTTACTGTTTCCACAAAAATTATATACAAAATATGCCACAGTTACCGTAAATATTTGGATAACGCAATTTGCAGATCAGTTAGTTTATTTTCGAGTTATAAGTAACTAATGTTAGAAACGACTTCAATTATAAACAATATAAGTTGCATTAATTGAACAAAGTACTTTCGAGCTTTCTTCCGATGGCAGATTTCCTTCAGAACAAGATTCTAGCTGACACTTTTATGAAACTTTAACGCCCGTGCATTAAAGTTAATTTGTACTTATTGCAATTTTAAATTTTATATTTCTGCAGTAAATTTATTATTTTCATTAAAGAGGTGAGGGGAGTATCCCACTTACAACTGCATAAATTTCGAGAAATACAAATGAGTAATTAATTCGCTGGGAATGCGTGGGCATGCGAGACAACAAAACGTGCCACTAACTGCAAGAAGCAGAGTTGTGTATGCGGTGGTACAAGAAATCGAGACAGAGAGTAATGATATGTCCTTCAACGTCATGCCATGATGCATGTTAGCTCGTCTCTAAGCTACATACCGAGGTGCTAACTTACGAGATATATATAGACATATTAATGCGACTCTATCTTGATTGTTACTGTTTAGAATCGTTCGATATATTTCGCGCATTTATAAACGTAATAAAAAAATATCTTATTATTCTATAAAGAAACCCATCAGAAACCCATAACAATAAAAAAATAATCGAAAATAATTTACGGATTATTAAAGAATAATTAATTTATCTAAGCGCGTCTTATATTAAAGAGAACGATAATAATTATTATGGAGTTAAATAAGACAATGCTCGACAAAGATGATTTGACAATTTAATAATTGGGTTACGAACAAATAAAGATTGAGTGTGAAGATGTCAAGTGCAATGACATATTATCGTTCTCTTACTCAAAGATACGCAACTCAAAATGTTCCGCAGAAAAGAAGATAATTATATTTCAACATGAAAGAAAATTACTAATCAAATAATATCAGCAAAAAAGATATGTTTTTAATGATCGTTTTTGTTATTTTTGTTTCACAACTTTTTTTAACAATTTTGACGATTTAAACCACCCTTTTTGAGTTGTGACGTTTTGATGATTTTTTAAAGTTAAAAAAGTTTACTTTCGGTGATTGATAGGTTAATGGGATTGATAGAAAATTGATAAAGGATGATTGAGTTGTGCCATTTTTAAAGGGAGCACTATGATGTTACGGTTTACATTCGTGTCGACTCCATTGAAACACAGACAAGCTTTATCCATGCATCAGTCTTTTTGCTTTTTAAAAATTCCACTTCCTTTTTTCGCGTCTCACACATTGAAGAATGAGAAAATACTGAAATATGTACTTGGGTTAGTGATGTAAAAATATAACCCGGTAATTAAGAAATTGTCGTCTAACATAAAATTTTCGCCTGATTTGCAGTAAAATATCATTACTTTTTAAGCAATTAATTAATTATTAGTCTGGTGATTAATTGTACTGTGCGATTTGTCACACAATATCGTTCAAGCCTTGAAATAAGCAGCTTATCTATCAACCTTGAATGAATGACCATTTATCCTACGACGTCGCCATTATGTCACGAATGTCTGGCAATCAAGTTAGATCTCACGATGCCGGAAATTAAGTTTACTGCTATATTATTCAATTTCTTTGTTATCGATAATAAATAATATATAGGCTTCATTTTTTGTATATAACACTACACATTTTTTGTATATAAACACATGATTAAACGAAGATATATAAAAAGAAATTATAGGAAAATTTTCTTCTCTAATCTAATAAAGTGTAATTAATTATATCTATTTATTACAAATGAGTTTTATTTGTGTTATATGCATAAATATATATTCTTATTTTTTATTTTAAAATTAGAATTTTAAGATATAAATAATAATAATAAAATTTTACAAAATAAATCGAGATCAAACTTGTCGTATGAATATTATCATATTCTTGTATTTATCGTAATTACGAAGAAAATGTTCGTTGAAAAACTTTAAAATTGAAGGAAAAGTGCGTGTTTATCTGTAGTTTAATTTTTATAAATGACGAGAGGTCTCCATTTTTACATACAGATAGAACTTGAACGAAGAAGTAGGACACAGATAGTCGATTCGTTATCTCTGCGATGAGAATATTTCGTGCTACTGAACCGGGGCATATTTAACGAGAAAATTTGCGGCTATATAAATGTTACGTCGCTTTTGTAAATATAGCTGAATATGGCAGTATAGATAAGTATAAGATGTATACATCAGTAATGTATAACGATGAGACTGTGCAAGCTGACCACATCAACGAGTGAAATACAATCCTAATGTTTACAGGACGACCCTCTTAAGTCGACCATCGCTTATTGCATTACGCACGGTCGTTATAGAAAGCGTGTTTATCACGTAAAGTGTGTAAATCAATCACATTGAAAAGGCTCAAAACCTTTGAATTCTTTCTCTTTCTTTAAATAGAGATATCTACATTGCCTTCTGAAGGCCTGTAATACAAGTATAAATTGCAGTAGCTTTGTTTTTATTATTGCAATCGCAGTTTCTTTGTATAAAATCTTATAAATAAATACAGAAAAGGCATGTTAGTTAAATCCGTAGTGTAAAGTTTAGATTTAAAAGAAAACGAGAAGAAACGTACATATTTTATTCTTTAAAAATAAAATATTCGTTTCGGATGGATATGGATTTTACAGTGAACGTAATAATACATCACACTTTAAGAAACTTTTCATAGTCATCTTCTATTAAGAAGACGTACAATCAGATCAGCGATGTAGAAACCATTTCTATGATGAGTCACGACGTCAGTTATTTTGAAGCAAATGTATCTGACTTTCTTTACAAATGTATCTGACTTTTTAAGAACAGTGTAACCTTAATTTTTCTGTTAACAATAAAAGATATAATCTTTTTATAAGACAAAAAATTGTAATATCGAAATTTGAATATTTAATTTTCTTTTTCCACAAACGACCGTTTTTTTTTCTCATTACATACAAACATAAAAGCAATTCAATTATTTTATGTAGAAAAAAGAAATTAAATATTCAAAATTCAATATAATTGTTTTGTTTTATAGAATACAATATAACGCGTTATATATGCTAATTTTCTGATAGATCCTTGAGTGACATGTAGCTTTTAAACTTGGAAAACGATGCGGATGGTACTCGTTAAAACGAGTTCATTCAAATTGCTCTGAGAGTCTAAAGAAGCAGCAATTAGTACAGCGTACTCACAATGCATCTATGTCACAGCGCATCGAGTGTATCGTTGAAGTTGAGATGATTCTTCTGTGAATAATTTTAACAGCCTGCCAGAAAATTACCAATTTGTGACAATCGAAATACGAAATAACAAGGAGTGAGAATATGAAGAAGAACGATAGAGAAATACAATTGATAAATAAAACGATATAAGAGAACGAAGTGAGAGAAAAACTTGCACGTTC
>Ga0157363_1004497_pt1 | contig 12864 bp, 11 predicted proteins | sample AttsexASBM1_FD_111477 | JGI IMG/M metagenome (GOLD analysis project Ga0157363, IMG submission 111477) | Fungus gardens microbial communities from leaf cutter ant in Ribeirão Preto, State of São Paulo, Brazil - Atta sexdens ASBM1 | ecosystem: Host-associated > Fungi > Mycelium > Unclassified ...
ACTATTTTGTATATATACCTCTGTGTCTGAGGGCTAGACCTCAGACTTAACAACATCAATTATTCTTATTGATACTTTCCATCATCTATCATCATCACATCCTTATACTGAACCTCTGAAACATCACTAAGTTCAAGTATCACAACCAGTGAGTATCTTATTTGTGATAAACATAGAGTAAGTTAGAGAAAGAAACTTTGTATATGGTTTACATAAGAGAACTTAATAGAGTTCCTAGTATAAGTTTGTCTACCTTATATATACTAGACTACTAGTCTGTACTATACTATTATTAGCCTGCCCTAAAGACTATACATTATCCTTAAGATTAGTATATATAGAATATGCTATATAATATTATTTTATTCCAGAACCTTTTACAATATTTCATATAACATTATGACAGTAATAGTATTATATAAATGTGATTGATGTGTGACAGTTTGTGACAGTGACATGTAATCTTTTTTTAAATCATCAATTTATCATATAGGATATAATGGTAGACCATAGTAGCTACTTTGTAATTACTTACATAAGGACTAACAAAAAACAATAAAGAAAGGAAAAGAAAGGAATAACTAAGTAAAAAATAAGCAGGAGAGATTGCTTTACTAAGTAATGCCTTTATAAAAAGAGAAGATATTCAGATTAAACTCAAGAAAGACCAGTAAATGACTTAATGTAGACCTCAAAGAATTCTAATACTTATTATATATTCTATATTTGTAAAGAATATGTCATCTTGTTTTGATTGAATATGCTCTATACAGACAATTGAAGTTTTCTCTTAGGAAAAACCTCAGGTGATATTCTCTTATAGGAGTATGATTTGTAATAGCTCTAGTGACTGTTACACATAACAATTGTCTGAATTGTCTGATCCATAAACCTTCTTTAATATTATCACAAAATGAACTACTCACTTATTTGTGATATCTGAACCTTGAGTATACTCTCAGAGGTTTAGGAGTGATTCAGAAGTTTAATAATGATGACAATGATGATTAAGATCAATACAGATGTCAATGATAAATGATAAAGATTAATAGATAATAAATAATAAATAATGTTGTTAAGTCTAAGATCTAATCCTCAAACATAGAGATATATATACAAAATAGTGATGGTCTGTGCACAAGCCATTTCTATCACATGATCAAAACTAGTATTTAATGGGGGCTGTCATCTGTCATAGCAGCTGTCAGGCTAATTTTAGAAGGTAACTAATTATGTTATTACATTGATATGCTTGTATCTCTATGAATACTTATTGCTATGAGATATACTATATATCATTAGAAATGGATTGATGAGCACTTTCCAACACAAGTTTGATTGTACAAATCTGTTTAGCTGTTCATGAGATATTAGAAAACAAAGCTTTTACAGTTACTGATGACCTAATATCTTGGTTGTTTGTTGTCATTTTGTATATCCCACATATGTGCAGATAGCCCTCATTTGGGGTATTCCAGCACAACTTAGTTTGTGAAAATTGGTCCACTAATTGTGGAGATACAAGCTGAATGAAGTTTGTAACAAATGTATAAGAGTTTAATTGTGTGAAATTCATCATCTAGAAGTTCAAGGAAGTGATTACCCTTGATATTTGAAGCTTGGAATGTCATTTGCCAGTTTTTAATGATGTTGTCCTATTTTTCTTTTCTTTCTTATTGAAGCCCCACAATGCTTTACAAGAAAATATCAGAGAGAGGTTGAATTTCTTTGTGTTTTTGTCAACCAATGTATAATGAAACCATTTAGTGTTACTTGGACAGTCCCAGAGTTCAATAGAATTCATCAATTGTTTATTGAAGAACACTCTAAGATCCTTCACTATGGCAATTAATTGTAGTTAGTAGAGGTGAATTGCAGAATCAAAGATACATTACACTAAATAAATAACATTAGTGATAACAATGATATAGATAATGTTATTAGATGCTTTGGACACTAACAATTTTTATTTTATTTTATTTTATTTTTCTGATTTTATATTGATTTTCTTTTTCTTTTCTTTTTCTTTTTCTTTTGGATGATGAAGAGGCACATGACATAGCAGTCACATAACAGGTCACATGATGTGATGTCATAGGTCTAGAATATGGTGGAAGAATCTGGAAGATGACATCAGGGCACATGTATACAATATGGTGGTCTTGAGTAGGGAGTAAGACAGATATGAGATTGTAATATGGACAATAGGGCAGGCTTAATTATTGGTAGCACAGACCAGGCATGTTTTGTATATATAGGACTCTAATTTAGCAGAGACTTCTTGTCGAGTTCTCTTGTGAACTTCCCACTAGATATCCGACTTTGAGAGATTTACTGTTTGTGCTACTATTGATCTTTGTGACTAGTGGTTGCCACAACAGATAACTTCTGAAATTTGAATAGCTTGGTTAATCTCACATCTGATAGCAAATAATTCAGCCTCAGTTGTAGTGATATTAACAGCATAGTGGATTGTCTTTCTAATAATGTTGGGATAAGAATGGATATGCAAGATGTACATAGCAACATTGTTTCTAATGCTAGTATTAGAAACAACAATAATAAATTTGAGATCTAATAATATTTTTGTGAAAATATTGTTGAGTTTACAAAGATGAGCAGCCTTGCTTTCTTTATCTTTATGGTTTGCTTAATGAAAAGAAAAATGACTAGAAAAATTGTTAATTCATCTAAAGCTGGGAGAAATTTCACAATTAAGAGAATTAAAAAATAGAAAAATTCCATTAAGATGATTGTCAACATCCACAATAAAACTCTTGATTTTAAGACACTGTTTGGAGGTCATATTCTCTAAGGAAAGACAATGTAAGAGAAGTTGTTGGCATGTCTACTTTCTAGAAAAGACTTGATAGCATGGTTTGATGGTAGAGTTGAGGTTCTGAGTTGGAATCTACCACTGAGTTTTTAGAGATGTAAATAAATGGGGATTAAACTAGCAATAGCTTTGATTCCCCAGATAGGAGAAGTGCAAAAAGCACCTAAGATCCAAATAACTGCTTTACATTGAATTTTTCTGAGTTTCTTGAGAGAATGCAAAAGAAGGGCTTTATTAAAGTACTATAATAGAAAGCCATAGAATACAATGAGGAGAATACATTTTCTGTACAGAAGTTGTTTTTGATAAGGAAGTAGATCTCTTATTGAATTTCCTAGCATTTTCATACATTTGACCATTGACAATACTTTGTTAGAATAAAGATTAACATGATACCAAAAAAAGAGTTTTCTATTAAATATGAATCTGAGATATTTCAAGTTTTCTTTAGGCAAAGAATAGGTTCTCTGAGAGAACTGAGATTAAGAGAAGGGAGATTAAAAACACTATGAGATTTGAAAAATGAAAAACTTCAGATTTTCCATGTTTAATGATGAGTCCAAAATGTTTGAGTAGAGACAAAATGATATTGTAGTTATAAACAAGAAAACTATTTGTTTTTTCAAAAGATTTTTCTTGTGAAATGAGAAGTCCATTATAACAAAAAATAAAAATAAGACAGGAATCAGGAATATTGAAATTTTTTGATCTTTTTTTAAAGATGTGAAAAATTAGCAAAATATAAAGAGCTGAAAGGATAGGAAAAAGAGTGGAATTTTGTCTTATACCTATGTTTACATTGAAAAGAGAGAAAACAAAATTATTCCCCAAATATTGAGTTTTTTTACTTATTAAATAATCAGAAAAGAAAGAAGAAATTTTAGAATTGAAACTAGCTTTATCCAGGATTAAAGAAAGAAGCTAATAGTTAAACAATGGAAAGAGCTAGGCAATGTCAAAGACTAAAGTACTTGTTTGAAGATTTTTGATCCAATCCAAATAAATGAGAAATACATCTATACCTGTGGTCAAGCATTGTTTCAGTTCTCCAAGTTGGTTTGGATATATGAAATTCTTTGAAATCAATTAGAATTAGAGTCTTTCACTAATGACCTTTTTAATAAGGTTATTCAAAGTATTCAGAAGAACAATTGGTCTGAACATTTTCAAAGAGTTGTAAGCCAATTTATTGGGCTTAAGAATAATAATAGATAATGATGCCTTAAAGTGAGAAGCCCAATGACCTATGTTGGTGCATGCATTAACAATATTAACTATGTTAATGAGATATCTTCTATTTTTGACAACAGCTTTGAGGTGCTTCTAAGAAACTTTATCTGGCCCAAAAGTGAATGAGTTATTGCATTTATCAATAGCACTCTTGAATTCTCTACTAGAGAAAGGTGGCCATATCAAAGTAGGTTTCAATGAAATTTCCAATATATACAGATTAATTTGACAGTTTTGCACCAAGTTCAAAGTTTAGTATAATGTCTACCAAAGATTATTAATTTTGATGCATGGTTGTCTGTTGAATTACAGTGCTTCAATTGCTAGTAATTTGCACTTTTTGATCTAGTTCATAAGGTTTTATAGTCTATAATTTTTCAAAGCAATTTTTTAAATTTTATTATTAAAAAATATGTGTTTTGTCTTCTTGACAACTCCTTTGAAAGCTTTCCAATCCTCAATCATCTTGGAGAACCTATAATTAGTCAGTTTGACCTAACACTTCTTTTTTTTTTTTTTTCTTTTTTAAATCAACAATTTATTACACGGCGCACAAGGGCAGACTGTGGCAGCTACTTTCGTGGCTACATACATAGGACGTAAACTAACATGTAAAAGGAAAAAGAAAGAGAAAATGAACAAGAGAGGAGGAAACTACTCAAAAAGTCTAGAGTTCAAAGAGAAAAGAAAAATTACTATAGAAATTAAATGTCATTGAATGCGAAAGTATTTGGATTAGCAGTCAAGAACATCACGAAATGTTTTAACGTGTCTCTTCTAGGGTTCCAATACCCATTAAATTGCACTCATGAAGAATATGCCTCCTTGACTCGATAGGATAATTGTTGCATGGACACGAAAAGTCCATATCTGGGAAAAATCGTAACCTATACTCTCCGATAGGAGCATGGTTGGTAATTGCTCTCGTAGCGTGAGCGCAAAGCGAATTGGAATGGCCAAACAATTGGAGCCACAGACCACCTTTGACTTGATGAGGTTCAATAGCGTTAAGGTTATCGTCTAATAAATTGAGGAAGTATTTTCCCCTCCCGTCCAATGCTTGAAAAGTCATTTTCCATAATTTGATTATATTGTCACAATTGGACTTCTTGCAATAGTCCCAAGAAACTTTGGATGGATATGAAGGAGTAACCAAAAAGGATTTGGAATCCTTATCGGCATCATAATGGAATCTCCATTTGAGTTTACTTGGGCACTCCCAGAATTCAATGACGTTTTAGACTCGTTAGAGTTGAAAAATTTCCGCAATTCATCCAGGATAGCAGCAGTATGAATTTGGAGGGGATGAACTTCACAATCGAAGATTTTCTTGGCCACATGAATAGAGTCGGTTACAATAATGATCTTGGAGACATTGTTTATGAAGCAAGCTTGGTTTATTCCACATCTGATAGCAAACAACTCCACTTCTGTCATTGTTACAAAGGACACATGATGAACTGTTTTGGTGAGTGGTTAATTCGCTGAATGGGTATGTGAGATAGACGTAGCAATGTCATTTTTAATGCTAGCATCGATTATCACGATGGCTGAATGAGGAGACAAAGAGTTTTGTAAGACCATTTCATCTAGTTCTTGAGCGCGAGTCTCATTGGGATTTTTATCTTTTTTATTAACTAAATTAAAAGAAAAACAATTAGAAAAATTGTCAATGATGCGGCGACCAGAAAAGAATTCAGGATCAAGAGGAGAAAAAGATGGAAAAATTCCGTATGATTTGATGCTCGAGTCAATCAGGTGGCCTTTGGTCAAAGATCTTTGACGATTGGTTAATGAACCAATGTTATGCAAATTGTGTGACTTGAATCGAGAAGGCGAATCGTCCAAAAGGTTCTTCAAGATATGGTTATCGGAAAGCTTGAAAGGACGAATTTGAGACCTTTTTGCAATTTTTTGAAGGTGAAATCGAATTGGAGTAATGCCCGCAAGGGCTTCGATGCCTTCCAAGGGAGAGGTTTTGAATGCCCCTAAGATCCAAATGGCAGCTCTTCTTTGCATCTTGTTGAGGATCTTCATATGATAAGATATTGGAGCTTTGTTGTAGAACCAAAGCTGGAATCCATATAGGGCTATCGGAAGAGCACAGCATCTGTACAGAAGTCATTTTTGTAGCGGATTAATACCTCGTGATGAATTTCCTAAGAGTTTCATGCACTTGACAGTCGATATCACTTTGTTGGCGTAGTGATTGATATGTTTGTGGAATGATAATTTTCTGTTAAAGATGAATCCCAAATATTTCCACGAATCTTTAGGCCATAAAATAGGACCTCCGAGGAGTGATAGATCGAGAGGAGGGGGGTTGAAGACACCTTGAGCTCTGCTAAAATGAAAGACTTCAGTTTTGGAATGTTCGATAACGGGACCAAAACTATCTAAAAGTTTGGAAAGAATGTTATAACTACAGAACAAATGTGAATTGGAAACGGAGAAGGATTTGTCCTGAACAATAAAAAGACCATCGTCAACAAAAGAAAGGATGGAAATTGGAATGTTGAGATTTTTGAACCTATTTTCTAGAATATATAAAAGTGGTGAAAGATAAAGTGTGGATAAAATGGGGGAAAGTGCGGATCCTTGGCCAACTCCTACATTGACCTCGAATAAAGGAGATGAAAGATTGTTCCACAAGTATTTTGTACTTCTTTGGATCAGATAATTCATGAAAAAGTTCGTGACTTTAGGGTCGAGGCCTGCTTTCTCAAGAACTAATACGAGAAAACGGTGATTTAGCAATGGGAAGAACTGAGCAATGTCGAAAGCCAGAGTACTGGTTGTTCTTCCTTTTGCCCATCCTGACCACACGATGTGAGTAAGTGCAATGCCGGCATCAGCAGTAGACTTGAATTTTAGGCCACCAAGTTGACTCAGGTGAACGGAATTGTTGGACGCAATGATGAACTGAGTCTTTCAGCAATTACTTTTTCCACAAGTTTTCCAAGAGTATTGAGGAGTACGATTGGTCAGAATGCTTTTGGGTTATCATACGAAGGTTTGTTAGGTTTGGGTATAATGACCGTAGTGGATACTTTGAAGTATTTGGGCCAATGGCTAAGGTTGATGCATGCATCGGCAATGCTGATGATCTTGGAGAGATACTCGTCATCTTTGATGATAAGTTTCCAGTGACACCATGTCATCTTATCTGGACCTGGAGCAGACATGTCAATACACTTGCTGATTGCAGACTTGAATTCGTATCTAGAGAAAGAATTCCAGGTTTGACAAGGTTTATGTGCTATTTCTTCGAGAATGCTTAGGTTGACACGACGATGAAGAACGGTATTGAAAGTGCTGTGAAGAGCGTTCCACAGACAGTCAGGAGTAAGACAAGGGCGATCATTGTGTGTGATGGCTTCAGTCGCTGGGAGTTTTCTTTTCTTGACCCAATTCATTAATTCCCAAGGACCTCGACTTTTATTTGTGATTTCTTGAATTTTGTCGTCGAAGAATGATCGCTTGGCGTTTTTGACAGTCGCTTTGAAGACCTTCCAATTTTCATGACTTCTTGTTGTCCTATAGGTATCAAGGGCTTGGCTACATGATTCTGACCACCATTGCTTGGAGTGTTTGGATATTCTTGATTTTTTTGCATTTTTGGACCATGATTGTTCGATAATTAATCCTAGCTGATTGACTAATTGTTCGAGTTTGTCAGAGTCGTCAATTTCTACCGTATCCAGCGATTTGAAATTAGAAATAACGTCCTTGATGAATCCCATTTCTTGATCGCTCTTGGGAGTGATGGAAAATCTCAATGACTGAATGATTTCTTCGAAGATAGGAATGTCGATAGAAAGAGGTGTGTGATCAGAGGATAGTCGAGAATTGGGGAGGATGGTGTGTTTGTCCAATTCCACAGAACCATATTGAAGGAACATTAAGTCAATCACAGAATTGGATTCCCCAGCAGTGTCCGAGAATCTAGTAGGACCTGGATTAGTCGGCAATGATAAAGCAAGATCAAAAGAGTCAGCTATCATAATTAAATCATCACTAATGGAAGAATGGAAGTGAAATGAAGGGTCCCATAAACTATCTCAAATGTTAAAATCACCCGTCATAATAAGAACATTGTTAATATTGACTTCAGTATCCTTCAGATACTTTAAAGCTGAATGAGACGAATCAGAGTACACATTCAAAATATAATGACAAATGTTGTTGTTAGAAAAAGAAATGAGATTGATATCTCAGTGATTAAAAATATCTTTGCAAAGAAGAAATCAAAGAGAAGAAAGACGAATGTTAATGTAAGTAATAACCCTTGGAAAATCATTACTTTTGGAAGGAGATCTGGCAAAAGCGATCCAGTTGGGATGATGGCAGGTACCCATATACGGTTCACTGTCACGATTCGCAGAGCTTGGGATTTTACGTATTTCAGACTAAGGCAGTTCTTGAATTAAGATGATATCGAATTGATTTTGAGTTTTGAGAATAGTATTGATGATGACAGAGCTCTTGTGAACGTTTTGTGAAAAAACTTTGAGATTTTGCACAATCATTGATTCGACTTGTCGTTCACTGTAGAACGAAGCGATTGCAACCTGTTTTCACGGATCTCAGCATATTTCTTGACGTGCCATTCTCTATTGAAGTGATGTCTCCAAAATGGACAATTGTTAGAGTCGGCTTCATGATCTCCTTTGCAGTTAGAACACTTGAATGAATGAGGACATGGTTCGCCCTTCTTGGTTTCCAATCTAGGAGGGTTAAGTTTGGAATTACCCTTACAACACCAACCAAACTCTCTATGGTGTTCAGACTTATGTGGACTGTTGCACTTGACACACTTTGCCCCTTGTATCCTGTACAAAAATGTCGTATGTCCCCACCTCCAGCAGTTTTTGCATTGGGGGACGCCCAGGTTCATGTTTGCTCCCCTGATAGTGGCAATGTAATTGCTGACGTTGAAGCACCTGTTAATGAGCATTTTAGCATTTTGACCGCTTTGAACATCCCATATATCAATCCAGACAATTGCCATGTCGGACTTTAGAGAGACTTTGATTACTCTTGGCTTCGATGCTAGGGTGATATTGTTGAAAATATGGTTTTGTTGGAGAATTGTTTCGATATCCGCTGATGTGAGCTTGTCTTGCAAGTTCACGTGAGGATAGTACGGAATACCAATGATTTTCAAGTACGATTTCGACTTGGGAAGTCTCGAATCTTCTACTTGAAGAGAGTTGATGTCGTTAGAAGTCTTTATGTATTGGTCGATGATCAACAAATCTGATTGTTGTGCGACCTTGTTGGTGACAATGATGATACCATTGTTGTCGGATCAAATGTAATCTATTAAAACATCAGTTTTAGCATTATACAGTTGTCTATTGATGTTGGCCACGTTCAGCAATGAATTCTTCATGAAGGATGATACGTTTTCGCTGCTCATGGGGATGATGACGTGTTTTCTTGATGGTCCTTTTGTAGTCATCTTGATTCGAGGCTTCTGCTTGTTTTGACCATTAACGATGCTGTTTACCTGATCAATTTTCTGGGCATTTAGTGAAGGAAATGTTTCTTTGATTTTTAAAACTTCAGACGTATTTGTCAAAGATTTGATAGCTTGGGCGTATGATTTTCCTGATTTGTCATTAGACAATTGAGTTTTGTTTCTGACCAAGTGATTCTTGGGTTGGAAATACTTAGAGATAACATTGATCTCTTTCTTTGATTTGGCTGGTAGTGGAGGGAGGGGAGGTGCCTTATTGATGGTAACTGGAACCGACTTTGGAGTTTCCTTGTTGGCATTGCCCTTGGTAGGAGGGATTCTTGGAGTGAATTTCGACGAAATTTTAGACCTAAGCATGTTAGTTTTTTGATCAGTATAAAGAGCATCCCATTTGGCCGCATAAACCGATGAAATGAAATTCCAAATGGCATCACCCATGCCATCAAAATCGTTAAGATCATTAACTTTTCCACCATTAACTTGCTTGTTTTGAATGTATTTTGCCATGAAGTTAAGGGTAACCTTAATATTCTTGGCATCAGAAGTGAAATTTTCAATGGAACCATGAAGTGAAATGGGGTGAAAGGAACCACTCCAAAGTTCAGGTTCAGTTGGAGCTTGCGGATCATACGGAAGTTGTATGTTAATTGTGTCGTCCTCGTTTAAAACATGAGTAGGTGTTGCCTCATTGTTTGCATCATGAGGCCTCGCGGATTCCTGCTGGTTAGCCACCATACTAACCCTAATTGCTTTCTCTTGCTCTGTCTCGTAAGACAGCTCAAGATGTTTGTTGTTTGTTTCTTTGACAGAAGAGGTATAGTCCATGTCAGTGTCCATTCTATCATGGTACGGGATAGCTCGACCAGAGGAAGCCATTGAAGAATCTCTAGAAGGGTTGACGGAGGATAAAGGATTTCTCCCTCATACCTCAGAGTTGTTAGCAGGGACACGTCCCGACTGAATGTCCATCCCTACGTCCTTTTCCGTAGACATAGTTGGTAAAGAGGTCTTGAAATTTGAAGCTGTGGTGGAAGTGCTGAAAATTGTAGAAGAAAAAGACAATTTATTCACTAACTTTCCAATGGGCACTACCATACAAGATGGTGGTAAGAGGAAAAGAAGCGATGATCTAACACTTCTTATTCTACCATACTTTGAAATATTTAGTAATATTAACATAATATAAATGATTGTACTAAATAGATTCTGAGATTTTTACATATTCTTAACTATAAGCTCAAGAGATTCTTTGTCTGGTATATTTGGTAAGATATGAGATAAAGTTTTCTTCCTTCTTGCTATTTCTGATAATGGTCCAATAGTTCTCTTAAATGAATTTTTCTGTGATAGAAATATCAATAGTTAAGAAAGTATAATCTAATGGATAACAGAGCTTAGGTAAGATGTGGTGGTTGTTGATTTCAAATGAATTTGGACAATGTAAAAATAGATTGATAACTGAGTTTACATTATTAGTATTGTCAATGTATTGAGTCAGAATCTGTTGAATAAGGCAAGATAATTTAAGATCAAAGGAATCTGCAATCTCTAAGAGAGTGTCACTATGAGTCAAGTGGAAAGGATAAGATAAATCTCAATCTCTGTCCCTAAATTTAAAATTCCCAGCCATAACTAGGATATTGTAAATGTTGATCTTAGAATACTTTAAGACTATTTGCTAGTTGTCCAAGTAAATATTAATGATAAAAATCAGAAGTGAGAGATTTAGATTTTGATATATAAGACTAGTCTTGGATGGTTATTGTCTTGAGTTGCTGATCTTGAAAAAGTAACCCATAATAGATAATTGGGGACTTCTACAATTTTATCTCTTTCTTTAAAGATTGAACTTATGATAGTTTGGATAAAAGACCATGGCAGTTCTTGTATGAAAATAATATTAAACTCTTTTTGTATTTCTAGGATAATATCAGTGAGAACTCTGTTCTTGTGAATATTCTGCAAGAAAACTTTTAGATCTTTTAAAATTATATACTTTCCTTGCTCACAACTAAACAGATTGATTTATTCCTTTTTTTATAGAGTTCATTATATTTCTTAGAGTATTATTCTTTTTTGAAGTGATACCTTTAGAAAGGGCATACATTACTATCTATTTAATAGTTGTCCTTATAATTAATGTATTTGAAAAATTATAAGTATAGTTCTCTTTTCTTAGCCTCCAGTCTTAGAGGATTTATCTTGAAGTTAGCCTTGCAATACCAGACTATGATGATCAATCTTGTATGGACCATTACACTTGAGACATTTTAATCTATAAGCACCACATGAAAATGTCATATGTTCTCACTTCTAACAGTTCTTATATTAGAGTACTCTGGAGTTCATGTTTGTCTTGCAGATTGTAACAATGTGACTATATATGTTAAAATACCTATTAATCAAACATTTGGCTTTTAAACTACTTTAAGCTTTCAAATATCAATCCATACAACTGCTATGTTAAACTTAGGTGATATTTTGATAACTGAAGGTCTAAAGACAAGAATAATATCATTAAATATATGAGTGGACTTTAAAACTTGTTCTACTAAATCTGCATTTATCAAAATGTTAGTATTTTTAATAAGATACAGAATACTCAATATCCAGAGATAAGACTTTGATTGAGAAAGTTGAGAGATCATACTTTCTTCAAAGTCAATAATGTCAACACTCTTAATATATTTTTCAATCATGTTGAAATATAAAGGGAATACAACTTTGTTAGTAGTGATAGTAAGACCACAATTGTCAGCACAAATAAAATCTGCCATAACATCAGATTTAATGATCCTGAATACCTTATTTATATTAGTAACATGCTTGGAAAATATGGTCATGATTTTAGCTGAGTTAGATAAGCTTATTGAGATCAATATCTGTCTTTTTGAAAGTCTCTTGGTTGTCATGTTGAATCTCAATTTCTCTTTCTTAGGTCTATTGATTATTTTTTGTATTTCTTTGATTTTCTTGGTTGGTAAGTTCAGAAATTTTTTCTTAATTTTTATGACTTTCTTAATGTTAGCAGACAAAGCTTGAGCATACAAACAACCTTTTGGATTGTTGCTCTTTTTAGTATTCTTCCATTTCTCTATAACAACTTTTGATTTCTCAAGGACTTTTATGCTAGACCTTGGTGGGATGAGAAGGGAAATTCTAGAAATCTCAGCTCTCTTACTCATGCTCTTTACTTCTTTCTTCATATTAGAAACATTCAATGGAGTTTTCAGTTTGAATTAGGCTGAAACACATTGTTAAAAAGTACTTTTGTTAATACTAATTTTGGTAAACTTTAGAATTCAAGAAAGTATAT
>Ga0157363_1004498_pt1 | contig 12863 bp, 7 predicted proteins | sample AttsexASBM1_FD_111477 | JGI IMG/M metagenome (GOLD analysis project Ga0157363, IMG submission 111477) | Fungus gardens microbial communities from leaf cutter ant in Ribeirão Preto, State of São Paulo, Brazil - Atta sexdens ASBM1 | ecosystem: Host-associated > Fungi > Mycelium > Unclassified ...
CTAATAGTTATATTAAATTATAATATATACTTTAAAAATATAGGTTTACGAATATATAATGTATTTTCCTAAATTTTGAAAAAAAACAACTACTTGTTATTTGGATAATTAATGTTAAAACCGTAATGCGTGCATTGTATCACAATTTTTAATATCAGGCCAACAGTTTGAAGAAACATTAATACAGTGTGTGTGTGTGTGTGTGTGTGTGTGTGTGTGTGTGCGTGTGTGCGCGCGCGCGCGCGTGTGTGTGTGTGTGTAATATGCGTACGACTTTTAATTTTTTGATCGAAATCCAATATTTTAATTGCTGTATTAGGTTTAGTTTTTATTATTTGATTCGATTGGCGTTAAAGATGATCGTATTAAAAGTCGAAACGCGCGTCTGTATAATTTTATTATTAATTTATCATTAATATATTCATTAATTTGTGATGCACATTAGCACAAAAAACCAGTTCAACTCTTTTCTCTTTCTTCTTATCAGCCTTTTTTATTAACATAAATTATTATATAAATTTATGATTATATTAATATTATTAAATTTTTTTTTAATTCTAAGAATTATGATTTTGAGTAAATCTCTAAATTTTAAGTAATAAATTCGGAAAAAATGAAAATTTTTTTAAAAATCAGTAGAAGATTAGAAGAATCTGACGCGGGATAGGAAATAAAGTAAAACTTCGAATAAACTTTCAATTTCAAAAGTTTTATTTATATATAAATTCTTTTCCGCTAATTATTCTAATACGAATAAAATCATGACTATTATGCAAAACACACAAAATCATTCATATACAAATATTTAAATACAATATATGTCTAAATACATACATAATTGTTGCAATTTTAATTAAACGTATATTAATATTTATTCAAATAATTAACTAAGTTACTGCTTAATATAAGAATACTAAAAAATTATATAAATTTAAATTAAAAATATTTTAACTGCATATCAATATGACAATATGACAATGACAAATATATATTCAACATAAAAAAAAACCAATTTTCAGTTTAAGCAATTTTATTGTATGCACAACAAATTGATTAATTTGTATAATTATTTACTAATAGGCAGTTATTTTTTATCACAAATACAAAGTAAATTTGAGCTTTTACATTTTATGACTTCTTTTTGTTTGTAAATAATATATGAATATGTATATACCTGGCCATCATTACATTATTTTTTTGAGATCTTTACTATTAAAAATTATATGTATAGCAAAATAAGTCCTTGACAAAATTCAATATATATACCATGATCAGAAAGTTGTAAAATAGTAAAACGGTCTCACACAGCCGAAATAACTTAATATGTTAAATATCAGCAAATGCTCCGTATAGGAATAGTACGTATATAAGTGTTGCAGACTACTATAATACCCGTTAATGGCAGATTCCTGATCATTTTCAACAATAATTTTTAATTAAAGTGTTTAAAGTTGAGCGATCAAATTTTAAAAATTTTTTTCGCTCAAATATGACATCACATAACAGTGAAGATATATACAGAATTATATCAATGATGCTTGAAAACATTTTCACTATTGTGCGCGTACAAACACTTTTTATTTAAAATATATTACATACATTTTAGTATTGGAATTTTTATGTCAAAATAATCTCGGGGAAACTGCCATTAACGATAAGTCTGAGATATTCTACTATAATTCTATATCTGAGCAACAATTCAATATTAAACTTTGGAAGAACTATACTATTACCTTAAACATCTACATTTCATTTCTTCAAATTAAATTTAACTTTTTATCAGTACAATATTCAGTCTGAGTAGAAAGATGCAACATTATATATATAGATCAGAGTTACCCTTTGGTCAAATCCATCCCTCGATCTATCGAAATCTCTTGTAAATTGATGAATTGCCTACATATTAAATTTAATCTCTAACTCGAAGACCCCAAATACTGGTTCTTCGAATACCGACTGTTGGCCTCGCTACCGAACTATATAGGTACTTGTTAATTTCGGGTTCACGGCAAGTAGCTTGTAATGATTTAAGCACTGATTCCGTCATTAGGCCGAAAACATCTAAATATAATAAACACGGCATAGTAGCTAATCTTATATATGCCGATTGCGGGATGCTGTAACAACGGCTCAGTGATAAGTGCTCGAGCTTCGAAAAGTTTAATAAATTATGGACGGTATGCATTGTAAGCATAGCGCAATCACTCAGGTCTAATTCTATAATATCCGGACATCTTCTTAACAAATCCTTTACGTCTGAAATTTAGAAAAAAATGTTTAAGTTAAATGTTAAAATCAATAAATAATAAAAATCTCAATTACTATACTTACTCTCATCAGTCATTGTCTTTCTACAACCCGCTAAATTCAAGCGAGTAATGGATCTTGGCAATGTTCTGCAAAGTAACGTTATACACTCGTTATCTAAAGAACACCATGCTATGTTGAGGGCAGTTAAGCTGAAACAATCCGATCATATTAAAATTAGAAACTGCGTGAACATTTATTACATATAGAGATAGATGAATAATTTTACCATTTAAGTTCCATTAAATCCATAATACATCCGATGTTTATATTTTCGCACATTGTTAAATTCAAAACTTCTAATTCAGTGTTTTGTCTAATCGCTCTACAGCAATCTCTATTTACTATACATTTTTCCAGTGATAATTTTTTCAGACATTTACATTTGGATAATAAGATAGCCAAACCCATTGGTGATATGACTGCCATAGATAAATCCAAGTACTGTAATTTACTGATATAAGAATCGCTAAGGACTTGGCTGCCTTCACAAAAGACAGGATCCGCAATTTCCGCCTGTGCCAGTCTTAAAATTTGAACTCCTCGCGGCAATATATGTCCTAATGTGCCTTCATTTAAAACTTTACTACCCATATCTAATCTAGTCCATAATGCTTCATCTTGAGCTATTTGGCACCAACGTTTGCATACCAGCATGGAGCGTATCTGCACACGAAATAATTTATATATACAATTGAGACGTATACATAATTTATTAAATTACATTTAATACTGTTACAATTCTTACCAAACATTTTTTAGGTAACCATTTCAATATCATCAAAATTATTTCATCTGATAACTTGTTAAATTTATCCTCGCCATAAACGGAAGGCCTTTTTTTTCTCCTAAACAAGCAAAATTGATCCAAACAAGATTGCTCATTTTTTTCGGCAGAAGTGTTAATCTTTTCCTTGGTAAAGCTCTCTTTTAAATCTCCAAAATAATCAGCTTCCATTTTTGAAGAATAGCCAGATTCATTTTCTGTACTACCAAATCCAGTTAAATCATCTGTATCACATGAATCTTGTTGAATCCTGTAAGAATAATTATATATTTATATATATATATATATACATATATATATATATATATATACACATACATGTGTGTGTGAATAATAAACATAATTTAAAACCTCCAGCAATTTTTGTTATTACAAACCTGTCTGAAATCGCAATTTCCAAACTAGAACTTGTATAAACCTTTTCTTGATATCCAAAGATATCAGAATCATCTATTACTGATCTATTATTACTAGCTAAATTCTCCGCTAAGATCGTACACTTTTCGGATTGTAGTCTTTTTGTATTTTCACAATTGGTTACTCCATCTTCCAACATGCTAACACCCATATCTTCTAGGATTTCAGGTTCAATGAGACTGGCATCTCCAGAATACGGCCATTTTGTACTATTTTCAGAGTGATTGTTGAGAGTATTGTTTAAATTGTTATTACAGCCATTGTCCAAACGTAATCGTTTACTGTGAACATATATATGGAGAACTCTTTTATTACAAAAACAACTTAAATACAAACCTACCAATTCAATTGTAAAGGAACAAATTATATATAAACCTGTTCCACCAGGGTGATGATGAAGAAGATGGATCTTTATTCATTATATGTGAACAGATACAGAAGCTCTTATTCTCCAAATTGAAATGATATCAAGTTCTTACAATGAACTATTATAAAACCAGGCAAATACTGTAGGAAAGGATTAGTATTTGAATTACACATACAAGGTATATTAGATATTATAAAGATCACAATGCAAAATACTAGTAATGTTACATACAAATCGCAAAAAGAATAAATTTGTCTTCTTAAATAAAACTAAAGACATTTGTACGTAACAGCAAAGAGAAAATTAAGAGACTCATTTATATATGATCATGTATATAAAAAAGCAAAAGAATATTATTTGAACCAATCCTTGCCAAAGGTCTACCAAAAAAAATATACATAGTTTTGCTGTTATTTACTATTTTACTTGTTAAGAACACATATTTACTCCATAAATCTCACAAGTAATACAAATGCGAAGTTCAATCTTACATCTGACAAAATCACGAAGATAATTCGTTAGGATTACAACCGAAGTTTCCCGAATCCGAAACTTTCCTAAAATACGAACACTGAAATTTGTTTGCGAAAATACAGGAAGAAATTTACGACCGACAGCTAAAAACGTGGCGATTTCTCGACAGCGAAATCTCGACTATGGATCGCAGTACATTCAAGCGATCACTGTGAGATATAACAAAGTCAGGATAGTCGATCGTAGAATACTTTGAATGCTATTCAATACTATTCAGAACGTTCCTTACGACCAGGAAAAGACAACAAAACGCCCCGACCGTATCTTGGTAACCTTACTTACGAAAGGGCGAACGAAAGAGCGCGCGCGGGTGTACAGTGTACACCTGCTGTCCTGTTTCCTCTCCCCCTCCCTTCTCCGATCCCAAGAAAGCACAGGCAACAGGTAAAAAAATTGGAGTAGGTATGAGGCCGAACTAGCAGATAACTAAAAGCGATGTGATAAGGATATAAAGTCTAACCTTTCGGGCAAGGAGGACTCCTGAGATCTCGACGGACGGGACTTCTCCGATTTTTCGTGTGGTCGTGCGTGCTCGATCACAATGCCGGAACTCATCCTTAACGAAAACCGCCGCGAGCCAGCCTGAGTATCCTTCCAAATCTCCGCAAGATACCAAAATCCACTCGCTGAGATGCGCTCCGTATATACTGGTATATACTGGCAAAACAAATCGCTCCGTAGCGATCTGTCCCGCGCGCGCGCGATTATCCCGCCGAGCCGGCTCGATGAGACGACCGCAGATTGGCCGGCCGTCAAAAAGCGGGAACGCGGCGAGATATCGAAACGGCAGGAACGCGCGCCGCGCATGCGCAACGCGCGACAGCAGCGCCGTGCACCGCGCATCTTGATTTCGCGCCTTTTCCACGTTCGACTTTGCTACGAGCATGACCGCGTCATCGCGTGATTTCGTGTTAGTGGCGTTCTGATTTTCGTGCATGCCAAATTTGGTTTCATCGATATGCATACTTAGTCGAAAAGGTAAATAAAAACATGAGACATGAAATAGCAGATAAACTGCGCCATTCTAAATAATAATGTGGTCAACAAAGATGAGAGAGAGGGATCGTGAAGACGGCTAGAGACCGAAATTTCAGTTTCAGCTGAAATTAAGAGAAAATTTTGAGAATAATTTTGATGTGATTTGATTTCTTGAAAAATTGAGAATGCAATATTATTATATTATTATAGTTAGATATTTTAATGAAATCCTATTTTTTAAAGAGTACATAAATTTGTCATGATTTCTGAAAATTATATGGTCTCTGTCAATTTAATCCAAAAGTGTCAATTTCGATTCCGGCAGAAAAATATGTGACTTCATTTTAGTTTCTCTCTTTCTCTCTTTTTTTTTCGGTTTCGTTTTCGGCCGAAATTGAATAACAACCGATTCGTTTTCGATTTCGATCGGAGGTCAAAAGGTCGGCGGTTTCGATTAGACTCTAAAGACAGTCGATTTCTTTCTAATTTATTATAATTGATTAAATAGAAAGAGATTGAAATTGATTGTCTTCGCGTCCTATTTCTCTCATTTTTGTTAATTCAATTTTGCACGAATAGCGCAGTCACGAGGATATTTAAATTTCCACCTGAATATCACCCAGGTATCAGTCTATCTTTATTATTTATCGAATATTAAATAAAAATATTATCCGGTTCAGCTAAATTTTACCCTTATAATCCATTTTTACCAATCAACTCTCAATATCTAAATACGAATGTATATTTTTTATCTTTTTTAAAACTTAAAAGAAAGTAAATCGAGATTTATGTTAATTTAATTGCTAAAAATGGATGCTGAGCATTTAAATCAACTGAGACTTTAATATTCTGATTTATAATAGGTATGATAGACCTTTAAACTTTTTAACGTGAATTTGCTTTAAGCTGTATTTTAATTTTATAGTTACCCAAGCAGAGCAACAAATCAACAATTATGATATCAAAATGATGTCAAAATGTTTCCAAAATGATCATTAAAAATCATTTTTTAATCATTTCCGATTCATTTTAACGTCATTTATCGTAATTTGTTGTTCTGCTTGGGTAGCATCTTTAAATGGAAACATTACTGCTCGCTACAAAAGATGATTTGTCAAACATGTGAATTTGTTTGATAAAAACAAATTTGACAATTTTTTGCAAGCCCTTTGCGTTTCATAGCAAAATTATTTTTCTTCGTATCCCGTACAGCACAGAAGCAATATTGCTGTAAATTGCAATGTAACATTGTAGAGATATTACAGAAATATAAATTAACAATATGTCTGCAAAATGTCAGTATACCTGTAATATTCCAGAAATATTGCAAAACTATAATTTTTTAATTGTTGCAATAACAATAATATAAAAATATAATTTTTTACAATATTTATGTAGTACAGGTTTTCTTTTAGTTTAACAACCGTTTTATGATATAATAATTAATATAATTCATTTTTATATTTAAATACAAAATTAATTAATCTATTATTTGACGGCCATTTCGTTAACTAAGTTTTAAATTTATTTATTTTAAAAATAAAATCAAAAGATTGTATAATATCGATTATATAATATTGATTTGGATACAATCAACGCATTATTATCGGATAAGACGATAAACAATTAAGCTGTTGAAAACAATTTATCGAAATATTAATTATGTGATTGATGATGTGAACGCAAGAATAAACTAGCAACCGAATTTTACGAGAGCAAGTCAATAAGTTTTTAGAAAAACATAGTAAAACACATTTTTTTTTATCGATTCATTTTTATTTTTCAACGTAATCTGCTTTCAGCAGCTCGATACATTTGATCCAACTTTCGATTCTCCAACTTTTTCAAGCCGTCCGAATGATATGATTTGTCCAATCCTTCAAAATAAGTCTCTGTTTCGGCGATGAGCTACTCTCTGGTGGTGAATCTGTTTCTTCCGAACCATTTCTTCAAGTTTGGAAACAGGAAATAGTCGTAGGGGGCTAAATCTGGCGAATATGCTGGATGGGGAAGCAATTCGTAGCGGAATTCATTGAATTCGGCCATCGGTGCCGGGCACGTGGGAACCCATGCATTGTCTTGATGGAAGAGCTCTTTCTTCTTTGCCAAATGGGGACGTTTTTTTTTTTAAAATGTTGTTGAAACGGTCCAATAAAGCTGCGTAGTAATCGCCATTGATTGTTTGCTTCGACGGAAGGTAATTGATATGAATTATACCACGTGCATTCCAAAATACTTATGGCAATCCTCTTTCCGTCTGACTTTACGGTCTTCGCCTTCTTCGGAGCTGGTTCAATCAGACCCGATGAAGTCCATTGTTTTGACTGTTTCTTCGTCTCGGGTGTGAATGGATCTATGTTTCGTCGACGTAATGAATCGACGCAGAAATTCATCTGGATTACGTTGGAATATTTCCAAACATTGTTTTGAAATCACACGGTCGCGTTTATGATTCACAGTGAGCAAATGCGGCACCCATCTTGCCGATAGCTTTTTCATATCCAATTGTTCGTGCAAAATTGAAATCACTGTCATGTGATATGCCTGTAGCTTCAACAAGCTCGCGCATTTTCACTCGTCGATCAATCAAAACAATATCGTGGACTTTATCGATAATTTCTGGCATAGCAGCCTCAATTGAACGTCCCGAACGAGGTACATCACATGTGGATGTACGACCACGTTTAAATTCATTCATCCAATTGTACAGTCGCAAACACTGGATGTGCTGAACATTATCCAACTCGACTTTGATTTCTTTCGGCGTTTCATATGTAAATCTTTCATATGTAGATGTTTGATCTCTGCACGAAATTTGTTTTTTTTCCATTTTGCAAAAAATACAAAAGTTGTTCGCTTTAATCGTCTACAGAAATGAAACCACGCGATGAATTCCGCTCAAAATTTGACAAGTATCTCTCCTGTATCTCTGACAGATTTTCTAAGAATTTATTGACTTGCCCTCGTATTGATTCATACTGTCATTTTTTAATCGATTTCAATTGGCTCGTAGTGGCTTCGAATTTTAAAAAATCACTGCGATTAACTTAATCCATGATTAACTTATCAAGTAACTGTATTATTATGTTAATGTGGATATTTGTAGTTTGTTTTTGTAATTTGTTAATATTTGTAATTTGTTCGGGATAAACACATATATGCTTTAATTCTTATATAAATATATCCTTCAGAATTAATACTGCATTTATTAGAATATTTTATGATTTTATCATAAAAAATTGCTTTTAGAAAGCACATATTTCTAGAAATGCGATTTGTAGAAAAATTAAAGTAGTGAGATATATATACAGAAAATAGTTTTCATTTTAGAGTCTTCGTAAAAAATTTATTCAAATAAATTATATTCCAATATTCCTGGAATGTTTCGTTGCAATATAAAGTAGACATCTTAACATTGTTGGAATCTTACAGCAACATTTCGCAATCACCATGCAATATTGTAATGTTTCAGTGAAATCATTCTGCACTGTTTCTACAATCTTTCTGTGCTGTATGGGATGTCACTTATAATAAAACACTTTTTTTTATTATCGAAAAGGTTAAAAATGAATGAAATAATCTTATTATATAAAATCAAAATACACATTTGAATTTATTATAGGATTATAACTAAATTACATTATTACATAAATTATTGTTAAATATTATACCATATTTCAATAACGAGTAATAAAATATGAGACAACTGAATTCGCGAATATTGATTTCGAGTTTATTGTTTGAAGCCTTTCAACTTTCGATCCTCGGCGTAAATTTTCATCTGGAAGCTCACCAAGTCGGACGTTCTTTTGTGAAAGTCAAACCGCGCGTCCTTCGGATGTATCCCTTTGTCGTGCCACCAACCGTAACTGAAAATTGTCATAATTAGCTGTTGGAGCAGTAGATATCCAAGAAAATTGACGTGCGGATCGTTAAAATGCAGGAATTACGTGTGGCTAGTCAATAACGGCAATTGGTACAGATTCCTCGGCTTCTTATCTTGTTCCGTGGCGAGTCTCTCAAGCGTGTCGCTTACGTCCGCATTTCGCGCGTCTTCGAGTTCCCTTGAGTAGAATTTCGGCGTGACGAAGTCCACTGCAATTGATTTGTAACTTCGCGTGCGCATTTATTTCAGATCGTATTACGCTTGACTCGCAACTTCGCTTTGCAAAAATCAAGATCGTGATCGCGCCGACACTGCATCTTTTTTTCATTCGTGTTTTATAAACTCGAATAGAAATTGAGCAAGTTCATCATTGAAAAACGATCCATCGCAAGTTAATCCTTAACTGATATGGTCTTCTTTTATTACGTGTAAGGTATTGTGAGGTCATCAGCGACCAATTTATTTTACGCTGAAATAAATACACTAATTATGAGAGAAAAGTGTTTGATATTTGTGATAATTACACGATAAAATAATTATGATTAAGAAGCTTTATTTTTATAGTTCAATGTTTTAATGTTAATAATATTAGTAATAATATCAGAAAATGACTAAAAATTAGATTTAAATTATAGATATGATAATAACGATCATTTTTCCTATAAGTGTATAAATTTTGGATTTTTCTTATAATAATTTTATTGTATTTAGGTATTACATTTAAAAACAACAGTATTTTGTCTAAGGAAATAAATATTTTTTAAAAAATTATTTTAAAAAGAAACTAAAACATTTTTAACTTGTTGAATAATGTCTCCAATTTCGATTCAGCTGAACAAAATTAGTAACAAGCTGAATTCGTTATAATTCCAAGATATCAGTTAAGGATTAATTTCGCGACAAGACTTTATGACAGTCTCGTTAATTGTTAATTAGCTCAAATTTGAAGCTAACAAAATTACAAAGATTATGAATATATTCCCGTTTCTGACACACGTCATTTTTTGAAATCTGTATTGGTGTCTCAATTCCTTTCGCCGTTGTCCTTGTCAGAGTAAACTTTAAGAAAATTCTCTGCCATTGGCGAGATATATATATTAACCCGGAAATAATCATATGGAATTATTTTTACATTCCAGCAACGAAAAAATAAAGCACAGTCACAGTAATTTTCTTTACTGATGAAAATCTAAACTGTTTCTTTTTATTTAATTTTCTACTTACTTTTTTAAATATTGAAATCTATACACATAATGATTTCAAATACTGATAAATTGCAGAACAATCCATAATATACAATAATTATAATATGTTAATATACTATATATATTAATACAATTATACTATATATATTAATATAATATATATTAATATAATTATTAATGTATAATAATTAATAATGGATTTTTAATTGGGTATAAAAGTCACTCTATTTTTTTTTAAATAATTTATATACCGTTTGTTTTTGATATGCAAGCGTCAGATTTCCCGATTTGCTGGTTTCGCGAGAAACACAGCTTAAACGGCGGTCTCTCCGATTTCTTCGATGTTATCGGTCTCGAGTCATACGAATCCGTTTGCTGCTCGGACATATTTTCGCAACACAATTTTTTCCCGACCGTCGCGCTCGCCCCGTTGTCGTCCAGAATACTCAACTAAGTCTCGTCTCCGCCTTACGTTGAACGAGTGTCGTATGCGTGTCTCGTGACGTGCATGAACCACCGTATTTGATCAATATTGTCGAAATACACTGTCAGAAATAAGCAAACAGGGGTGACATGCTCCTCCCGAAAATATCACGTTTGCAAGGACAACAATTTGGACGTCATTCCGTCATATTGCTATTTTAAATAACCGAAAAATTTCCTCCCTTCCTCCTCAGGAAGAAATTTAATAGCGAATTCGATTGAGCACATTAATGCATATTAAAGCTGTGCACTGATTTGATTTAAGTATAAAAATAAAATGTAAATATTTTCGCAATAAAATTATTTGAAAATTTTTAATTCTCATTAGCAATGTAGAGAAAGAATAACAGAAGTACCTTGATAAAAAAAAAATTTATATTATATTTTTAAGAATTTTGTCATATATTTCAAATTTTGTTATAGATTTCCAAAAAAAAAATATCTTAAACTTTTTCAGAAGTTTTCTTCAGAATTTATAGAATGAGAAATTTTAGAAATCTTAAAATATTTCACATATATATATATATATATATATATATATATATATATATATATATTTTAGAAAAGATGTAGATTTTTTTCAGCATTTCTGAAAATTGTTCCTACAAAAAAAATCTAAAAGAGTTTCTAAAAAATTATAAAAATATACAAAAATTTTGAAAAATTCTGAAATTTACATAAAAATTCTGAAAAATTATTTATATGGTTTAAAAAAATATTTTACCATAATGTAAATAAAAAAACGAAATTTCTATGAGAATCATTGGAACGGAAAATAAAAGAAACGTTTTATGAGATATAAATGCTTTTCTATGTTTCGTTTACGCTTCTGTTATTTTCCCTTTACATTTTCCCTTTACTTATACGTTTCGATTTTTATTTTTATTAGAAATTGGAAGAGAATGGATTTTGTGTAGAATAACAAGATCGAGACAATTTTTCCATGTTTGCCTCTCTCTTTATTTTCGACTTTTTCTCCTCGTTAATAATTCATATATTCCAATAAAGTATATGTACGGCTAATAGTAATTATAATCTGGCGCAACGATATTACAAATCTCTCTTGACTCTGACTTTCTCTTCGTTTTCCTCTTGTCGACTTTGGCGCTTCTCTATCTCCTTATCGCCATTAATATCCATGCTATCTCTTCACGCTTGCCTGCCAATTAAATAATTACATATCAACGAATGAAGCTCCCGAGAAAAGAAGCGACCATTTTCGGAAAGCGAAAATATCCCTCGCTCTTTTATTCTCTTTCTCGATGAAGAATTTCTCGATCTCACACATACACACGCAACTCTTTTTCTTTTTTTTTCTCTTTCAGTCTATCTTGTATTTGTCGCGTTCGTTATCTCGTAATACAAAAAGCATCCCCCTCAGAATTCTCAGTTATATTCGCATTAATTATAGGACGTTTACAGCCTTCGTTACATTCTTACCACGCGATCTATATACGTGATAATCGTGTCTAAGCAGATTTACTTCACAGCTTCGTAAAATTCTTAGAAATCAGCCGTTGACATAACGTTAACACTATTTCGATTTGTCCTCGTTATCGAATCTTACGAATACTTTTCAAATTTTTGTACTTCTATTCTCAAAGAGTCGAAACCGATCGTCGTCATTCATAGCGACAATATATTAATACTTCGATTGCCAAACTGATTTCGGCATTGAGCTTAATAAATTTCTGTATCATTTTAACATTTCATTGTTTTCTTCATTTTAATTAATTATAATTTATATTATTTCTTTAATATTTTAAATATATTCACCTGTAAATATTATATAGATCACTATATATACAGTATCCATATTTTTTACGAATGAGTATATTTAATAAAATCATTCTTAACTTTTAATGGACGATAAGAAATCTAAAAAGTTAAGAATTTTTA
>Ga0157363_1004499_pt1 | contig 12862 bp, 12 predicted proteins | sample AttsexASBM1_FD_111477 | JGI IMG/M metagenome (GOLD analysis project Ga0157363, IMG submission 111477) | Fungus gardens microbial communities from leaf cutter ant in Ribeirão Preto, State of São Paulo, Brazil - Atta sexdens ASBM1 | ecosystem: Host-associated > Fungi > Mycelium > Unclassified ...
ACGTGCTGCCCAAGGGATCGTACCTAAGCCTTTAGATGCGACCCAAATGGCTGGCCTAGTAGAATTACTCAAAAATCCACCTCAAGGTGAAGAAGAGTTTCTGGTCGACTTATTAGTGAATCGAGTTCCGCCGGGTGTTGATGAAGCGGCCTATGTTAAAGCTGGTTTTCTTGCAGCTGTAGCAAAAGGCGAAACGGCATCGCCATTGGTCTCTCGTGAAAAAGCGACGGAACTGTTAGGAACGATGCAAGGTGGCTATAACATCCATCCGTTAATCGAACTGTTGGACGATGATTCTCTGGCCCCTCTTGCCGCCAAAGCCTTATCCCATACCCTGCTAATGTTTGATAATTTCTACGACGTTGAGGAAAAAGCGAAAGCAGGTAACGCGTACGCCGAGCAGATCCTTAAATCGTGGGCGGAAGCTGAATGGTTTAAAGCGCGCCCTCAATTAGCAGAAAAAATTACCGTAACCGTCTTCAAAGTGACGGGTGAAACGAATACGGATGACCTGTCACCCGCTCCAGATGCTTGGTCCCGCCCTGATATTCCTCTACACGCTTTGGCGATGCTGAAAAACGAACGGGAAGGGATAGTGCCGGATGAGCCGGGGAATGTTGGTCCAATAAAACAAATCGAGCAACTCGCTACCCAAGGTTATCCTCTAGCCTATGTTGGGGATGTTGTGGGAACCGGTTCGTCTCGTAAATCTGCGACAAACTCTGTCCTGTGGTTTATGGGTGACGACATCCCCCATGTACCGAATAAGAAGGGCGGTGGGGTAGTATTAGGGAGTAAAATCGCGCCGATTTTCTTCAATACTATGGAAGATGCGGGCGCATTGCCGATTGAGGTTGATGTTAGCGACCTGAATATGGGCGATGTGATTGATATCTACCCTTACAAGGGCGAAATTTGTCGCCACGACACGGACGATGTCCTTGTTCGTTTCGAACTGAAAACAGAAGTATTATTGGACGAAGTCCGTGCTGGTGGGCGTATTCCATTGATTATTGGCCGTGGACTGACAACCAAAGCTCGCGAGTCATTAGATTTACCGGTTAGCGACGTGTTCCGTAGTGCCAAACCTGTAGAGACCAGTTCTCGTGGCTACTCTCTAGCACAAAAAATGGTCGGTCGTGCATGCGGCGTTGACGGTATTCGTCCAGGAGAATATTGCGAACCGAAAATGACCTCGGTAGGTTCTCAAGATACCACTGGACCGATGACGCGTGATGAACTTAAAGACCTCGCGTGTTTAGGTTTCTCCGCCGACCTCGTGATGCAATCCTTCTGCCATACTGCAGCCTATCCTAAGCCCGTCGATGTACAGACCCACCATACGCTACCGGATTTCATTATGAACCGTGGCGGAGTCTCACTACGTCCAGGCGATGGGATTATCCATAGCTGGTTAAACCGTATGCTGTTACCGGACACAGTCGGGACGGGGGGTGATTCACATACTCGTTTCCCTATCGGTATTTCGTTCCCTGCGGGATCAGGCCTTGTCGCCTTCGCGGCCGCAACAGGTGTGATGCCTCTCGATATGCCGGAGTCGGTTCTGGTACGCTTTAAAGGTGAACGCCAACCCGGTATTACGTTACGTGATTTGGTACATGCCATTCCGCTTTATGCGATTAAGCAGGGCTTACTCACCGTTGAGAAGAAGGGTAAGAAGAACGTTTTCTCTGGACGTATCTTAGAAATCGAAGGGTTACCTGATTTAAAAGTTGAGCAAGCTTTTGAACTTTCAGATGCTTCAGCTGAGCGTTCGGCTGCCGGCTGTACGATCAAGTTAGATCAAGCACCAATTATTGAGTACCTGAACTCGAACGTCGTACTGCTCAAATGGATGATCGCTGAGGGTTACGGTGATCGCCGTACGATCGAGCGTCGTATCCAGAACATGGAGAAATGGCTGGCTGATCCACAATTGATGGAAGGCGATGCTGACGCTGAGTATGCGGCAATCATTGAGATTGATCTGTCTGAGATCAAAGAACCTATTCTTTGTGCACCGAACGATCCTGATGATGCACGCTCGCTCTCTGATGTTCAGGGGGAGAAGATTGATGAAGTCTTTATCGGCTCTTGTATGACTAATATTGGTCACTTCCGTGCGGCAGGTAAACTGCTGGATAAGTTTAAAGGACAACTGCCAACGCGTCTGTGGGTCGCCCCTCCAACCAAAATGGACGCGGCACAACTTACAGAAGAGGGCTATTACAGCATCTTTGGTAAGAGCGGAGCGCGAGTTGAGATCCCAGGTTGTTCACTCTGTATGGGTAACCAAGCGCGCGTCGCGGAAGGCGCTACCGTCGTGTCAACATCGACCCGTAACTTCCCTAACCGTCTAGGTCAAGGGGCTAATGTATTCTTAGCTTCGGCTGAGCTTGCAGCGGTATCGGCACTATTGGGTAAATTACCGACGGCAGATGAGTACCAAGCGTATATGAATGAAGTGGATAAGAGTGCCGATGATACTTATCGTTATCTCAACTTTGACCGCCTCAATCAATATACATCGAAAGCGGACGAAGTTATTTTTCAAAGCGCGGTGTAATTAATTCCCGGCTATGAAATAATAATTCAACCGAAAAGGGGAGCCATTGGCTCCCCTTTTTATCGTTGTAGGGATGGCATCCCCCAATCCAGACGAAGAGAGAAATCATTATGGATTATCAGTTTGTTAAAGATATAGAGGGCGGCGTCCGTGTGCAGATGTCGATGGATCATGAAGTTATCGGGCAATGGTTTAACGAAGAAGTCACTGCCGATCCGACGCTCCTTGATACGGTGATGACGGCCGCAACGCAGATCAAAGGCACAGAGCAACAATGGCAACATGTAGGGCGTGAATACACGATTGGATTGAGCGACGATGAAATCATGATCCAAGCAAACTTACTGGCGATAAGTGTCGACGAACTGGATGAAGGAATGAGTTACTACGACCAAGAATCCCTCGCGTTTTGCGGTTTCGAGGATTTCTTTGCGTTAGTTGACGCCTATCGCCAATTTCGTGGTCAGTGAGATTGTTTATTCACAAAAGCTAATAGGCCTAAGGTTTTCTCTGCTAACAGATGGCATTTTTGTTTGCTATCAACCCGGATACCGCGTAGGTCCTCATAGCTACTTTCACCACGCTGTTGCATATTGAAGCTATTATAATTACTTAAATTCCAACCATTGTTGCGCGCAAAATAGATGAGTGCATTACGAATTTGTGGATCGGGTAAATCTTGATACCCGCAATCGTTTTTAAGATAGATAAAGACGGCGGTAAGGTCGGCCATATCATCCGCTTGCGAATCGTCTAAGGCATAGCAATTACTCGATAGCAGTAGAAATAGTGGAATAAAGAGTATTTTGACTAAGGTTTTCATGAAAATTCTCATCACTGCAAGTATCATTCAACGTTAGCACAGAATAGGGAAGAAAGACGACAGGTTTACGCAGAGAACGCTTGACCTTCCCATAAGGGGATAGCGTACCGTCAGAGGTTAAATCATTAGAGGGGATCCGTATGCAACGTCGAGATTTTATTAAGCTTAGCTCTTTATTGCTTGGTGCAGGTGCACTGCCGGCATGGAGCCGAGAGGCCCTGTCAGGACAGCGACCACTTCTTACCACCCCGACGTTACTTGAAGCCGACTTGCATCAGCGCATCGATTTAACCGCGATGGCTGGTACTAGCACATGGAATAATTATTCGGTATCGACCTGGGGTTACAATGGAAGCTATTTAGGGCCGACGATTAAACTGCGACGTAACCAGCCCGTTTCCCTCCGTGTACATAATCACCTTCCGGTTGATACGACGGTACACTGGCACGGACTTGTGGTAGGCGGTGAGGTTGATGGCGGGCCACAAGAGGTGATCCGTGCGGGAGCACAGCGAGAGGTCACCTTCACCCCAGATCAACCTGCAGCAACCTGTTGGTACCACCCTCATCCGCATATGACCTCGGGTTTCCAGGTGGCCAAAGGGCTTGCCGGTATGTTGGTCATAGAAGATGAACATATCAAAACATTACGCATTCCCTCGCAATGGGGCGTTGACGATATCCCCTTAGTCTTTCAAGACAAAAAATTGACGGATACGGGCACGGATATCGATTACCAGCTTGATATTATGCATGCTGCGGTAGGATGGTTTGGCGACATGATGTTGACTAATGGCAGCCAATATCCGCAAGTTGCGTTGCCGAATGGCTGGGTGCGTTTACGGCTACTTAATGGCTGTAATGCTCGTTCGATCAATTTGGCACTTAGCCATAACCGTCCCTTTTATGTGATTGCCAGTGATGGGGGGTTATTGGCTGAGCCGGTAAAGGTTGAGCAACTCGCGATGTTACCCGGTGAGCGTTTTGAGGTGATGATAGAGTTAACCGACACCAAGCCGTTTGACCTGGTGACGCTACCGGTCACGCAAATGGGAATGACCCTTCCTCCTTTTGACCAACCTTTACCGCTATTAAAAATTCTCCCTCTGCGTATTGGCGGCGCGGCTGAATTGCCCGATCATCTCGCCACGTTACCTTCAATGCCCAGTACCGAAGGGCTGACCCGTCGTCGCATCGGGCTGTCGATGGATAAACAGCTGGATACCCTCGGGATGCAGCAATTGATGAAGCGCTACGGTCATCAAGCCATGGCGGGAATGCCGATGCATTCTTCTATGGATATGGCGGATAATAACCACAGTGCCTCTCAGCAACATGACCACGCGATGTCAACGATGCCGGGAATGTCGAAAACCGCAAAAGGCTATGATTTCCATCAGGGCAATAAGATCAATGGTAAGGCTTACCAAATTGGCGATATTGCTTGGCAAAGCCCTCAGGGTCAGCATGAGATTTGGGAAATTAGTGGCGAAGGTGACATGATGTTACATCCTTTCCATATCCACGGTACGCAGTACCGGATTCTGAGTGAAAATGATCAGCCTGTCGCGGCGCATCGCCAAGGTTTGAAAGATACTGTTCGTGTTGAGGGCGGCGTGAGTCAAGTTCTGGTCTCATTCCCCCACTTAGCCGATAAACAGGCCCCGTACATGGCCCACTGTCACCTATTAGAACACGAAGATACCGGTATGATGATGAGTTTCACTGTCGGTAAGTAAGCTGCCTTAAGCCCCACACAGGGTTTTTATCTCGATTAAATTCCCTGTTATACTGCACCCCCTGAATTTAAGCTGTAAATATCTGGGGTGATGTCCTCATTCCTACAGGATATTTACGCTTGGCCGCACAATGAAAACTGAGTACTCTCAGTGAGATAGAGATTATGAAACATACCGTTGAAGTGATGATTTCCGAGCAGGAAATAAAGAAGCGTGTTACAGAATTAGGGCAACAGATCACCACCGCTTACCAAGATCGTGGTAGAGAGATGGTGTTAGTCGGCTTGCTGCGCGGTTCATTTATGTTTATGGCGGACCTTTGTCGAGCGATTGACGTTTCTCACGAAGTTGATTTTATCACTGCCTCAAGTTACGGAAATGGCATGTCTTCAACGCGAGATGTGAAAATACTGAAAGATTTAGATGAAGATATCCGCGGAAAAGATGTCTTGATCGTCGAAGATATTATCGATTCAGGTAATACCTTGAGCAAAGTCCGCGAAATCTTACAATTGCGTGAACCTGCCTCTGTGGCGATCTGTACTTTATTGGATAAACCCGAGCGTCGTGAAGTTGACGTTACTGTGGAATACGTCGGTTTCTCAATCCCTGATGAGTTCGTCGTCGGTTACGGAATCGATTATGCTCAACGTTATCGTCATCTGCCTTACGTTGGACGTGTTGTCCCTGAGTAATGGGTAAATAGCACAAAGTTTCAGGCCAGCCTTGCTGGCCTGTTCTATAATGGACGAGGCTGAGATGACCTCGGCATGTTCAAGCATTGTTCGTCAGGGGCTTGACCCGACGGCGGCGGCACATCAGTTTTCACTTCATCTTGTGATGACACGAGATCCCTAAAGATATTCCTCTCTGTGCACCGTTCGCGTTCTCTGCCACTGATACCGAGGGTAATCGACGCTTAAGTCTGATTAGGATATTGATAGGTTTATAGCGAGCCGTGGTCAGGTTGATCCACGTCTCAGCGAAAAGCGGACGCACGGGTATTGGCTGTGGTAGTAAAGACCAATACTTTTCTTGGAGACTGCTTGAGAGCCGTCGTTCAGATCCCTTCATTCCCTTCCTTCACCATAAGGTCGAATGAGGACTATTTTTAAATACTCATCTGTTATAAACAGGCGTGGAGTTGATATGAATTATGCACTGGAAATTTCCGGGCTAACAAAAACCTATGGTAACCAAGTTCAAGCGTTAAAAGGGATCGATTTAACGGTAGAGGCCGGGGATTTCTACGCACTACTCGGCCCAAATGGGGCAGGAAAGTCGACGACCATTGGGATTATCAGTTCGTTAGTGAATAAATCCTCAGGAACCGTGCGCGTGTTTGGTCATGACCTCGACACTGATAAGGTACGAGCGAAACTTCAGCTTGGCTTGGTCCCGCAAGAGTTTAATTTTAACCCTTTCGAAAGCGTCTTACAGGTTGTGACCAACCAAGCAGGGTATTATGGTGTAGAGAAAAAGCTGGCCTTGGTGAGAGCCGAGAAATACCTGCGACAGCTCGATTTATGGGAAAAACGTCATCAAAAATCACGGATGCTATCCGGTGGCATGAAGCGCCGCTTAATGATTGCGCGTGCCTTAATGCACGAACCTAAGCTATTGATTCTTGATGAACCGACCGCCGGGGTGGATATTGAATTACGCCGTTCAATGTGGGGATTTCTTAAGCAGCTTAATGAGGCCGGTACCACCATCATTCTGACCACGCACTATCTGGAAGAAGCAGAGATGCTATGTCGAAATATCGGTATCATTCAACGTGGTGAATTGGTTGAAAATACCAGTATGAAGGCATTGCTCGCTAAAGTGGTTTCCGAAACCTTTATTCTTGATCTCGCCCCTCACTCGGCCCCTGCCGTATTAGAAGGCTTTCAGTATGAGGTGATTGATGGCACAACCTTAGAGGTTGAAGTGCTGCGAGAGCAGGGGATTAACCAAGTCTTTAGCCAACTCTCTGCGCAAAATATTCAAGTATTGAGTATGCGAAATAAGGCAAACCGCTTAGAAGAGCTATTTGTCGATTTAGTCAGTAATACGGGGAAAGAGAATTAATGGCACACTTATATTGGGTAGCACTTAAGCGGCTATGGGCGAAGGAAATCCATCGTTTCGGACGGATTTGGATCCAGACCTTAGTCCCTCCTGTTATTACCATGACGCTCTACTTTATTATTTTCGGTAATTTAATTGGCTCGCGAATTGGTGATATGCATGGCTTTACCTACATGCAATTTATCGTCCCCGGACTGATTATGATGTCGGTAATCACTAACTCTTACGCCAATGTGGCGTCATCATTCTTTAGTGCTAAGTTCCAACACAACATCGAGGAGTTATTGGTCGCGCCGGTTCCCACTCACGTGATCATTGCTGGCTATGTCGGCGGGGGCGTTGCGCGGGGGATTTGTGTCGGCGCGCTGGTGACGGCTATTTCGCTACTCTTTGTGCCTTTCCATGTCTTCTATTGGCCAATGGTGGCATTAACCATTTTACTGACCGCTATCGTCTTCTCTTTGGCTGGACTATTGAATGCTGTCTTTGCCCGTAGCTTTGACGATATTAGTCTGATCCCGACCTTTGTCTTGACACCTCTCACCTATTTGGGCGGCGTCTTTTATTCTCTCTCGCTGCTACCACCTTTTTGGCAAGCGGTATCCAAGTTAAACCCTATCGTTTATATGATTAGTGGTTTTCGCTATGGTTTTCTGGGGATCCAAGATGTACCGGTGCCTTTGACGTTAGCTATACTTGTGGTATTTGTAGCGGTGTTTTATGCGATTGTCTGGGCGTTAATCGAGCGGGGTAAAGGGTTACGCAGCTAACCCCCTCCTACCCGATACCCATAGTGTGAGGGGGAAACGCTTCACACTATGGGAGAATGACCTGCTGATTATCGATCAGTCGGGCTTTCCCCAACCATGCTGCCATAAGAATAACGGCTTTACGGCTGTGTGCGGTCAGTGGCATCAGGGTCTGCGCATCACAGATAGCAATACCATCCGGCTGCCAGCCCATTTTCGTCAGGCTCGCGACAGCACTCTCGACGATAGCGGTATACGCTTGCTCCCCTTGTTGTAAACGCTCGGCCATCGACTTCATCGTTTGACTCAACTCAACCGCTTGCAAACGCTCAGCGGCGGTGAGGTAGCCATTGCGTGAACTGAGGGCAAGGCCATCTTCAGCTCGAACTGTCGGTACGCCAACAATAGTGATGGGATAATTCAGGTCGAGCACCATTTTGCGAATAATGGCTAATTGTTGAAAATCTTTCTCGCCAAAACACGCCACATCCGGCTGGACGATATTAAATAATTTACTGACCACTGTACTGACACCGCGAAAATGACCGGGACGGCTAGCCCCCTCAAGTAGATCAGAAAGCCCAGGTACATGAACGAAGGATTGCTCAGTGAGCCCTGTCGGGTAGAGCGTATTGGCCGCAGGGGCAAATAACAGATCCGCCTTATCCGAGAGTAATTGCTGATCTTGTTCGAGGGTACGCGGATAGCGCGCTAAATCATCAGGCCGATCAAACTGCATCGGGTTAACAAAAATTGAGACCACAACATAATCAGCTAACTGCTTCGCTCGCTCCACCAGCGTAATATGTCCCTGATGGAGATTTCCCATGGTCGGGACAAATGCAATGGTTTTACCTTGGCGGCGTAAATCGCGCAATTGCTGTTGTAAAGCAGGGATTTCATGAAATGTCTGCATGGAAAGCGTTCTATCCTTTAAAACTGTGGGCTAACTCAGGGAAAGTACCGTCTTGTACATGGCGTTGATACTGTGCAACGGCAAGCGCGATCGAGCCGGTATCCGCTAAGAAGTTTTTCGCAAATTTCGGCACATAGCCTGAAGTAATACCGATAACATCCTGCATTACAAGGATTTGACCATCGGTATGCGCCCCTGCACCAATGCCGATAACCGGAATTGACAGCGCCTCGGTAATGCGTTTTGCCAGAGAAATAGGCACGCACTCGAGCACCAGCAGTTGCATTCCGGCGGCTTCGAGGGTGAGCGCGTCATTAAGTAGTTGTTCCGCTTGCGCTTCGGTTTTACCTTGAACCTGATAGCCACCGAAGATGTTGACCGATTGCGGGGTTAATCCAAGATGACCGCAGACGGGGACTGCGCGCTCAGTGAGATAACGAATGGTATCCGCCAACCACGCACCGCCTTCGATCTTGACCATATTCGCACCGGCCTGCATTACGCGTGCGGCATTGTGGCCCGCTTGTTCAAGCGTCGGGTAGCTCATGAAAGGTAAGTCAGTAAGCAGTAAGACGTTTGGTGCACCTCGACGCACATGGCGCGTGTGGTAAACCATATCATCGACAGTCACTGGAACCGTCGAGTCATGGCCTTGCATCGTCATCCCTAAGGAGTCGCCGACCAGTAATACCGGAATATCTTGCTCAGCAAACAGCCGCGCGAAGCTATAATCGTACGCCGTGAGCGAGGCGAATTTTTTACCTTCAAGTTTCCACTGACGTAAATTTTTCAGGGTGATAGGTGTCATTATAAACTCTTGTCAAGGATAAACATGACGCGGAGTTTACAGTAACTCCCACTAGACGGGAATCCCTATCCGACTTTAGGCGTTACCACAGGGTGATGGTTGAGGTGTCTAACGAGGCCAAGCAACTTGCTACACTGCCCTTGTCCCCAAGGGGAAGGTCGCCCGCCACTTCAGCTAATGGGACGAGCATAAAGGCACGATTATGCATGTCGTAGTGAGGCAGTATCAATCGCTCGCTCGTCATGAACTGGTCGCCGAACAGCAGCAGATCAAGGTCGAGCGTACGTGGCCCCCAACGTTCATCTTTGCGTTCCCGTCCTTGTTCCAATTCGATTCGTTGGGTATGGTCTAGCAGCGCTAAAGGTGATAACGCTGTCTCTAATACCACCACGGCATTCAAAAAGTCAGGCTGATCTTGTGGGCCGTAAGGCGGCGTCCGATAGAGAGAGGAGGTATTAATGAGCGTTGTGTCAGGCAGGGCCGCGAGGGCGGCAATCGCCCTCTGGCACTGATCGAGTGGGTCCCGTAAATTGCTACCGAGAGCAATATAGACACGCGTCATATTAGCTCTCGTTTCGACGCGAGGTATTGCCTTTCGGCGCACGCTTACGCGGTCTATTGTAGCGGCGTCGCTGAGCCGGATCGCTGCCTAAATCTTGTAACATCGCGGCTTGGTCGTTGGCATTCTTAGTCTGGAACTCGGTCCACCATTCGCTCAACCGTTGAAGCTCTGCGGAGGATTCCACTGCCGCACGCAGAACCAATAGGTCATAGGCTGCGCGGAATTTAGGGTGTTCCATCAATTTCCAAGCGCGTTTACCGTGACGGCGAGAGATCCGCAGTTGCAGCGTCCAGATATCACGAATCATGGTGGTGAAACGTTTAGGTATCGCTATCGCTCGGCAGGCTTCATCTAACGTATCGTTCATCGCCAGTGAGAATGCCTCAAAGAAAGGCAGGCCACTCTCTTGAGCAATTTGCTGCGCTTTTTCTTGCAGTGGATACCAGTACATTACCGCAAACAGAAACGCAGGGTTGACGCGTCTATCATTTTGGATGCGGTTATCGGTATTTTTAAGCACCTGTACTAGGATGCGCTCCATTGGGCTGTCCCCCCCCTCAGTGAAGTACTGATGAACTAACGGGAAGAGCGGCTCAAAAAGATGGTATTCACGTAATAATGGGTAGGTCTGCTCACCGTAACCAGATTGCAGCAACTTCAATGTTTCTTCGAAGAGACGCGCAGGTGGAATATTCTTTAACAGCCCGGCAAGTTCGCTAATAGGCGATGCGGTCTCAGGAGCGATAGTCATCCCGAGTTTCGCACTAAAGCGGATCACTCGTAGCATCCGTACCGGGTCTTCACGATAACGGGTTTCAGGGTGTCCAATGAGGCGAATAATTCCCTGTTCTAGGTCGCTTAATCCATTAACATAATCGCGTACGGTGAAGTCTGCAGCGCTGTAATAGAGACTGTTAATGGTTAAATCACGGCGTTGGGCGTCGTCTTCGATACTGCCGAAAATATTATCGCGCAACAGCATGCCGTTTTGGCCTTGTTGCGACGTATTGCGATCGACGCTTTCTTCTTGTTCATGATGACCGCGAAAGGTGGCAACCTCAATCACTTCTGGGCCAAACATAACATGTGCCAAGCGAAAACGTCGGCCAACTAATCGGCAGTTACGGAATAATTTACGCATCTGCTCTGGGGTGGCGTTGGTCGTAATATCGAAATCTTTAGGTTTTTTACCCAGAAGAAGGTCACGAACCCCTCCACCGACCAAGTAGGCCTCAAAGCCAGACTTATTAAGACGATGCAGTACCTTCAATGCATTATCACTAATATCTCGGCGAGAGATAGTATGTTGATCGCGTGGAATGATCGTTATTGGTGGTGGGACGTTTTCTGTAGAGGTGCTCTCCTCGTCACGCGTAAGGATTTTTCGGCAAAAATTAGCGACTCGGGTAAAAATAATACACCTCAACAATAAAAAGTAGATACGGTTCTAAAATGAAAGGCTCATCATAGCCTGTTGTGAATCATTTTAGAATGTTGATAACACATCTGTAGTAATGAAAGTGCTATTAATTGGGATTTTTGCTCTCTGCCACTGTTGTGTTGCCTGCTGAATGAGTTGCTCAACACTGAAATCTTGCCACGCATCGTCGACCTCTTGTCCTAGTGCTGCCAAGGCCAATATCAGTATTCGCTGTGGCGCTTCCCGTGGAAGCGGGGGAGCATGATTTTGTTTTGAAAGCTTACTACCTTCCTGATTCAATGCGAGCGGCAGGTGCAGGTAATCGGGGGCATCCCATCCTAATTGCTGAAACAACGTAATTTGCCGCACCGTGGGCTCAATCAAGTCCGCTCCCCGTACCACTTGCGTAATGCCTTGGTCATGATCATCCACCGTTACGGCAAGGTTATAGGCAAATAACCCATCTCGACGATGTATAATAAAATCCTCTTGCGCTAACTGAGGATGGCAGTGGACGGTTCCTCGTAACAGGTCAGTGAACTGGGTGACGGGAGAGTGTTGGAACAAGCGTAGTGCTGCACCTTCTGCGCTGTGCTGGGCATTACGACAGGCACCGAGATAGTATCCCCCCGATTGCTGAATCGCTTTACGGCTACAGGTACAGAAGTAACTGCGTCGATGCGTAATCAGCCAGTCGAGTATTTCTCGATAACGAGCATGATGCTGTGACTGCCAAATGACCGGACCATCCCAGGTTAACCCATAGTGTTCGAGTTGTTGAAGGATACGTTGGGAGGCTCCCGCAATCTCTCTGGGAGGATCGATATCTTCGATGCGAACGCGCCACAGGCCGTTTTGCGATTTGGCATCCAGATAGCTGCCTAGCGCGGCCATTAACGAACCGAAGTGGAGGTCACCTGAGGGGGAGGGCGCAAAGCGTCCAATGATAGGTGTAGAGTGCGTCATAATAGAAGTAATCGCACAGCCACTCGCAATAGGGCGCCGCGGCCGTGCAATTAGGTATATCCTCGATCAGCGGTAGGGTTAGCCTGCCATCTGTTTTTCGCGAATCTCAGCTAGCGTTTTACAGTCGATACACATATCGGCGGTAGGACGTGCTTCAAGACGGCGAATGCCGATTTCTACACCACAAGCTTCACAAAAACCGAAGTCGTCATCTTCAACTTTTTTCAGCGTTTTTTCTAT
>Ga0157363_1004500_pt1 | contig 12862 bp, 5 predicted proteins | sample AttsexASBM1_FD_111477 | JGI IMG/M metagenome (GOLD analysis project Ga0157363, IMG submission 111477) | Fungus gardens microbial communities from leaf cutter ant in Ribeirão Preto, State of São Paulo, Brazil - Atta sexdens ASBM1 | ecosystem: Host-associated > Fungi > Mycelium > Unclassified ...
ATAATTTGAATTTGAATGAACATTATGAATTTAACAGTGATTGTGTGTATTTCTTTATTGAATGAGTAATATACCTAAAGTTTTATAGATAAATGATAAGTATATACATATATATATATATATATATATATAATAAAATTGAAGAAAATTCCTTTAGAGCGAAACACACCGATAACAGCCAACGTTCAAGTAGCTACGAAGAAAAGAGAGAAAGACGCATCGATAGGACGAATGACGACAGTCCGAGAACTCCTCGTAGATAATGAGGCTGACAAGGAAAGGTATAAGAGCGAATGAGATAGCGCGAAGAAGAGCGAAGGAGACGCGATCGCGAGGACGGATTCCTCCTAACTTGCGACAGAAGGAGGTACCAACGGCATCGCAGGCTGGGGATAGACGTCGTCGCGAAGTGCAAAGTGTAACAAATCCAGCTTTCACCCGAGGCAGACAGGGAGACAATTTATGTGGCTCGTGTTTCGTTTTGTTCTAAGGCCGATCTCGGGATGCTACTGCAACGAAGAGTCAGCCTGCTTGCCTGTGCCTATTCCTTGCCTGCTTGATTTTGTGGAAGTGAAATCCCATACGGTGATGTAGCACGTGAATATTCATTCTTCATCTACACGTATGATATCACATTGTATATCATGAATAAAGGAAACTGAAATGATCTATGACAATTCATTAATCTTTCATGCATACATTATGCGAAGTGTTTCATAAAATGAGAAAAAATTCTTTCTTTCGAGAAAAAATCTTTTCTTTCAAAAGAAGCATTTATATTAACGCTATTGGCACGTTAAAAGGTAAAATAAAAGCAGACAACCGGTCATAATTTTTATTATTTTAGTGAGTATATTTATGATATATTCATATCCAAATAATCTCAAAATCGAATGAATTTAAAAAAGTGTGGAAGCAAAAACTGCTTATTAAAAGATCAGCAAGTGTATAATAAAAAATTGTAATAATGATTATGTAAAAATTTTATCAATATTACTGCTACGAACGAAAGCGGCCGTCAAAAAAGACGGATACCTGCGCGCCAGCGCAAACAGGTTTTCACAGCACAGTAATAGCGTCCTCGCCTCGTTAATTGGTATTTATTATAATTGGTGCTCATACTTGCTCGTAAGAGTAAGATAAGACGGCACGAATAGACAACATCGAAGCCATCGACTTTTGGAACAGAGACTTGATAATATTATAACGAGTTAGGGGGGGGTCTCCCATTAACATAGTAAATGCCTGATCCTCGAAAGCGATGTCCAGTCGTGGGAACTCTTAAAGAAGTCCGGGAAAGAGATCTCAGGACGATTCTTCACGCCCAGGTAGATACCAACCCTTCGCGGAGGCTTAGCGAGGCGGTTGCCTTGGGATCCGAACTATGGCGGGGAAGGGCGTGATTTGACATTTTGGTCGAGGGTGCTATAATTCACTACGTTAGCCCACCTGGAAAACCGACTGAACGCTAGTAAGACGTCCGTCGACAATATTCAATTTAAAATCATTAACTTATAAATCGATGGCCAGTTATTTTTCTTGATAGACCATTTTTGTGTACACAGAGAATTTCGTTTAATTATTCTGAATCGTATTTCATATATGTTTTAGCGACACATAGGGATGAGCTACGGAAAAGAAACAATAAGATAATTCCTTAATAGTCATACTAATGCATTAAATTGTCATAAAATTAAAAATTTTTCTTTTATGACTCTAACATTCCGTGAAATGTAATATATCGCAGAATTTAAAATCGCAAAAGGACTATAATTTAGATTAAAGAACGAAAAGAAATAAAAAAATAGAAGAAAGAAAAAAATAAAAGTATATAAAAAAATAAATATGAAAAAAAAGAGAAAGTAGAACATGTATGAAAAAAAGGGAGAAATAAAGGAATAAAAGATAGACAAAGTAATAGAAAAAGATGAAAGAGAGAAAAAAAAAGAGGTAAAAAAATAACAAGAAATAAAGGAAAAAATATTATTACTATAAATCAGCTATAACCTTTTATTTACAAACTGACTACCTCCGTTATATAGGCGATATAAATAACTTATGGTTACCGAAAAAATGAAAAGAATTATCCAGCTGAGAGAAAGAAAAGAAAATACTCATTTTTATTTATGTTAACAATATTTGCTTCCAAATATTGTAAAATCTTCACAATATACAGGGTGGTTTAGTAAGTTTTGACAAAGCGTTCATATGTAGTATCTTTAAGAGTTCGCTAAGAGATATTTTTAAGATGTTTCTTAGCGAACTCTTAAGATAAGTTATTCTCTTAAAGTTATTTTATGCGTTAATTATATAAATACCTTTAGAAGATATCTTAAAGGTGTCTCATACATCAATTTTATCCTACTTATTTGATCTTTAATAAAATTAATAAAATTAGAAATTAATATCTCATTCACTATTGCAAAATGGTACAGAACTTTTCGACTCAGTCATCTGTTCTATCTATATAAAAGTATTTTGTCAAAATTTACTGAACACTCTGTATACAAAGTAAAATTAACAGTAGACAACTTTTATAATACCAGTATATCAGTGTACCAGTATAAATTACAATGCCAAGTATAAATAACAAATATGAATAAACTTTGTTGCAGTCGACTTATAATTTTGATCTATGGCTCTATGTTTATATAATATTTTTTACTTTTATTTTTTTTTAATATGTAAATTTATCCTTTGAGATATATATGTATATACATGTAGACATTGCTCTATAAAACTTTGTGTATGTTGTATATATTAATATATATATATCTTATTTATATATTTATTAATATATATATATATATATATATATATATATAAAATCTTCAATAAAATAAAATATAAAGATAATATTGATATGAAAGCAATTTTATAAATTGAAATAGAATATACATACGATCTCGAAAGCATTAATATTTTCAATCATACAACATGAAAATGAATTATTTTAACACGGAAAAATTTTTTTCTTAAAATTTACCCTGAAAATATGATAGTTGTGATACAATATAATATTTTAAAGATTTTTACCATGCACTTTAGTAAAATCAATCAAACTTATTTTATATTTTATATTTTATTGTAGTTTTACTAATTAATAAGAGAGATTTAAAATTCGTCGAAATACAATGTTGTCCCACGACTATTTTCAAACTCTAAGAAAAAATTCTCTCTGAATATGAAAAGTTTGTTGAAGAACGACAAATAAATTGAAAAGTCCAGACGTTTACTGTAGTATTTGCAAGGAAATGCATGCTACTGTAGTAGCATACTTTATTCAAAAGTACTCTCAGAAAAGAGCGGAGCATGAATTCGCAGCCGCCCATTCCACGCTTGGCGCGCGCCGAGTCTTTTTCAATGAATACCGAAACTTTGCCTGAATATTCACCGCCGCCGCCGTGTGATATTAGTTATACTTAATTCAGGCTACCTTGCCGATGTGAGAATCTCGAGGCGGAGGAGTATATACCCGGACGGGATGGTAAATCAGCAAGAAATATATCTCTTCAAAAGAGGTTTCCCCCCCCCCTCTCTCTCTCTCTCTCTCTCTCTCTCTCTCTCTCTCAGGTCCGATGGCCGGCTTCAAAGCGCGCGATCCCTACCGCACTGTTCGCACAGCTTTTATTTGGGATCCATCGCGCGCGCAAACTTATATTTTCATTAGGCTTTTAAGTTGGATGAGCTCTGTAAAACAGTTTCAGCTGTGCCTTGAGGCTCTCTCTTTACCTACACGGGCGTTTTCGTTCAACGCCCACGCACGTGCAGCTGCTCCGCAGGATCGCGTAACGCTCGATGTTGCATGTGCGAACAAGCGAACGTGCATGTGCCAACGAAATTCTTTTATTCCGATTTGCACCTTTCTAAAGTCCACACATACAGACCACGAGCGCTTTTGCGCTTCTGCGCGCGATTAAATAAAATACGTATATACGCGAAAGCGAGAAAGAACCGACCCGATTTTCGCCGGATAGACTCGGTGGTTCATGACGCGTAAATCTAATTTGTAAGTGCACGCTTTGTGATCGCCAGGTATCCCCCTTTGAATCTGCCTCTTTCGATCTGACGAGTAGATAAAGAGCAGCGTGGTTTGACGTAATATAATGCCACGGCCTGCTATGTAATCGCCGTCCTGCGAATGTGTTGTGAAGGTTGTAGGAAACTTGAGAGAGTTTCGTGTAGATTGGTGAGCTAAACTATAAATATTTAACTTCGATAATGACATAATAATTGCAATTGTAACTGTTGCAATTCTTTTTTAGTTTTTTTTTTTATTAGAATATAAAATACAATTCCCAAAATCTATAATGTATATTATTATTAAAATGCCATAAACAGATTTAGAATTAGAAAAATTGATATTTTAACGTTATTATACAACATGATCTTTATAAAATACTGGATGGTAGTGATTAATTACTTAAAAGCATTGAACTTTACTTTTAATACTTAAAATAAACAATTTCCAGTATTATTACTATTATTAGTATTATAATTAATACAGTATTATAATTGGGTTTCTGTAAAGAGAGATGAGGTTACATATAGTAGTGTGAGTTCTTAAATAAGTGGTTTCTCGTAACGTAAAATAACATTTCCATAAATACGTTTTACGAAACATTTACGAGATAATGTGAACAGATAACAAGAATAACGACAACGAGATCGAATAATCTCAACTGCGCTCTAATAATAACATAGAAACCGGGTATGAGAACATCATGCATCAAGATAAATGATAATGCATGTTTTATATATATATATATATATATATATATATATATATATATATACGGAAATACAAACGCATGCATACGTATAGAGACTGTATAGAGTATGCATCTACCCGCCGCTTGTGTGTTATAAACTAACACCGAAGTTAAATGAATTCGAAATGATCGATAAACTTTATCATTGATCAATTAAACTTTGTACCGTGTGAGTGACGGGCGTTGAGATAGACACAAGAGGGTGGGAGCCCTCTTGGATGTGGAAGGGGTGGTTTATTTAATGAACGCTAAATGCGGTGTCCCTGCTAGTCGACGTCGTTGTTCCATAAGATAGCGACGCGACGACAAGAAGGTGTAGCGCTTCTCGTCATCGTTTTTCTTCCGTCTTGCATCTGTAAAGTTTAAACTATCGCGTGATTTGTATTCCGCGATTTGTATGCTCAATCTGACATGATGAAATGGCTTAATAACTAAATAAAAATACATTTTTGCTCGAAAAAATTTATTTTGTTTTATCGCTAAATTTCTAGAATATAAGAAAACGCGAAATATCCGAAACACCTTCATTATATAATACAATACCGATGTCGAATTTTGTAACAAGCGAATAATTAAACGTGTGATCATGTTCTCGATAATTCTTCAGGCAGCTAAACCAGCTATCCAATATACTCGCATGACAACTCCCTCATTTACATCAACTATTGGCGAAACACAATCGAAACGTTTCACAAACCTATAATAACATTTGGTTGGAATGCGATCAATGAGCGAGAATTTGCCTAATGGTTTTAATAGATCCGTAAGTCATATGAGTGCACGCAACTCGAAACTTACTGTGAGTTGAAATTGTATTTACATGAATTACGTAAATAATAATCTCAAAATATACTATGTGTATTTGCTAAATTACTTAATTACTTAATTATATGTTAAATCTGATTGATAATATTTAACACTTTCTTTTAATCAATTATCTTTTGCTTATTAAGATGAGAAACATTATATAGTTATAATTTTGAATCATATTTATTAAATAAAAATGTCAATACATCATTGTATACCGTATTAATCTCTGTATATATGTATTAATCGTTTACCACAATACATGGCTGCAATGCGGAAACATACCATTAAGAACACCAACTCGAGTTGCAAACGCTGCATATGCGATACACCTGCATAAATGTTCGCCAAACACGCGTGGATATAGGTTGGGCAAATTCGCCACTTGTTTACTCAGGGCTGCCATGGTAGGTCTTGGTAGGCCTCGATAGAGATGTAAACTCGAATTAGGCCTGACTACCAACGTGCTTTTCCCTTGCGTGTACTCAAGCGATATTCTATGCCCTATCCAAACTTGTGGCGAAACCGCGCTTATATTAACACGTGCGCGTACATATGTATCTCCCCTACCACTATTCTCTTACTTACGTAATAACAATAACGATGATTCTACGTGTTCATGAAAAGAGTCTGTCGGTGTTAATAGAGAAATCGAAAATATTTTAAAGAAAAAAAAAATCGTCCTGTTAAACCTTAACATATATCTTATATTTACATTTCTACTACATTGTTCTATTGCTATAGAATTCAAGTATTATTCGTAGCAAAATACTAACTTTTGTAGTCTATTAAACTATTTGTAATTTTATTTAAATACCTCGATGTCCTTAGTCGGCTTTTGTACTTTTAAAAAATTTAATATATCAATATATTTAATCATTTATAATTGCATTTAAAATTTTTTTTATTTAAATATATACAAGTAATAAAAGTAAAAGATTTACACAATAGATGGTAATAAATAACGGAATAGTAGTGTGTGCATCGATATATGACAAAATAATCTTAATAGTTTTGTAGAAATATTGCATTTATTGAAAATATATTAAATTGTAAAACTGTATATATATTATATATATTACAAATATATTATTTTAAATTATGCTATTATATTACGCACAGCCATGCAAATTTTAGTCTGAAGTCGATCCTCGTAAATTTCTTTGTATTTAAATATCTTCGTGTAGATAGCAAGCTTTTGAAACAGTATAAACAATGATTTTGCTATATATAAGAAATCATATGCATTTTCATCTTTTACTTTATTTACCAACAGAAAAGTTTTACAAAAAATAAAATTAATAATTTATTCTCTGTACATAACTAGAGCATGACAATTTTGATTTACATGTCATAATAGATAGTTTAGATATCAAATAAGTTTTCTGTTATTGTATCGGTAGGAATTTTAAGAAAGATATATTGTCGTCATTTTATGTCGAGCATTTTTTGAAGCCGATAATCTGTTGAAAATTGTATACTTATATACGCATGTAAATTATATATATAAATTAGATATATAAATATCATTTATGTAAATATCTCGGCTTACTAGCAATTTATAAAAGTGCACAACGCGCGCGAGAAATTAAAATAGGAGGTTGGAGAAAAGGATTTCTAATTGTCACATGAACTTCCGTCGACCGTTCTCGGACGTCATACTATCCCGCATCTCAGCCGCTCCCTTGTATCCCGAAAAAAATATGTCGGCTGGATCATATCTCCGTAGCCATACGATATTATTCTCGGCGTTTGAACGCATCCATGCAATTATATGCATTTTATTGGAAGCGTTGGGGAACACTTCGGTGCGCGTAATCGTTCGATCTGCTTCGCCACTCGCCTGTCCGCGCACCACGACCGCTTTGCACTCGCTGCGGAAAGAGAGAAAGAGAGAAAGAGAGAAAGAGGAGATAGGGGATCTCGCAGAGAAGAGAGCGCGACGAATAAATGAAACAACTGGAAAAATAGCGAACGAGTTGTAAATTCTGAAAAAAACGAGATAAAACTCCGACAATCTAACGATCTGACGATGGACTACAAGTAACGGTAGATCATGTCGCTAATAAAATTCCTTTTATTTGCTGTAATTGTTCATTAATTAAAGATGCACCTTATTCTTCGAGATAAATGTTTAAGCACCCTAATTAACAAAGCTGTATATGAAATTTATCACCATTAACACCTCTTGCAAGACACATTTATTTATAGCAATTGTAGCAGAGATTGAGAACAATATATTTTACAAAAGACAATATATTTTATTCAAAATTGCGTGCTTGATTTTGCTTATATGTACACTAAGAGAAAAATGCTTGTTATTTTTGTAACGATAATTGTACTGTAAAATAATTAAAACACAAGATGAATATGTTAGAAAGTAACGTAAATATTGTGTAAAACAATTAACACAAAAAATATAATACTAACACAATTTGTAAGTAAACTGTGGAAGCATATTTTTTCAATAAAGTTAACATTTATAAAATACGTTAATTAACACATATTTTCATTTGTTATTTATTTTTCACGTATTTTTCGCTTACCTTAGAATTTATGTTTAAAGATACTTTATTTTTATGTTATTTGTTTACTTATAAATTATGATACAATATTTTGACACGAAGAAATGTTACATATTAATTTAACACAAAATAGTCACACTGTATTAAATTAATACTCGAATATGTTGAAACTTCAACACTTAGTTTTACAAATATAATTTATGAGCAAGTGTTAATTTAACATATTATAAATGTTAAACTTATTAAAGTAAGTTTAGTTTATAATTTAATATGTTATAATTTAATATATTAATTTTAATGAAAATGTATTTAATTAGAAATTATGTCAATGTTACGTTTTTTACATAATATTTATGTTATCTTCTAACATATTCATCTTTCTTCTAAATTAATATAAAAATTTGAGTGGACCGTTTGAAACACGAAATGTAAAATGTGTTAAATTTAACATAAATTTACCAACTGTGTACCCACAAATACAAAATATTTTTGCTGTGTATAAAATTAATAAATTAAATTATAGTAAATGCAATCATTTGTCGGTGTATCGTCTGTTGCAACAAACATATAAGAGGAGAGTTTATATTTTCAAAATTACACATCCGGATGTTCTCACTAGCAGAATTCTTCGATTTCGAGGAGTATCGGTAGAGACGATCGTGGCACCTGTACAGGTGTGCGAAACTGCGTTTCCTCGGCCGTTTCGTTTGCGCGTGCATGTGTAATAGCCGCGGATTGCGTGTCTGCGTGCGAACGGGGCCTCGTATCCGAGGCGTTAGGGTGTCCTGGTACCAGTGTCGGTATGTCGCTCGGGCGTGGGCGTGCGTTTTATATTCATCGCAAAGGTATCATTTTCACGGGAAGTTTGAAAAAAATTCGCGAGCGCGCGCGTGCACACAGACAAATAAATAATGCCGCGGCATTAAACTCTTATCCGAGGTCGCCGGCCGGTGCGCATAAATAAGACTTGCGTGTAGGTACACTGTCTTTTCCCGTTCTCCTTGTCTCCTTCTCTTATATTTGCCGGATTGATTCTCTCTATCGCTCCGTCGGGCTCGCCTTCGTCTCGCGTACACCATCGCGTAGTCCATGTAAAGCGCTATTTAGACGGTGTAAAAAATCATCGCTTCACAAGTTTCCAAGTTGTAATAATACGCGAGGAAACAGGTTCGAAAATTTATTTTTTTTCTAGATGTGAAAGAAGAAAAAGCATTTCGAAAAATTTTAACGACTTAAAAACAGGGTCGTTATATTTAAAACATTTACATTCATAACAAAACAAGTATTTAAAACATGTCAAACATTGTATTGTTTTAAATAAACACGTGTTTTAAACATGTTTTAAATGTCAAATCTATAGGTATATAAAAAATAATTTACTTCGAGTCAATTAGTTGATATGCTAATATTGATATCATTACAATATAAAGTAAATCCACAATTTTTTTAAACGATTTGATCTTTAATATGCTCCTCCTTCAATAAAAATATGTACAATCCTATTATTCTGACATCTCATTAAAGATAATTAGGAATTAATTATATGATGCACCGTAAAATGAATAATTTATAATTGTATAAACTAACAATAAGATTTAATAAGATGATAGTAGAATATGATTGTATATATTTTCATTAAAAAGGATATATTAAAGGTCGAAACGTGTGGTTGAAAAGTGTGATTTATTTATTATACTGTGATGATAACATTATTAACGCGGCTCCCTCTGATACCATGAATAATATTAAAAACATTTTTAATTTATTGCATGCTAGGTTGCAGTTCACTTGGCTGCATTTCAGCATAGAAATTAGTACACAAGGTAGAAATTGAATTATTTAGACACGACTATAATTGTTGAGAAGGATAGAATTATGTTTGATAGATTTTAAAAACTTATATGTTCGGAGAGATTTCTCAACTTTTCTCAACTTTTATTCCCACCACCCTTCATGAAAGAGGCATTATTATTATATTAGATGCAATAGAATCTTATTGTCTCATCCAAAATTTCATGAGCATAATCTTATAGATGCTGTTCATACATTTTTGGAAAATGGCCATTTTATATTCGCCACGATTCATAATAAATTCCTTTTTTACATTCGTAAATACAAAAACTCTCATATTTCTTATTTTTCTAAAAAAGAGATATCTGCGAACAAATATTTCACCATACCGTATGTTAAATCAGTTTCTGAAAGTTTTAGGCCTATCGCCTTTAAAATGAATTCTAAGTTAGCTTTTTCAATCCCGAGCGCGTTAAATAAGTATATAAAAAGGGATAAAGACCAATTTTATCATATCAAGAGGTGATTTACAAAATATTTTGTGAGGATTGCGAAGTCAGTTATATGGATCTAACAAAGAGAAAGTTAAAAACTAGATTGCAGGAATATAAATTAGACATAAATAAAAATACGGGCTCTCCAACTGTCATCACGAATCATCGCATTGATTGCAATTTTGATTGGAGCAATGTAAAAATCCTTGATAAGTAACCTTCCTATGAGGTTGATATTTAAATTCATATTAAAAAGCAAAGCCAGAGTCTAAATAAACAAAGTGAATCTGAATCGTTACACGAATCCTATCTTCCTATTATACAACCTTTTTCCCTCTCTTAACCATTTCCTCCTTTTCCTCTTGTTTCCCTTTCCAAACTAGTTCCAACCCCCCCCACTCTTTCAACGATTCCTTCATTCTGTGTATCGTAGCCAGGCGACAAAGACGTTTCTTCGCAATACTGCTTCCAAATTTTATATTCTTTTGCCAACGTCGAATTAAATATTCTTAGTAGAAAAATTTTTATATTAATACAGATATGGAAGTTTTTTTTATCAGTGGACACTGTAACATTGTTATTCTAAGGTAATTTTTAGTATAAGATCTAATTTTATATATATTAATTTATAGACGGACTTTCATTGCTTTATATTCAATATCATTGTACTTATTGCTCTGGCGTTTTCATTGCTTTAGATATTATGTTAATGTAATGTTTATTCTCACTATTTTTATAAATTTTAATGTGAATTTTTGAATTTACGATGCTTGTGAATACTTTACGCACTTTGATCAATAAGAACTTTTATTATCTTGACACCTAATATATGCTATATTATTACGGACGTAATATCAAATTCATGATGACAGGATGCGATTTTACAGATGGCTATTTGTTTTTTTTATATTATTTTATTAGTTTCCGTTTATTTTAAGTGTCAATTTAGTTAATCTGTTCTATTTAATTATGTTTATATGTAACATTGAGAATGATCCGATCGGGCTCGAAACGATATCGATTCGATTTGTTATTTGCTTTAGATCATGATAATTATATTTATTTCTTTTATTTACACATTTATATTGTGTTTTGATTCATAGCCTTTCTAAATACTTATTTTTAATTATTATTAACTCATATCAACTAACTTGGTTCGAGAGAATAGCATATTATTTTTTAGATGTTTTATAAAAAAAACGTGATTTTTACCAATCATGCAATTAAAAAACTTTGATATGAACTTTAAATATACATATAGGAGATGATAAAACTTTTTTCTTGTTCTTTATTTGATTGTAGTTAAAATCGTTTCTGCAGTATTCTCGGCAGAAAATATAATTAGAATATAGAAGTGTGCGAACCAAACATTTCTAAGATAAAAATCAAATCAAATTAAATGATAAATTTGTTCGGAAACGAAATCGAATCTGAAAATTTTACATCGAACCGAATCTGTTTGGAATCAAATCTGTTTAATTCGAAAACGAACCGAATTTGAATAAATTTTTTTTAGCTTTACATTAAAAGCTAATTTAAAAATATAAAGTATTTTCAACAACGTTTCAGATTTTTTAAAATAAATAAGAAAATAAATAATTTTCAATTTAAATGAAGCAAATAAAATAGGCAATTGATTCGAAATCGAATCACTGATTATTTAAAATATCGAACTTATTCGATTTCGAATTTCTCAGATTCGATTCGATTCAAATTATTCACACATCTCTATTAGAAAAAAAAACTTTTTTTGTTCTATAAACATTCCATATAAATTCCATATTCCTTCCTTTTATTTTCTTTTCATTTGTATTTTTGTTACACATTTTATGAAAAATTAGACTTGCACACGTTATAATGGGCATCTATTTTTGGCTTGAATGTCGGAAGGAATAACTTTCCGGAGAAATTGTCCACCTTTCCGAATAAATATGCCAGAGCGGAAAGCCTCCTGGATCATTCATTGAACGAATACCTAACTCCTTACGGCCAAAATGCCACGAGAATGTGTCCCTGTTTTTAGAGTGCAAGTCGGGTTTTCACTAGGGATACCCAGATTTATGACGGCCTGCTCTCTCAACCTCGCCTTATTTTTAACCTTTCGCCCACTAACGAACCTTATCTCTCGACTGCATTTCTCTGAGCAGTCGCGATAGACAAAAGAAAAACGTCTTTTTCGTAGACCCTATAACTTAAGAATCTGCCTGAAAGATCCTCGACCGACCATTATGTCTGAAATTTTTACATTTTATGTTATCTTTACATGATACCGAAAAGTATAAAGTAAGAAATAATAAAGATTGTCGTTATGCGTTTCGTGTTGAATGATTGACTTTATTGATGAAAGAATTTGTGCATTGACTTTTGTCTTTGACAAAAATTATATTAATTATATTAATTATGAACTATAAATTATCACAATGAAATTAAAATATATATAGAGCGTGCGCCAAACTACAATATAATAAAAATA
>Ga0157363_1004501_pt1 | contig 12861 bp, 9 predicted proteins | sample AttsexASBM1_FD_111477 | JGI IMG/M metagenome (GOLD analysis project Ga0157363, IMG submission 111477) | Fungus gardens microbial communities from leaf cutter ant in Ribeirão Preto, State of São Paulo, Brazil - Atta sexdens ASBM1 | ecosystem: Host-associated > Fungi > Mycelium > Unclassified ...
ATCTTTCGAGGCAATTGTATTACAATAAAATTTTTATTGTTTTTTTTATATTCAAATAACTTATATTAAATTTACTTGAATTAATCTTATTCGTAGAAGCAAAAAGTGTTGGTCATGTTATTTTTGGAAAGAACATCCGGCTTGCTAGAAAATAGATATAATAATAGAGGTCCCGAAATGGAAACGAGATAGAGTCTAGTTTGGTTTGCATTTCTATTTACGACGTAGTTCATTAACCCGTGCAGTTGGATATGCATCGTTCGTCTATCTATCTACGGCGTGCATAATGTAACCAATAAATGGCAATTCTTCTGAAAAATATTGATTAAAATATTCAGTTAAAAGAAAAAATTCTATTTTTACGATTTAAATCCTATGAATTATAAAAATATAATTAATTACTAAATCGTTTTATCTAAAACGCATTGCGTTCTTTATTATTTTCTTGTTGCATTGTGTTTTTTCGTATGTACATATATGAAAAGAACGAAGTTCTTTTAATTTTACTGAAGTATTTAAAAATTCATAGGTAGATACAAATTTGCAAATAATTTTGTTGGTCTGTAACATTAATTATGTGAGAAACTCGAGCATGATAAGCAGTGCTGGAAAAAGTTTTGACATTCTTGTAATCAATTTGAATGTCCTACATAATTATTTTGATAGTCCAATAAAATTACTTTTGGATCTGTATCCAGCTGAACTTTTAGATGCTTCAGTAAAACTGTTCTTTCTGTACTGTTTTAAATGTCTACAAACGTCTACTAAGAAGGAAAATATGTGCCTGTATCTGCATCTACGTGTGTTTGTGTGTGTATATGCATATGTATGTATGGGTAAAAGGTTTCATAAAGAGAAAGAGAGACGTGTTGACACAAAAACTATATAGAGCCGCGGATAAATCGGACAGTTCGCGCGCTACTTTTCAATTAACTAATATTGATTTGACGACAAGTGTAGCCATATGCATTTCGCGACGAAGCAATAGGTGGATCTCGGATTACACAGCCGCAGTCGCAATTGCATTAACGTGGTCTCAAGCCGATGCCACCGGCAGTCTACGCGTTGCGCCCGCCACAAAACAGTGCCGCCACAAATCTCACGCGAGCGCAATTCATCCTAAATTTAATTAACATGGAAATTGAAATTTCCATTTGTGTTGTGAAATACAGACGCGATTTATATTGAGATGCAGTGATACGTAACAATTTTGCAAAATTGTGTTTTGACATTGTAGTGTCGCGAAATTCATGGTAATGCGAAGGTGTTGAACGATTTCTGTGTATATATAATGGAGTACGGAATTTAAAATATGATTGATTCGCGCAAGTTAAGAAATATATTTAAATTATTACAATTGTTGAACATTCTATCGTTCTCTCTCTCTCGATACAAAAAGAAATCAATTGGTAAAACAGCCCCTATAGTAATCAAAGAGGAAACTCGATTATATCGCCAATCATAAAATTATTATAGTTGGCTTCTCTTGTGTTGACAAGCAAAGTAAATAGGCCGGAAATAGATGTTTGAAGAGACAAAGTCTTTTGTGCGACAGATACAAGAATTTATCGATTGGAGATGTAAATACCGGTTTTCTGTACAATTTATCTAACGTTTATGTAATTCTCAATCCATAATTTTATATCCATAATTTTATCACATACAATATGCGGCGTAATTGATTCTTGACTTAATTCACGATTTCTAACACGCCCAATATAAATACTCGAACGGTGATTCTCGGAAAGTAATGCCGTAAAATGCTTGAAAGGATTTGAGAAAGGATAGAGCCTTGAAAGGGATTGAGGTGAGGTGAGGTTAAGCCCATAAGAGGGCGAGGAAACAGGGAGGAGCACCGGCACCGAAAGTAGGTACTTCGAGATATCGACCAGTCAGTCTGGACCGTTCCACGTTCGCGCTGTTTCCATTTTCTCGTTCGCTCCTTGTTCGCAACTGGAAAAAGGCTGGCTGCAACACTACTTCTTTCTCGTAAAGCAAAAAAGATTACGAGACGCTTTTCTTCAATGTTACTGCCATCTTTAGTTTTAGAGAGAGCGTAATTAGCTAACTTGTCCTCAATTGCATAAAATCTGTAGTCACAAGACTCAAGATGCGAGATTTAAAGAATCGATATAATCTTTCTCGTTTTGTTTCAATATTAAGAAAATACGGCCATCCCAATGTAATATTTTTTCAAACTTATGGAAATGACGCATTCGATGATTCATTATCAAGAGTTCGCTAATGAAGCGAATAGACCTTGATATCGAATAGTATCCAAGGCGAGAAACTCATCTATTGTCATTGAGGCATTCTATCTACCAGCCTAGTTGTGGCGAACAATAGCCGCGAAGTCTACCTGATCAATCCAATTAGGAATGGTTAGTTACACGATTCCTTATCTAATTAATATCGAGGAACTAAATTCGCTCACTGTAATTAATGTGCTTACTCGACTAAAACATCGATGTAACAAATAAATGACGTGAACTAGACATACAATAACTAAATGATTATTTAAATGTTTTGATCGATTTGTAATAAATTTTTTTTTAATAGAATTGTTTAAAGAATTTTAATTTACAAGGAAAAAACTCGCGAAATATTAGATTCTGACTTCCGTCTGAAATCTGAGTCTTTTTTGGCACAAGCGAAATTTTTCAAATTTTTCTCCAAAATAAAGTCCAGTTTCTTTTTCTCAAATATCTTATATTATAATATTTATTCGGTATGTAACATAGATGTTGAAAAGAAACTTTTTTGTATTTTTTAAAAGTCTAAAACTGTAAAAAACTTAGACTGGAGAGTTAATAAAATTTTATACACATAGGTTAATAGATGAATTTAGAGAATATCAGATGATGTGGAAAAATGAATTTAAAAGGTAAAATTATTCTTTATAAATTTTTTTTTGCATAAAACATTCATATTGAATAATTTTTTAAATATAACAAAAAAAGCTGAAAACTTTTTACCTATAAAGGGTGATTTCAATTTTAAAAATCTTTTTTCTGCATCAATAAATATTTTCAAAATTCTATTTATGTAATCCACTTATGTATTGCAAAATTTCATTAACCTTCAATTATAGCTATGAAAATTACACATAAATTCTAAAGCATTTTGTTTAAAGAGTGCAATTAAACCTCCGCTTTATAGCGATTTTTTTATCTACAATTTATAAACTCATATTACTAATCGTATAAACTGTACAATTGTCCAAAATTTTCATTGTAGACTCAAATGATCCATTGCTGTAGCCAAGGGTTAAAATGAGAATTTGATACTCCGCGAGATTCCCTTATTAGAATTTAATTATAAAAATACGCAATGTTAAAAAATAAAAAGCAACGAGCTGTATTTTCGCTGAATAAAGTCTCTAACTCGGTCGCTAGAAGCAAGTGATCACATGAATGTCCTCCCCTCCATAACTCCTTGTTACCCTTTATGTAATAAATTATGACTGAAGCGACTGCTTTAAATAAAAACTGCGATTCACGCTTTCGTAAGACGGAAAATATCACCGCCTCTGCTCTAACGTGCATCCGGGAAAAAAAAATCCCTGACGCGAGTGTACAGGCTCGTGTGGGACACAATAAAGTCTACACCCCAACCCATGAAATGCCATGGTGACAAAGGGCGGTTAAGCCTTCTCAACGTAGACGCATCGCATACATACGTGTCGTTGCGCGGCGCGCGGGTGTCATTGTATTGCGCGGAGCGAAGCGGAGCGGAGTGGAGCGGAACGAGGCAAAGCGGAACGATGCGGTCCCTCCTGCGTGCGCGCTGCGCGGCCCCGTTTTCCTGTGGAAAAGCCTCATTTCCCGCGCGATTGATTCCCGGTGAGATCGCACCGAGTTTGCGACCGGCATTATATATAGACTATCGATTGCGCCGCCTAACCTTTGAGTGAGAAAAAGAGCGTAACGAGGATGAGAAGCGCGGATAAGTACGTTCGAGATATTCGAGCGGCAGTCATGCTCGTCGATTAAAAGCGAATGCACCAGGTCAACTGTTATTGAAGATCGACCGCTTTGCTGCGTTTCGATTAATCGTGCCACTCGAATCAAGTTCGTACCAAGATCAAACAGTGCTTGATCGAAGTTAACAAAACTATTATACTAATTTTTAAAATACTATCGAGTGTTCAGATTCCGTGCTCCACAAATGTCAATTTAATTGTATTATTTTCGATTAATGAATAGTGAACGGTGTATTGCCGAATAAGCTTGTGTCAATATATTCTTTACCAAGATTGTGTAATTTTAAAAAAATTTGATTGCCAATAGATAAATAAATAGTCATGATAGTTAATTTGATTGCTCGGTTGTTCGATTGCTCGATTGACAATTTTGTTATCTTTCTGATTATCAAAAAATAAGCTATAATACGCATATAGATTAAATATCCGGGACACGGTGGTTATATTTGATAAAAACAATGAAAATTCAATGAGCTCGAATGTCATTATGCTTGAAAGACGAAAACAGAAATAGGACATTCGTGCGAATCGACTTGCACGATCAACGAGTACAACAATCGACGTTCGTTATTTATCAAAGTAGGGCATGATACAAATGGTGTGTAAAACAGCGATAATAAATAGCTAATAACAATTAAATCAATAACAATTAATTAGTTAAAAACAACACCAATTAATGCAAAATATTTATTTAAACAATGATTGTGCAATACTAAAAGATTTTGTGTGAGCTTAACTACAAAAGCGTTCATTTAAAAAAGAAGAATATTTTTAATTTTAAAAATTATCTTAGAATTTTTTTAATAAACCTCATCATGGAAGTCGAAGTTGTACCTTTTGTCGATAAAAACGTAGGCAGAAAGGACACCCTGCCACGACGGGGTAGCAGAGTGCAAATTGTTAAAAGAAAAGGGTAAGACCATTATTCGAACATGATATATTTAATACGATAAAATAATCTGATGAAGTTTTTATCTGTCGATGTAACTGATTCTTGCAATATAGATTGATTATCATCTGTCAGGTGTTATATTTCGTATTATTACGCTCATATCGTTTCTGATTTCAGAACGTCGCTCTTCATCATCATGAGCTTCATCTATTCAAAGCTACTCGTAGTTGTATGCATTGCTTACGTGATAAGCGAAGTAGTGACGCACAAACTGCCATTGTACTATTACGAGGGATTTTTTACATACCTTTATGGCATGAGTATCCTGTTCCTGTTGTACGTCTTCTGCTTCCTCCTTCAAGAGAGCGCTTGTTGCGCGAGAGGAAGCGATACGCCACCACCGCCTCCAAGACCACCCAAAACTGGCTGGGCCCCTAAGGAACCTAAGGACAAGAATAAGAAAAAGGATAAGAAAGAAAAGGATCAGAAGCAGGATAAAAAGAAAAAAGAAGTGACTACTCAGGTTCTTTAAAAATATTAGCTTTTCACATGGAATCTTTAATCTTCCATGAGGATTTAAATTTAATATAAAAACATATTATACAGAAAAATACATACAGCTAATAATACAAACTATAGAAATTGAAGCCTTAAACGGTCTAACTGGATCTTAATGCTTGTATGATTCTTATGTGAATTTATATACTACGTATGTAGTTCCCAGAAACGCGCGTCGAAGTTTTTCGATCTTGAAACGCTAATTTTACTAAACACTCGTAATATTACGAGTTAACTCGACTAACAATTTAACTTTAATTTTTAATTTTCATATTTAATTTTCTAATGTAAAATCAATTAAATTTCTAAGATAATGTTTTTTGAAGTGATATATTTAATTAAATTATCTTATTGGCATCATTTTTTTAGGATACAACCGATGTTGAAGCTGGCGTTGCTACGCGAGTCTTGCGAAAACGAAAGACTTCGCAAAATGATCATAGCCATGGAAGCTTCTTCCTCAGAATTGGTGCAATAGGTAAATCCATAATTTTTGGTGACATTGAACAATTATTTTTATAACAATTTTTGCAATTAAATAATTGATGCAAATAATATTAATAAATTGATTAAATGTAATTTATTAGCGTTTGGACTTGGTACTATGGTATACAACGGTTTGGAATTCGGTGCGTTCTTCGAGGTGCCACCTACATCACCCTGTTATCAAATTCTACAAGGTGTTAATCCGGTGTTGCAAATGATCTTCACCTTTATGCAGATGTATTTTATCTTCATGAACTCTCGAGTATGTATTTGAAATTGTAAAACAAATTGATAAAGACAAAAGAATTTAAAGATGCACATTATGATATTCTCTTCGCAGTTGAATATTCATCGCTTTAAAGTCATCGCTCGCTTTGGTCTGATGCACGTGGTCGCAACAAATCTTTGCGTATGGATACGCACGCTGGTTCTGGAGAGTCTCAAGGAGATCACTCAGTATCACAAAAAACTAGGCCAGTTTCAAGCGGGGATTCTCGGTAAGCGATCTACATTTACAGAGTTAATCAGTACCGTCGTTTTAAACCGTTGGAGTAGTGGTACGTCAAGTTCAAGTACTGCCGATTATATATGCTGATGTGTTGACATTTGCAGAGAGCATTAAACTGCACTCGATGCGAAACGCAGGGGCCATATTGGGAACCGAACCACGCGACATGGCGCAATTGCGAGAGGCTCCTCTTACGAGGTCAACGACCGTCGCGCCGACCGTCACCAGCACGGTTGTGACAGTCGGCACTGCTCTGGGTCGCGTAATGACAACGACAGCTAGATCAATCGCGGACGCATTCACTTCTCCGTCTCCAACATCCACCTCGACCACCACTTGGACGACCCCGTCGACAACGCCGTCGACCACTACTTTCGCGTTGCCTAATCTGACGACCACCACGGCGACAACTTTATCCACTCTCTTGACCACGTTCACACCATCGACCACCAGCACCACCACCACTAGCACTACGACCGAGAGAATTACTACTATCCCGACTACAACAACAAGCACTAGCACTACTACAACCACACCGTCCACTACTACGTTATGGTCACAGATGATAGAACTACTGAACACCGCGCCACAGAGTGACATAGACAACCAAGTATGAACTATATTTTATTACATCACTATGAATAAATGGGCGAGTTCAAATTGACAAAGTAACTAGCCTGTTCTCAGCGATTGAACATGATTGATTATTACTTATGGATCCAATCAATCACATTCAACCGCTCGACGAGTAGACCAGCTGCTTCGATTCGTTTGAACACAACCAATATTATTAAGGCAGTGAGCGCTGAGATTAAAGTCTTTCTTCTTCTCTTTTTCAGGTACCGCAGATCTTTGATGTAAGTAATTTGACAAATAGCAGTGATTATTGGAGTCCGAATTTAGGTATCTACGCGGAAGCTCTAACGGAGGATGGCACGGTGTCCAATTCGTGCGGACGCGTCAATATCATGGGAACCATCGTCCAGGACGCGGCGCCATATCTATTTCCATTTATAATCGAGTACAGTTTGATTGGAGCAGCAGTGATCTACGTCATGTGGAAGCACATCGGCCGACACCCGCGTTGGCCTCATCTGGCAGAGGCTGATCTTGAACGTCGTTTAGAGGCTATGCTATCGCGAAGAGCTGTCGCTCTTGCTCATGCAGGTAATTTTCTTTTCATATCATAATCTTTTTTATTTCAAATATATCAGATCAAATTTTTCTGTATCTTGTTAGAAATAAAAACATAATTTTCTATTTCGAGAATCGAGTTGTCATAAAAGATATTATCAGGTCACACTAGAGTCGACTGCGTTGGAGCAAGCAAAGGTCTCTTCTTCGGTCTGCTTCTTCTGGTTGGTTCCCTGATATGCCTGATACTGTTCTTCGTGCTGATCCATCACCCGGAGTTCGGATTGCTCGCGATTTATCTCGCTGATGTGTCTCACTGCGTCTTAATGGCGTTATCTATCATCGCCATAATTATCGGCTTCATTCGCGTGCAGAGTCTCAAGTTCAAGGCCGAGGAACAAAGCGACCTCAATGACATCCTCCTGCGCGTCTCCGCTTTTGGTCTCTTCGTCTACGCCGTCTTTAGTGTGATCGCTGGTTCCCTGGCGGCCTTCACGCATGAGCCGAATCTGCTGGTGATGGTGACGGGATTGCTATCGGTCGCCCAGGTAGTCCTTCAGATGCTCTTCATCGCTGATGTGTCGCGCAGGCGAGTTCACCTGCCGGAACACGATCGCAGCAAGCCCGGTAGACAGGTGGTTACTTTCCTGCTGATTTGCAACGTGACTATGTGGGTGATCTACACTTTCGAGACCCAGAAGGTTATCGCTAATCCGGTGCAGCTTGATTTCTACGGATTTCTCGCTTGGGCTATTGTGCAGAGGGTCACCTTGCCGCTGTGCATCTTCCACAGGTTCCACAGTGCCGTGACGCTGGCCGAGATCTGGAAGACTAGCTATAAGGCGCGTCTGGAGTAGACGAGCGGGGAGTCCCGTCATAGTCAATCGTCCGGAGTGATCGTCGGTTGGAACGAAAGAGCGAGCACAAGCAGGTCAGGATGCTCTACGACCTCGATCACATACATCGATTTCAGATCTCGAAAAAAAAGATTTTTTTGAGAAGAGAGAGAGAGAGAGAGAGAGAGAGAGAGAGAGAGAAAGAGAAAGATCGATTGGGAAGGTCGACGGACGGAAAAATTGCAAAATGACGGATCAGCTGGAATAAACGAACATATACAGTGTGTCTGACACGCTTGTTGCACGAAGAAATCTTCGGATGAATATCCAAGTCGTTGATAATTGTTAAACAGTTCCAAGAATTCAAGTTGGAAGTTGAAGATATATCTCGTTGAGAAACTCTTTATCGACATCTGAAGAGGCACTTCAGTGATACAATCAAGGTCGATCTAACATCCTCAAAGAGGAGCTTTCGCGTAAAGTGGAGCTAAATATGATCGTGCCGAATCGCAAAACTGTTTCTTTGTCTCCTGTTTTGTGTATGTTGTATTTCTTCTGTTCTTTTTTTTTTACGTTGTTAGCATTGATCAATAGAGACAACAGGGAGAAAGACGGATTAATGACATCTGGACGATTGACAAATATTTTGTCAATCAGACAGCTTTTCGCCAATCTTGGCGTAAACGAAGCACAAAACAACAAAAATGTTAGCGTATACGCATTTCCCTTCACCGCGTTTCTCACCTTACACGATCTCTATATACTGCCACTAAATTTTCTACTTTTATATGTATAACGTTATATGTACCGTATATGTACCCTCGCCCCATTGTGCATTATCAAGAACATTGTAGACAATTCGGTTCACTCGCGGGGATTTAAATTGTTCGATATATTTCCCAAAATTTTTCTTATTTCATTCATTACGGATATGTCGGATCGCTGTGATATACTTTGTGAAAACTTGAGTCGGCGTTGGCGGCGAATCTCCTTCTATTCGTATGTTAACGTTTAAGTAAATACTTAAATATTTTTATAAGTCATCGATATTTAGCGGATGAGATTAGCCTCTAAGTTTTATCGTGTTTGGTTTACGCTCTCCGATATACGTATATCTTATGAGGCGTTAATTTATTTTATCAGAATTCATCGTATCAAATTAGCTGACTGTCGAAGCAAACGGCTTCGTTTTTCCGTATTTTATTGAAATAATTTCACGATCGTAAAAGATAATACGAGCGGAGCTCTTAGATTTGTTTATCAATGCACACGACGTGTGACATAATTATCGCAAGTGAAACGAGCGAAATCGTCGTGGTCGCATTTTTCGCGGTCGAAGTTTAACTGCAGAAATTTCAAAAGAGGCTCGACGAAGAGCAGGATATAATTTCGCGGCGTTATTTGCTTAACGAAAGCAAATCGAACGACGTTTCAGTCTCGCGAAAGATCCTCTTGTTCTCGAAACGCTTCATTCAAATCGCGAGTGCTTCCTCGCATTCAAGAGCGCGCAATTAACGAGAGATCCGTCTCTTCAAAAGGGACATTTGCAAACGCAAGATCTCCATCGTCGTTTCCCGTTGCGTGCCGCAGAGTACAAAATTGTTTTTGAAATTTTACGAATCCCTTTATCGACACTTTTTGAATATTCGTTCACTTTGAATGAACACGCCGACGATATCGTGTACCTTTGTCGTATCTTCATCGCAAGCAGTTGGCACACGGAGAGGCGCACATTTAAAGAACAATGTTGTACGAGGAGTCAGTGAGGAAGGAGACCCGTGTACGAAGCCAACACGAGCGATAGTGTATAGAGAATATTTTGTTTCATACTCGCCGAGTACTCTGAATGAATGGTATATACTCGAAAAGCTTTCTCGAACGTAAGCGGAAGTTACGCTCTATGATGCAGATTATGTGACTAAAACGTACGTAAGAGCAACGCGAAGAAAGTCAATAATGACTTTTGCGTTTAAAAAGGCTTATTTTCGTCGAAAAGCGATTCGTACGTATTTATCCTTTCAGCTAATTATTCTGACAGACGGTACGATGTTTAAACATCAAAGATTTCCATTGTGAATGGCTTAATTCTTTGAGGGGCGACGGTGCAGCTTGTGTACTTCACGTATAAGTCACAGTATAATATATTAGGTGCCACGACATTTGTGCGTTTCTATGTTGGTGCGATGTGGTTTAATTTGTGAACTACAGTGCCTAAGTTTCGCTCTAGTACTGCTTCTCTCTTTCGGAGATCCTGCACAAAATACGCTGACTTTTTCAGCCCCTGAAAGAGTTAAGGGAGAGAATTTCTGGGGGAGGGGGGGGGGATAGAAAAGAAACGAAGACTATAATCGGTTCACATAAATAGAGGAGCTCGCACACCACTCACGAAAATATAAGAGATAATTATTGTCATCATTATTGATTAGTGTTTAAGCCTATCTCAAAGAGATCTTTCGCATTTACTTCGCTATTGATATCGTATGTAGATCGTTGAGAAAAGACGTTCATCATATAGAGATTATACTTTGTGAATTCCTCCATAATCCTTGTGAAAATACTCCCTTCTCCTGAGAAATAAAACACACATTAAATTTTATTTAATAAAATTTATAAATATATAAATTTTATTAAGTAAAACTTTTCCGCGCAATGAGAATTAAACAATAATACACAAGACACGCTCGAAATCTTGACAGAAATCATAATTATACACCAGTCGACGTCTTTAGCTTTTGAATTTTAATTATTAGAAATAATATAAATAATAAGAAACGCCCTCTCTCCGTGCGCGAAATATGAGAGAAATATTGTTGCACCACAAGCTTACTAAATCAGTCATTAAGGGTCGATTAAACGTAATTATAATCCAAAGACGATATTAAAAACTAAATATACAAATATATATAGATATAAATATAAATATAAATATATATATATATATATATATTATGAAGACTTGTACTAATTTTAATGTACGCAACTGTAGTTGAAGAGTTGCGTGCAACATGTAAATAATAATAATAATTACTCTTTTATCAGCAAATTATTTATTCAGCAGAGTGTCTATGAAACGAATGTTATTACATTGCCAACAGAATAATTCAATAAATTTTTAATATTTTTTAACTGTTATTTTAATTATACACAAAGTTACTGAAAATATATAAGCTGATTTTCTAAAATTGTACGTGTAGCAAAAAGTACACAATATGCATTTTAACTTATTATTAGAAAAAAAATGTATATATCAGTACAAAGATAAACTTCTTTATAAACTTCTATAAATCAAAATAATACTTATGCATGTCTCATATTTCAGTCATTATTTAATTAAAAAATTAGATTTAATTAGAAAAAAATAAATGAATCAGCTTGTATGCATATTAATCTTTGGTTAATTATAGCTAATTATAGCTAAATTAATGTGCTTTAATGTGTTTTAAATTAATGTTTTAAAATTGTATGTACTAAGTTGTTGATTAATTATAAAAACACATCACAATTATAAAATCACAAACTCTATGAGAGATAAATTTTAGTTATTTGTAGAGATTTTTAAAGTCTTTTCGTTTCATCAACACTCTGCACAATTACGTCACAGAAGGCACAAAACCACAATGTCAACATAAAGCAACAATTTCATTACGAGAAATAAATTAATTAACAAGGCACTGCCACACCGGACCAACAAGCCGAAACGAATGATAGAAGGGATTCTAAGATGGACAGAGAAAAGATACGCGCAAATGCAGAAAGAGAACCAGCAATCCTTAATTGATGATTTTCCGTAAAGAGAAAAGCTATAAAGAAGATATATATGAAACTGAAACCCTTCCACGTTTAAAAAATGTGAACGAATGCGTAGTTCCAATATACGTATGCGTGATTGAAGAGTGACAGAAGAGAGAGAGAGAGAGAGAGAGAGAGAGAGAGAGAGAGCGAGTGAGAAAAAGGTAGGCAGAAGGAAGAAAAACGGAAGAACACGTGAAACGTTTTTCTTCGGTAAACAACGTCTTTGTATACTTTAACCCGTGTTGTAAGGAGAAAAACCCACGATTCTCTTGTATATGTACATCAATATCTCGATAGTAGCCGTAAGCCTAACTAGTGAGTCGCGGATTTGCGGTAGGACCGACGAAATGAATGTAAATGAGATTCGCCTGATTTAATTGCAAATTGTGCGATGATGTTAATTTACATCTTTTGCGTTTATTTACATTCATAGAATTATTCATGCAAATTCATACAAACGCTATTTTATTTATTATACAAATTTTTATTTACATGTAACTCGTGTATGTTTATCACACGATAATTGATGACATTATCAACCTAACAAATCGTATATATACTACTCAATATTGTGCAAACAACCAAGATTTTCTTTCATATTATTATGCGCGCAATTATATCCCACATTTACGGAGAATTTGCGTTTCGTTTCACGCATGATGTGCATGATGTA
>Ga0157363_1004502_pt1 | contig 12860 bp, 14 predicted proteins | sample AttsexASBM1_FD_111477 | JGI IMG/M metagenome (GOLD analysis project Ga0157363, IMG submission 111477) | Fungus gardens microbial communities from leaf cutter ant in Ribeirão Preto, State of São Paulo, Brazil - Atta sexdens ASBM1 | ecosystem: Host-associated > Fungi > Mycelium > Unclassified ...
ATGCGCATAGATTCGCGCAGGCGATCAACAAATCCTCGCAGCTTGCTCTGGCTTTTGCGGGCCATCGGCTGATAGCGCGCTCGCGTCGCCTCTGTTTTTGGCCCGCTGTCGGCAAAAATTTCGCCGTCCTGGATTTCGATGATGCGGTCAGCGTGCTGTGCCACTTTCATATCGTGCGTGACGATAATCACCGTGTGGCCATCACGATTCAGGTCATGAAGAATGCGTAACACTTCCTCGCCAGAATGCGAATCCAGCGCGCCGGTGGGTTCATCGGCAAGAATAATTTCAGCGCCGTTGATGAGTGCGCGCGCAATACTGACGCGCTGTTGCTGGCCACCAGAGAGTTCACCCGGTTTATGGTGTTCACGGCCTTTGAGACCGAGTCGTTCCAGTAATTGAGCAGCACGCGCCCGCCGCGCATGCCCCGGCAAATTGGCATAAATCGCCGGGATTTCGACGTTGCTTAATGCGGTCAGGTCCGGCATTAAGTGATAGCGCTGAAAAATGAAACCAATATGTTCACGACGGACTTTCGCTAGCGCGTCCGGAGAGAGTGAAGCGGTATTCTGGCCTGAAATAAAATAGTGACCGCTGTCGGCGGCATCCAGGCAGCCGAGAATATTTAGCAATGTGGATTTGCCCGAGCCGGAAGGGCCAATGATCGCGACCATTTCGCCACTGGCGATCTGCAAATTGATATCTTTCAGCACATGCAAAGATTCTGAACCGTTAACATAGCTGCGCTGAATGTTTTTCAGTTCGATCAAGCTCACATCACCACCTTGTCCGCACCGACGGCTTGGGTAGCAAGGATGACTTTTTCACCGGCTTTCAAGCCGCTGAGAACCTGAATATCAACGCTGTCTGAAATACCGGTGGTGATAATACGTTTCTCAGGCTGATTCTCCTTGTTCGCCACCTCGACAAAGGTCTTGCCTTCCGAGTCTTTTTTCGTTGCCTGTACCGGAATCAACAGCGCGTCTTTCGCAGTGTCGCGCAGCAGATTAACTTGCGCGGTCATTGAGATGCGCAGGGTGTTATCGGGATTGGGAACATCGAGTAACGCATTGTAATAAATGGCGGCATTGGTACTGCTGGCCGGCGTACTTTCACTGTTGCCCATCAAGGCATCATCTTTCATCACCGATTCGGGTGCCAGTTCAATGCTACGCAGCGTCGCGTTGTAGCGTTTATCGGGATTGGCGAAGGTGGTAAACCAGGCTTGCTGGCCGGGGTGGATGTTGGTGATGTCCGCTTCGGAAACCTGCACTTTAATGGTCATGGTGCCAAGTTGCGCCAGCTTGGCGATGGTCGGCGCGCTCTGCGCGGCGTTAACCGTCTGGCCCTGTTTGGTCACGATGGCGATCACCGTGCCATCCATTGGTGCCATGATGCGAGTATAGCTGAGATCGAGCTGCTTCTTGTCCACCTCAATTTGTGCCTGAATGACGCGCGCTTTTTGCGCCGTCAACTCAGCACGCGCGGTGCTCCACGCTTCTGCCGCTTCGTCAAAATCCTGGCGCGACACCAGATTGGCTTTGATCATTTGCTGCAAACGTTTGAACTGCGCATCCTGTCGGACTAAGGTCGCTTCGCGTGTCTCCAAATCGGCTTGCGCCACGCTAAGCGCGGCCTGCGCATTGCGTAAATCACTGCGCTGTGGCTGATCGTCAATTTCAGCGATCAGTTCGCCCTTACTGACGTTATCGCCCGCTTTGATATAGAGCTTTTTCACCTGCCCCGATACCTGTGCACCGACGTTGACGCGTTCGATTGCGTCCATTTTGCCCGTCGCAGCGATGACGTTCTCGATGTTGCCTTGACGCACAACGGCGGTGACCAGTGGGTTCGGTTTTGGTCTTGAACTGCTGTAGGCCCAGACCAGAATAATGATCGCCAAAATAGCGATCGCGACCATAAGCCGCTTTTTAGAGGTATTCAACATAAGCATCCCTTTAATGAAGCGAGAATAGTAATCACTAAATGCAACAAACAGGAGAAAATTCGTCAGGATTTCTGCATTAAGTTGGGTGCGTTGAGAAAAAAATGAAAATTTTTCGAATAGAAATCGTCGTTGAGTTGTTTACCCCTAAACCACTCACTATTTGGGAAATGCTATGCCCGCTCCGGCCCGCCAAAACTCACGTCAACGCTATGACGCTTTCAGCATGACGCTGCACTGGATCACTGCGTTTAGCGTCATTTTTCTGTTTGCCTCGGCGCACATTTGGGAACAACTGGAAAAGGGCACACCGCTGCGGAAGGGATTACAGGCGTGGCATATCTCTTTTGGCATTTTGCTGGCTTTGGTGATGATTGTGCGCCCACTGTGGCGTTTCTATTGCCAAAGTCAGCCGCATTTGGCCGTGGCGCCAGCTGAAAGCAGCACGCCGATGCGCATCATCGCGCATGCCGTTCATGGCTTGTTGTACCTGTTGTTATTCACTCAGGTTGTATTGGGTTTTCTGTTTCGTTGGTCGCAACAGGAACCGTTTAATTTCTTTGGCCTGTTCGATATTCCAACCTTTATTCATGTCGATACCGCACTGCGTCACACGCTGGCGGGATTACACAATAACGTTGCCTGGGCGCTGATTAGCCTGGCAGGCGCGCATGCGCTGGCGGCGTTACTCCATCACTACGTTCTGCGTGACAACGTGCTGCGCCGTATGCTGCCGTTGCGCGATTCGATGCCCCTCCGCGAGGATAAATGAATGATGAAGATGATGACTTCAATTCGCTGGTTTGCCGTGCCGGTATTGCTGATGGTGTTACATGCACCGACTGCATTCGCCATGGGCGATGACGACAGTGACAAGAAAACCCCGGACTGTCCGAAAGGGCAGGTTTATGACAGCAAAACCAAATCCTGCGTGCCGGAAAAAACCAGCATGCTGAGTGATGAGGATAAGACGAATTACGCCTACCACCTGGCGAAAAAAGGCGAGTATCAAGCTGCGCTGACGTTACTGGATACGTTGCACAATCAGAACACCAAAGAGGCATGGAATTATCGCGGCTACGCCACACGTAAACTGGGCCGCACCGACGAAGGGATGCGTTACTATCAGAAATCGATCGCACTAGACCCCAAATATGCCAAAGTGCGTGAATATTTAGGTGAAGCCTGGATGATCAAAGGCCGACCGGATCTGGCTAAAGAGCAGCTCACTATCATCAAATCGCTGTGCGGTGTGAAGTGTGAAGAGTATCAGGATTTGCACGCGGCCATTAATGGTCATCCTGAGTCCTGATGACCGCTGTTGACGGAGGATAGAAATATTACCAGCACTGAAGTCCGTCAACATCTGGCGGCGCATCTGACGCGTATGTGGCGTTACGCGATGGTGTTATCGCGTAATAAAGATGTGGCCGAAGAGTTAGTGCAGTCCACCTGTGTGCGGGCGCTGGAACGCAGCGCCCAGTACACACCGGGCACACGCATCGATCGCTGGCTGTTTACCGTGCTGCACTCCGTGTGGATCAACGAACTGCGCGCGCAGCGGGTACGCATGGGGCAGGGATTCGTCGAGAGTGATGAATTGCTCGCTCCCGACCATCAGCAACACAATGAACAGCGCATGGAATATGCCAAAGTGATGCAACGGGTTGGGCAGTTGCCAGAGGCACAGCGCAACGCGGTATTTTTAGTTTATGTCGAGGGTTTTACCTATCAGGAAGCCGCCGACACGCTGGCCGTGCCGATTGGAACCATCATGAGCCGCCTCGCTGCGGCACGCACTACTTTAGCCAGCGCAGTGACAGCGCGGCCTGCGGTACAGGAGAAACGCTTGTGAATGCACCACGATTTACCTCGCCCTATGCCGACGAAGCTATCGTTGCCTGGCTGGATGGTGAAATGCGCGCGGAGGATGCGCAGGCGTTTGAAACCGAATTAAAGCGCAGTGAAACGTTGTCAGCACGGACGGCTGAGCTGATGAAAAGCAATCAACCTTTTGCGGATGCGTTCGCGCCAATGCTGGATGAGGCGCCGCTGGAGCGTATGGAGTCACGACTGGCGTACCTGCTGGACAACACGCCGTCCGCACCGATAAAAGAGGCTGTTCAGGTTAGCCGCCGTGCGTTGATCGCGGCATCAGTCAGTTTTCTGCTGGTGGGCAGTGCCGTCGGTTTTTGGGCCAGACCCGTCGCGAAAGCTGAACAGGATGAGAGCGCGCGAATACGTGAACTGGAAGCACAATATATGTCGCTCTATAGCCCGGAAACGTTGGCGGATGTCGACAGTTCGCCACAGGTGTTAGCGCGTTCATTACAACGCACGGCGCGCGACCTCGATCTGCGTCTGACGACTGAGCAATTGACGCTTCCTGAAGCAAGCTTGAAAAGTGTGCGTATGCTGCGCTACGACGATTCACTGATCACTCAAATCGCCTGGAATCACAGCAGTTACGGTCCGATGGCCCTGTGTATTTCGCGGGAAGATGCGAGTAAACAGAGGGCATTGGCGCAGGAAAAACGGCACGGTATGAATCTGGTGTGGTGGCATCGCAGCGGATATCAGTACGTGTTGATTGGGCGCAATCCTGCTGATCAGTTAAAACGAGCGGCGCAGGTGTTGAGCGCCGCTCTGGTGTAGATGTACAAGGCAACCTTTGAACCGCCCCCGATTATGCCCCTACGACACTGCATCAAAATATCGTAGGGGCTTTTTTTATCGGCAGAACGCTTACGAGATCCCCAGCAGCTGTTTCAACTGCGCAATCTCAACGCGCCATTGTGTCTGCAACGTCGGTTTTTGATGTTTAGGCTTTCGCATCATATCTTCATCAAGCTTGCTCTCTAAATCGCACAAGGCCAATAGTAGTTCCTCCTCGTCGTTATGCGATTCGGCCGCCACGGGCTGAACGCTAGCAACACCTTTTTCTGACGGTTGTTCGGCCCCCATAAGTTCAATCACTTGTGCAAAGTCATGCCACTCGCTCAGTTGCTGATCCTGAATCAGCCAGAAACGGTTACAGCTGCTGGCGATCAGATTGCGATCGTGCGACACCAGCAACACCGCGCCCTCGAACTGATTGAGGGCGGCTGCCAACTCCTCTTTGCCCAGCATATCCAAATGGTTGGTGGGCTCATCCAGCAGCAATAAGGAATAGCGCGCGAGTGTCAGCCCGACAAACAGCAGGCGTGAGCGTTCACCGCCACTCAGCGAGCCCACTAATTGCTGATGACGGAGATAAGGGAACCCCGCACCTATCAGAGCCATCTTTCGCTGGTCGTCACTTAGAGGGGCAAAATGCGCCAGTGCCTCGTTGAGGCTCTCCTCATCATGCAATTGCGTGAGGCTTTGGTCGTAATAACCTAGCTTTGCACGCGGATGAAACAGTGTGGTGGTCTCACGCTGGTATTCCAGCCAGAGTTGGCGCAGCAGCGAAGATTTCCCGCTGCCGTTGCGGCCCACTATGGCGATGCGGTCGCCGCTTTTAACCTGCAGGCTGGGTAACGAAAACAACGCAGGCGCGTTCTCCGCTGGGCGAATGTGCATTTCAGTCAGCGCCAGCACCCGATCGGCATCCAGCGCTTCTCCCAGTAGTTGAAGACGCCATAGGCTGCCTTCGGTCAACGTGGTTTGTGCCTCTTTCAACCAACTGGCGCGTTTCTCCATTTGCTGCGCTTTACGCGACAGACCTTCGTTGTCGTAGGTACGTCCCCAAATTGCCAGCCGTTTGGCACTTTTTTCGACGCGCTCAATCTCATTCTGTTCTGCCTGATAACGTTGTGCATCGGTTTCATCCTGCTGGGCCAGCGCTTGTCGGGCCGCAGAGCAGGGCAGGCGGAAGAATTGCAGGGTTTGATCGCGCAGGATCCAGCTGCAATTGGTGACCTGATCCAGCAAGGTGCTGTCATGTGAGACCAGCACAAAGCTGCCTTTCCAATTTATCAGGAACTGTTCCAGCCAAAGCAGCGTTGGAAGATCCAGATGGTTGCTGGGTTCATCCAGTAACAGCAGGTCAGGCTGGAGAATAAGTGCACGCGCCAGCAGTAACCGCACATGTTGACCGCCACTCAACGTGGCTGCCGTTTGGGTATGCTGTTCAGCATCGAACCCCAGCGAAGAGAGTAGCGCTTCCGCTCGCCAGGCTTCACTGACCTGTTGCTGTTCTGGCAGACGCGCAATCACGCTTGTCAGCAGCGTGGCTTGCTGGAGCTCAGGGGGAAGATGTTGCTCAATTCGCGCCAGCAAACAGTGGTTGGCTAACGTAACGCTGCCTTGACTGCTTGCAAGTTCACCGCTGAGGATTTTTAGCAGGGTACTTTTTCCCGTGCCGTTATCACCGAGCAGCCCAATGCGATCACCTTTTTTGAGGCTGAAATTGATGTCGTGAAATAGGGTACCGAAGGCGTTATCAAAGCCGACAGCGTGTGCGGATAGTAATGTGCTCATGTGCTTACTCATAAGTTGCAGGCATGCGAACGCCTGACGTCAAAAACTGCTGACGACAACCCGGTAAGCCGGAGGAAGGGATGAGAATTTCAGTAGACTTCGCTCAGGCGGATTATCGCAGCACGAATGCAGAGATAGCTGAGCGCGGCCAATTACTATAAAAGTGTGAGTAAATAAACAATTCACACGATGGCATAGTAATCCTCCTTATTTATCAGTAGTGAGTAGGGTGGGTTGATGATAGTCATCTGGGCTGGCATTATCCACAGAATATTCGCGATGTTGTGAAGCCACAGCCTTTATACGGACTTGATGTCACACATTCTCATTAATTCTCCACACTGAAGGATTCACGGATGAACAATACAACTTTACCCCTCGTACTCATTCCAGGTTTTATGCTGGATGAAACACTTTGGGATGATTTTGTTTGCGCATATCCAGATGACAGAACCTGTATCAGAGCCAGCTTGAGCCACGGCGAAAGCATCACCGAATATGCTGACAATATCGTGGCAACCTTACCGCCGCGCTTTATTTTGGTCGGTTTCTCACTGGGAGGTTATGTGGCAAGAGCCATCGCCGAAGCCTTTCCCGAGCGTACTGCAGGAATGGTTTTGGTTGCCACTTCACTTCGTGAATATCCTCCTGAACAACGTGAGTTACTGGATAAGGCGTCACAAACGGCCTTAATGGGTGATTTTAATGGCTTTAGCCAGGCGGTGCTGAAGCCATCGCTACATTCCTCGCGACAGAATGATGCCCAACTAATTGATAAAATTCGTGTTATGGGGAAACATCTCGGTGCAAATGTTTTTCGAACACAAGCCATGCTTGATCGCAGTGGCGTCACGCAGCAACCAATTCGTTGCCCAATATTGGTTATTGCATCTGAAGGGGATGGCCTGCGCGGTCTTGAAGAGTCCCGAGAGATTGTCACTTTATTGGGGGGCGATATGGTAATTATCGGTGAAAGTGGTCATATGTTGCCCCTTGAGCAACCTGTTCGACTCACCTCTGTCATCGCCGATTGGCTTGAAAAACAGCACTTTGAATAAAAAGTGCAGAGCTTATCTAAAGCTCAATTGAATGGTGATAACAAATACCGAGGGGATAATAATCCCCGATTCAATGCCGAAATAGGGTGTGAAATTATATTGAAAGCCATGATAAATATAGGGTGAGAATCCTATTCCGGTGGCCTTTTTAAAGTCGTGATAGGAACCGTGATCGCCACAATCCTTAAAGGCATCGAAAAAAAACTCACCGGTGTAGCCGTAGATACCTTTCAAGGTCCAGCCATCATCCCAGGTTTTCCAGTCTTTTCTTACCCCTAACGCAAGACAGCGATCGTCAAAGCTGTTTTTCATGGTGCCGATCAGGACGCTATAGGTGGAATCTTCGGACAATTTTCTTTCTACCGAAAAGAAGTTATTCTCAAAATTTTCAGTGTATTGCCCATGATTCCCGGTCAGATGATAAACGTAGGAACCCGTGTTGATGGAATATAGGTTAATTTCGCTCGCTGGGCACTGCAGCGAAATGAGTGTTAATACAATCAGTAAGCCCCATAATAATCTGAGATTTGTTCTGGGGGATTCTTCTGTTATTTCATTCATTTTTCCCTCACCACTGGCAATGCGATAATGAAAAAAAAGCGAACAGCAGCCTGATGGGTTGACTCAATATGTTGATTGATAAGTCAGAATGATCAGAACTTTGAAATTTCAGATATAGATATTTTATACTGATAAAAACATAGACGATGACGTATTTTAGCAGGTTTTTTGAAAGGGCAATATTGCGAAGAGAAGCGCATTATAAACATGACTGGTTATATGATTAATAAATAAGGGATTCGTTTAAATGAATCATTTATGTGCAGTTTTCACGGAATGATGTGTTCCTCATCCAATAAGGGGTAACCCGTGATAGGTTGCAAGCCTGCAAGTTATTGGTCATAGCCGATTGAAGATTCTCCACCCCAACGCTGCAGCATAACCAGAATCTCACGCCCGGTTATGCTGAACTACACAAGGATGGAAAGTAGAATGACTTCATTCCTGAGTGCAGTTTTAACCTTGATCCACCCAGATGAGCTTATCCACATCAAACCCCAGCCTTTGCGCGATAGCCAGGTACTGTTTTTTCACTTGATTCGGAAGCTTCGGCTCTCGCGACAAGATCCATAAATAACCCCGATTTGGACCGCTCACTAGCGCGTATTGATAATCATCATCCAATGCGATCACGTTATAGCCGCCATAGAACGGGCCAAAAAAGGAGACTTTAAGCGCTGCGGTATCCGATTTGCCGGTGAAATAGGCCTTGCCCTCACTCTCACTCCACTCTTTTTTCACCGGATCATATCCACGATTCAGCACGTTTATGCCGCCATCGTTGCGTTGAGTATAAGTGGCTGTGACATGATCTTTGCCGCGCTCAAAGCGGTGATCCAGGCGGGCGATTTCGTACCATTTGCCCAAATAGCGGTTGGCATCAAAAGGGCTGATAGGCGTGACACCTTTTGGTGGCGTCGGGGATTTACAGGCAACCAGCGTTAACGATAACGCGGCAAGTGCGGCGATGGGCCATATTTTCATTACTGCTCCTTTATCGATCCTGATCCGTATTAAAGGGTATGTCAGCATGATTATAGGCCAGAAATATCGAGGCGGCCCTTAGGCCACCTGCTGCAGGGGATTATTTCTTCTCTTTATCTTCGTCAGCCGGAATCAGTGGCTCATCAATCGCAATAGAGGTGCCTGACTTTAACAACTGAATATCGAGTATCACGTAGGTCATGGTGGTGATAAATAAAGAAATCACGCTGCCAATCACGCCGCTGGTGGTAAAGGTGAAGTAGTTGTACATCACCACCCAGGTCACACAAATAAACAGGGCAAGCGCAACGTTAATGGCTGACTGTGAATAGTTGGTGGTGCGAGCGCCCATCTCATTGATTTGCTTATAGAGGTTGGTGCCAACGTATTTCTCCAGCACAAAAATGCCTTGATCCCAACTGCGCAGGCGTCGCGCGCTGCTGCGGGTGAAGAACAGGAATAACAACGAGACAAACAGACCGGAAAAGGCGATCAGCACGGGGACAGCTTCTAATGCATACACCAAACTTTTGTGGCTGGGTGCTTGTGCGGTGAGATCCAGCGTCAGCGAGGCGCCCAGGACGGCATAGAGGAAAATAAACAACGCTAAAAACACCGCATTGCGTTTCCAGTCGAGTTCCGCTTCGTGATTTTTCTGCTGGCGAGCGATGTCGAGGGCGTGTTGTAAACGCGTGTCGCTGGATTGGGTATCCACTTGCCCTATCTCTTCTCCGAGCAAACGGTGAATAAACGGCTGATCGGCCGAATCAATGGTGATGCGCATAACTATCCTGATGGCGTAACTATCGAGGCGCACAGTGTAACGCAATTTCGGCCGCAGGCAGGAATCTGCGAGACAACACGCAGTTTCAGTGCTGCAGTTGCTCATGATTTGCACATCATTTGTACACTTTACTCTGCGGTCACTGTCGGCCGTGTACAGCACGACGGAGGAATAGCCTATGTCGTACGTAGATGGTTTTGTCGTTGCGGTGCCTGAAGTTAATAAAGAGGATTACCGTGCCATGGCGGCCAAAGCAGCGCCGCTGTTTAAGGAGTTTGGTGCCACCCGCATCGTGGAGTGCTGGGCAGATGATGTACCTGAAGGCAAGCTCACGGATTTTTATCGGTCGGTGAAAGCGGAAGAGGGAGAAACAGTGGTGTTCAGCTGGATTGAATATCCCTCACGTGAAGTGCGTGATGCGGCCAATCAGAAAATGATGTCCGATCCGCGGATGAAAGAGATGGGCGAAAACATGCCGTTTGATGGCAAAAGAATGATTTACGGCGGTTTCTCGATTCTACTCGAAGAGTAATGTGCAGGGCGCGTCGGCGCCCTGCACATTTCTGTCGCGGTCAGGCATGCGAGAGGTTACGGCCACTGCTGACACTGTATGACGGTTCGATAACCATCGTGATCTTGATACGTTTTTCCGTTTTGATCCCAATATGGGTTGAACGAATCAATCTGTATAAATCCCGCCAATACCATTTGCTGGCATGTTTGCTGCCACCTATCACGCTCGGGTAAATACAGCACCAACAGATCTTCTGATGAGGGTGAAGGGATGACCGGATGCGAAGTGCATTGTGTATTGGCGTTGCTAAATCGTCATGAATTAACGCTATTTTTTTCGTAATTCTAAACGGGATGGAGAGCATGATGAGCTATGTCAGTGAGATGAGAACCTTAGTTGGACATCGTATGTTGCTGCTTGCGGGAGCGAACGTCATCATCCTTGACGATAAGCAACGTATTTTACTACAACAGCGATTAGACGGAAGCTGGGGACTACCCGGTGGGTTGATGGAACCGGGTGAAAGCCTCGAACAAACCGCTGTGCGTGAAGTGAAAGAAGAGACGAACATTGATATCGATGAACTTCATTTTTTGAAAGTCTTTTCTGGCAAAGAATTTACTTTTACGCTTAATAATAAAGATGAAATCAATGTTGTCACCGCGCTCTACTGGTCAAAAAAATGGCATGGTAATTTAATAAATGATAAAAGTGAGGGGTTATCATTGGCATTCTTCACCACTGATGATATGCCCGATAATATGAGCGAAGAGTATCAGCTCTACCTTCGTTACTTTGTCTCAAAATAAATCGTCATCAGATTGGATTACGTGGCCATGCTCAGTACAACAAACGCCACGTCAACAAGGAGTTAGCATGCTGGATATCATCCATTTCCCCCTGTTCCTCATTTCGGTATTCCTGCTGTGTATCACGCCGGGTCCGGACCTCGCTTATGTGGCCGGGCAAAGCGTGGCCAATGGGCGACGCAGCGGCGTGATATCTGCGAGCGGTGTGGCGCTCGGCAGCTGTACGCATGCGTTGGCTAGCGCAATAGGCTTAACGGCGTTAATTACCGCCTCACCGATGTTATTTACTGTGATTAAATACATCGGAGCTGCTTATCTTATTTATTTGGGTAGCAAGATGGTGTGGGAAACATTTATCGCCAAACCGCAGGCTAATGTCGATAAAATTGAGGTTCCGCGTACCAATACGCGTAATCTTTTAGTACGAGGTTTTATTACGTCCATTACTAATCCCAAAGTGCTGCTGTTTTTCATTTCTTTCTTCCCGCAATTCGTGGTGGTCGATGGTGACTATCATGCGAGTTCATTCCTGCTGCTGGGACTGACCTATGCGGTGATTGGGTTGATCACTGATGTGACGTTTGCCCTGCTGGCGGGCGGTGCTGCGAGTGCAGTATCGCGCAACATTACGCTGCAAAAGCTGCTGGATCGTATCGTCGGTATGACATTCATTGGCCTGGGAATTCGCCTGGCCCTGACCCGACGTTAAAAATGCAGAAGAGACAGCAAGTCTGATGATTGGCGATAGCGGCTTATTCGGGTAACGTGAGGTGTCTTACGTTACCTACAAAATAATGACCGCACGCTAAGTTGCAGGAGAGCTCGTTCATGGCCGTTAATCCCAATATCATCGGCATCGTCAGCGATGAATTCACCAACCCAAATACCGTCACGATGCTGAATGAAATGACGCGCCAGTTAAACGCGCGTGGTTTAGTGACGCTGTTGCTGAATGTCGATTCAGCAGATAGCTATCAACGTATGTTGCAGAATGCCGCATCTTTGCCGCTGGCGGGGTTGGTATTTCTGACATCCCTGTTTGAGGATGAATTGCATACCGCAGCAAAACTACTGCCTGACGTGGCGACGGTGCATTTAAGCCAGAGCCGTGAAGCAGGTGCTGAGGTCGTGATTGCCGATGGTTTCGATGCGGGTGCCGAGATGGGGTTATTGTTACTGTCTCAAGGACATCAACGCTTTGGCTTTATGCACAGTCAGCAGCAGGCCGATCCCTCGCGTCAAATGGCAGGCCTGGTGTCCAGCCTTGAGGCAGAACATAAAACGCTGAACATTCAGCTGGTGGCCGGGGCTAACGATCGAGAACTGGCTTATCAGACCATGATGGCCTACCTGAAGAAAACCCGTGCAGCGGAGCGCATTAATGCACTGTTCTGCGAAAGCGATGTGCTGGCCTTTGGTGCATTGCAGGCAGTGCGCGATTTTGGCCAGGGCGCACACGTGGCAGTCGTAGGTTTTGATGATGTGGATGAAGCCCGCACCTCAACCTGGCATCTCACCAGTTGGGCACAGCGTCGTGACTTGCTGGTCAACGAAGCACTGAATCGTTTACTGGAAAACCGCGCTGATACAGGCAACGCCTGGCAGCAAGGTGAGTTGCAGGTGCGTCACTCCCATCACGGCAAATATGTGCCGGGTGAAATGTCGCAGTGTGGTTGTGCGATTCGACACTAATTTTATTGGGTCGCCAGGCCGGCGACCCGTTTCAATCAATTGCCTAATCGCC